>Ga0315277_10008208_pt1 | contig 13460 bp, 10 predicted proteins | sample YL17G05_15_MG_FD_203695 | JGI IMG/M metagenome (GOLD analysis project Ga0315277, IMG submission 203695) | Sediment microbial communities from Yellowstone Lake, YNP, Wyoming, USA - YL17G05_15 | ecosystem: Environmental > Aquatic > Freshwater > Lake > Sediment | place: USA: Wyoming | collected...
ATTATTTCGTTTTACCTGCCAATTTTTATTATATTCATCGTATTGACACCGCATTTTCTTAAATTTAAATTCCAACATCCAGAATTGATCCTTCCAAAACATTATCCCATCTCCAAATTTTGGTTTTAACGATATTTTGGGAATTCTTATTGGATCAGGGCATTTTCCCGATTCAGGTCGACAATTCCATACTTGTGCTTTCCGTTGGAGTAAAGTATTCAATATAACACATCTCATCTCCTCCTCTTCAAAAATGAACGGATACTTCATTATACAGGGGTTTTCTTTCTCCATTAACGTATGGATCGTTTTACAATTTGAACACATAAATTGCATATCTAAAATAATTTGTTTTACATCAGTAGGGGGTACATTCCTATGCCATCCACAATTGTTACACCATATCCACATAAACTTATCCCCTTCTTCTAATTAAATCAATTATCGCTCTTGCAACTACACCCTGCTTAAACTCAGATAAGGTAACTTTAAAGACTGCTTCCGGTAAAATTCTCTTGATTGTCGTTATTGAGATATCCCGTACCTTTTGTTTTTTATGGACTCTTGGTTCTTCTCCTTTACAGATTTCGTTATAGTATGTCTTATATCGATTTGAATCTAAAATATATGCCTCATATGGGATTTGATTTGTTTCTATCAACCGTTTATATCGTTCTTCAATTTTTTTCTGACATTCTTCTAGGTTACTTCCCCACAATCCTTTTATCCCAAAATCGGATGGCGGTTGCTCTCTTATCATTACCAGAATTCCCCCTCCCTGTAAAATCATCTTACTTTGTGTTTCAGCAATTTCAGCACTCCCTATTTTTGATTCATACTGCCCTACATTATTCTTGAATCTACAGCTAAGATTAAGAAACTTCATCTCTACGATATAATAGTTCCCATCTAAAAAGAACGGAAAGTCTCCTACTAAAATTCCAAATGGAATATTATCTCTCAATATTGGATCATTACATTTCCCTAATTCCGAAGGACAATCCCAAACAGATACATTTTCTTTCCATAAGGTATTCATCAAAATATACCGCACATCATCCTCCACTATGGGATAAGGTTTTCGCATCTGGTAAGGAATTTCCCTTTCTATTTTAATATTAAGACTTGTACAATTCGAACATGGGTAAATTTTATCTGGGTCAATCTTCCTTGCCTCTGGAAGAGAAATATTTCGACACCATCCACAGATTTGACATTTCATTATCATTTCAAGAACCTCTTATCTAAGTATTTTTGTCAAATCCATCTTAAAAACACCACAAATTCGTAAATTATAATTTACATATGTTGTTATTATTCAAATTTGATTGATAAGCTGAATGTGAAGTTATTTAAATGGAGAAAGAATACAATTATTCAATTATAGTAATGTTATTTTTAATATAACACGTAAAACAAAGTTCAAATGTTCCAGTTCTTATTCAAAAGATCAAAAACTTTTTTAAATCCGATGGGTTTATCTGAGATAACTGTAATGACGAATTTAAATTAATCTAAAGCCTCGGTAGTATAGTCTGGTCCAGTATCTAGGACTGTCACTCCTAAGGATAAATCTTAGGGACGAATCCTAGGGCCCGGGTCCAAATCCCGGCCGGGGCGCCAATTGTTGCAGTAGGAAAAATGGGCTCGTAGCTCAGCTAGGCAGAGCGTCGGTCAATCAGCAGAGTTCGGCTGGTTGGATGAGGCTTTTAACCCGATGGTCGCGGGTTCAATTCCCGTCGAGCCCGCATTCCTATTTTTTCAAGTTTTGCAGAAATCAAGAACCGCCATCCGTTATTGGAGAAGAAATAGGTCAGCAATTTCGAAGAATTTATAAGGGAAATTTATTTTTATAATGGAGAAGGTATAAGTGCGTCGGTTTTTGAAAATATTGAAGGATTATTGAATTATCATTGAAAAAGGAAAAGAATAAGAGCAAACGAACAAAAGTGCTCATTAAAATGCGTTCTTAAGTAATTTGGAATTTAATAAAATCATATTGGTGAATCCAAATGACAAGTAATAGTGAAAATTTTGAATATAACCCATGGGATTTAATGCGGGCATTTTTTGAGGAAAAAGGACTCGTGCGGCAGCACTTAGATTCGTATAATGTGTTTATAGAGAAGACAATACAAGAAGTTGTTGATGAAGGAGGTCGCATCGAGCCAGATATCCCGCAATATTATGTAAAACTGGGAAGAATAACGATTGGAGACCCGACTATTAGGGAAGCAGATGGGTCCGTCAAACCAATTTTTCCAATTGAGGCACGGATTCGCAATTTAACCTATTCTGCACCCTTATATTTAGAAATGATTCCCATTCGAAAAGATGAACGGACGGGAATAGAAATGGAAGGGGAGGTCGTCAATGTCTATATCGGGCGGCTTCCCATTATGTTGCGGTCCAATGTCTGTTTATTAAAAGATATGAATGATGAAGAGTTGACTAAGCACGGCGAAGACCCGCTGGACCCAGGCGGCTATTTCATTATAAATGGATCCGAGCGTGTGCTTGTAACACGAGAAGACCTCGCGCCTAATCGGATTCTGAGCGAAGAAGCAAGTAAGAGTTTATCTGCTACATATGTAGGCAAAGTCTTTTCAACGGCGCAAGGGTTTCGAGCGCCTGTCACACTTGAGCAAAAGACCGATGGTGCACTGCGTGTCTCATTTCCTTCCGTCCCAGGAAAAATACCCTTTGCGATTTTAGTACGCGCCTTGGGCTTAGTTACAGATAAAGAGATCAGTGATGCAATTTCGGATGATATCAAGGTTCGCCGTCAGCTCATTCCAACCTTAGAGGCCGCATCGCCGATCTATGTGCCAAAGGACCCACAAAGCACAATTGATAACGCGCTTGATTATATCGGGAAACGTGTCGCTGTGGGGCAGACCCGTGAATATCGATTGCGACGTGCGGGGCAGGTCTTGGATCGCTATCTGCTCCCTCATATTGGACGGGAAGGCAGTGATCGCATCAAGAAAGCCTATTATTTGGGACAGATGGCACAGAGGATCATTGAATTACAAATTAATAAACGGATTCCAGATGATAAAGACCATTACTCGAATAAACGTTTAAAACTAGCTGGAGATCTTCTCACCAGTTTGTTCAGAGTAGCGTTTTTGAATCTCTGCAGGGATATTAAATATCAGCTCGAACGCACAGCAGTCCGGGGACGGGCTCCCAACATCAAGACCGCGGTGCGGGCTGACGTCGTAACGGAACGGTTACGGCACGCGTTAGCTACTGGAAATTGGGTTGGTGGAAAAGCAGGGGTTAGTCAGCTACTGGATAGAACGAATTATATTTCTGCATTGAGCCATCTCCGACGGGTCGTCTCGCCATTAAGCCGCAGCCAGCCGCATTTCGAAGCCCGTGATTTACACCCCACTCATTGGGGGAAGATTTGCCCAAATGAAACTCCTGAAGGACCTAATTGTGGGCTGGTGAAAAACCTCTCGCTTATGACCTATATTTCCGTCGGGACTGATGATATTAAAGTGGAAAAGATGCTCTTTGAGCTAGGGCTCCAGCCAATCGAGGAGCTGCGCGATAAAGGGGCGAAAACGGGCTTTCGAGTCTTTCTAAATGGGAAACTGATTGGCACCCATGATGATCCCCATACCTTTGTCCAACAAATTCGGCAGAAGAGACGAAGAAATGAGATAGACCATGAAGTGAATGTGGCGCTCTACGAGGATATCGCGGAAATCCAAATCAATTGTGATGCAGGACGCGCGCGAAGACCCGCAATAATTGCGGATAAAGGAAAGATTAAATTGAAGCAAGAGCATTGTGAGAAAATCAAGAATAAGGAATGGAAATGGAGCGATCTAATCGAACATGGGATAATTGAGTATCTCGATGCCGAAGAAGAGGAAAATGCCTTCATCGCATTGAGAGCCTCGAATCTTACGGAGGCCCATACCCACTTGGAAATCGAACCTGCAACCATTCTAGGCATCACTGGCAGTTTAATTCCATTCCCAGAACACAATCAAAGCCCCAGAAATACCTATGAGGCAGGGATGGCGAAACAGGCGCTCGGCCTGTATGCCAGCAACCACAATTTACGGATTGATACACGTGGTCAGTTGCTCCACTACCCACAGATGCCAATGGTCAAGACCAAGGCAATGGACATTGTCGCTTTTGATACAAGACCCGCAGGGCAGAATTTTGTGGTGGCGATCCTCAGTTTTCAAGGTTATAACATCGAAGACGCACTCATCATCAACAAAGCGAGCATTGAACGTGGTTTAGGGCGGTCATCTTTCTTCCGATCCTACGATGCGGAAGAGCGGAAATATCCCGGAGGTCAAGAAGACAAATATGAGATCCCAGAGAGAACCGTTCGTGGCTACCGCGCCGCCGAAGCCTACCGGCACTTGGGCGAAGACGGGATCATTGAGCCTGAGATCGAGATCCAAGGTGGCGAAGTACTCATCGGACGCACCTCCCCACCGCGCTTTCTTGAGGAGTATCGTGAATTCGAGCTTCCAGCTCCTACCCGACGTGAAACTTCCATAAACCTCCGCCATGGTGAAAATGGCATCGTCGATTCCGTTGTTATCACGGAAACCATTGATGGCAACAAATTGATTAAAGTGAAGGTTCGGGACCAGCGGATTCCCGAGTTAGGGGATAAATTTGCCTCCCGCCATGGGCAGAAAGGCGTCTTGGGACTTATAGTCCCCCAGGAAGATATGCCATTCACGGAAGATGGGATTGTTCCGGACTTGATTATCAATCCGCATGCTATTCCCTCCCGTATGACGCTCGGGCAAGTGATTGAATCCATAGCTGGGAAGACCGGCGCATTGCAAGGGCACCGAAAAGATGGGACGGCATTCTCCACGAATCTGGAAGACCTTTACAAGGAGCTCGAGTCTATCGGGTACAAATATACAGGGCGGGAATGCATGTATAACGGTTGCACCGGAGAAAAATTCAAAGCGGATATCTTCATCGGAGTCGTTTTTTACCAAAAACTACATCACATGGTTGCGGATAAAATCCATGCCAGGGCACGAGGACCCGTCCAAATTTTAACCCGCCAACCGACAGAAGGACGCGCTCGAGAAGGAGGACTTCGATTTGGAGAAATGGAACGGGATTGCCTCGTAGGACATGGCGCAGCCCTGCTCTTGAAAGAACGATTGCTGGAGGAATCCGATAAGACCACTATCCTCGTATGTGCTAATTGTGGCTTACTTGCCGTCTATGATCGGAATCGAGACCGATACTACTGCCCAGTCTGTGGTGACAAGGCAACCATCTCAAAACTCACAGTATCTTATGCCTTTAAACTCTTAATTCAAGAACTGATTTCTCTGCTGGTTGTCCCCCGCTTGAAATTGAAAGAAATTGCGTAGAAACTAATAAATCCCTAACTTTTTTTCTCTCCCTTTTTATTTTTAAAGCTTTTTTTGGTAGGACCCTAAAACTAGAACAAAAAAGAAAAAAAATAAAGATTTAACCTAAAGTATAACCAATCTTTTTGACCAAGTCACGCCGGGCTTGGCGTTTCTCTTCATCCTCGATGGCATTCACGGATTGCCCATCAACCACGCCCAGGACTCCTCTTCCTAAAGAGGTCTCCGCAATAATTACTTCAAGCGGATTAGCGGAAGCCACATATATATTGCAGACCCCTGGCACATTTCGAATGGTGGGCAGTATATTTATTGGAAAGGCGCCGCGTGTTATGATGACAAATACGTGACTTGCGCCAATCGCCAAGGCATTTTTCGCTGCTAATTTGCCTAATCGTTCGTCATTTTGATTAAATCGCACAAGTTTCGGATCTGCCTCATTCATCGCAATGGCACATTTAATCCCGGGCACAGTCGTGAGTAACTCCCGGAATATATTGTCTGTCGTGTAAATGGAGAAATTTCCCTGCCCAATAATCACTTGATCCTCTTTCTCTTTCTCGATTTTTACGATTTTCAATTCAATTCCCATTCTGAAACCTCCTTTTATTTAATAAAATAGAACTGTAGCAGTTCCTTCAATAGAATTCGAAATTTTATATATTTCAAATTCCACTTTTCCATTTTTGAGAGGTCCTAAGAGTTTCACTTGAATTTTATCACCGGCTTTACACCACCCCATTGTAAAATACTCCCAGAATGATAACGAATTCGAGATGATGGAAATTTTGTCATTGTCCATCTTCAATTCAAACCTCTCTTGATTGATTAATTTTATTTCGCCATTCGCAATTTCTAGCTCTAATCCCATTCCTAATTTCGCATTGACCAATGACTTTTGAAACGTATCAGCATCGATTGTTTTATCTGAAGTCTGTGCTATGCCTCTACACAATAGACTCCAAGCTTCTTGGATTAGAGCCAGGTCAACCAATTTTTTCCCTTTTTCTTGATATTTCTTAACGAATCTTGCTTTGCTATAAATAATATCATTAGGCCTGACCATAGAGCGAAATTGCACATCAATTTTTTTTAATCTCCCATTGTTACTAATCCAATTTGTTAAAGTTTTAATAAGCCATGCCATAGAAAAAAGTCCGTGCTGGATGACTCCGCGCAAACCAGCTGCTGCTGCTATTTTGTAGGTCGTATGGATCGGGTTACGATCCCCGGAAGACTCTGCATACCGAATGATAGACTGCCGATTAACTGGACCATCCATTCCTTCAAGTGTATCGCCTTCTCTTATCTCCTCAAATTTATTTGCAACCATGCTTTTCGCTCGTATAGTTTTTGATTTTAAAATCTAAATTAAAAATCCTAACTATTCAAACTTAAAAGTTTTCAAATGAAAAACTAAAAAAAAGGTTAAAAAAAGGAAAAAAGAGTGTTTTACTCGGGGATCGCGACAGTTGCAGTGCCCACAATCGAATCTCGTAGGACGACTATAGCAAACCAGAACGAATCGGGTTTTCTCTTCCCAATGAATTCGGCAGTTATCGTATCCTTATCAGCTCTGATCCAATTTCTCATTAAAGCTTTATCTCCAACAACCCGTTTTGGATTTACCTTCACATTGGGCGCATCAAAGGTTAATTCGAATTTCTTTTGACCCGCTAAGTCCCAATCTATAGCGACCTTGATTTTCCCCTTCGCCAGATTCTTCAGAACTTCGTCATCGCTCAATTTCGCATCGCAGCTGGCTTCTCCTCGCAGGTAGGTTGTTTTTGTTGTCGTTTTAATTTCCATATCCACCAGTTTTTCTCCATCTGCTTCATATTTTTTGGTAATCTTTCCCTGAAAAGAGACAATATCGCCTGGTCGTGTCATGCCGAGCATTCGGCCGCCATACGTCTTGACATTTTCCGCACCTACCCAATCTACTAACATTTTGCCTATCATTGCATGCGAATATAATCCGTGGGCAATCATCCCTTGGTTCCCTGCTTTAATTGCTGCGACTATATCCTGATGAATTGGATTTGTATCGCCACCAGCATCGGCATAAGCCTTGAATTCAGCCTCTACTAACCCATACGGAGCCCCATACTCCATTTTAGGACCGATTTGACCTTCTTTTAATTCATCGTATTTCACCATTTAAAAACCTCCTGGCATTACTACAACTCCAATACCACTGATAACGACGACCTTTCCTATTTTAGATTCGTCATTACTTTTTTCAATGGTCGAAGTGGCTTCAAGATCTAACACAAGCATACCGTTCGATTTGACTTCAATGTTTTTTATCTTGGGAGTCGTCATAATTTTATCGCCATCTTGAAGCGGGGGTGCATCTTTGGGATAGGTATACACTTGTCCGCCATGCAAGATTTTCAACGGATTCTTTATCACGGGCTGACCGTCAGCTGCCTTGGCATCAGTGACCTTCATCAATGCCGGAAGAACGAACGCATTTGCATATGCAGGGTGAGCTATCGGTGATGCGCTATCTAAAAATTGCGGTTGTTTCGCACCGATTGATTCAGCAAATTCAACTAGTTTCTCTTTCTTGACTTTAAACGAAGTGCCTTTCAGCTCCAATCCTATTAATGAAGAAAAGTCTCTACTCATTTATTTTCACCAATCCTCTTTATTTTTTTATGTCGGTTAAATTTTTACAATTACATAAATCCATTAATGTTATGATTAAAAAATTTTAGCTAACAACAGTTAAAAAAAATACAAGTGTGAAAGCCGCGAAAGCGTGAAATTCTAACTCGAGAGAAAATTTAAATAGAAATATTACGAGATTTCGATGTGAAATTGAAAGTTTCGCTCGAAATGCCATTGAGTATTGATAAAAACTCTATATAACTCTGTGATTCTGTTCTAATTCGATGAGGAAGAGTAATTACATGGCGAATGGATCATTTAAAATTGTGAAATTGAAGTAATAATTGATAAGAGAATTTTATTCTATTACGGGTAAATTAAAGGGATGGTGAAAGTATGACAAAAGCCCTATCGCAATCGGATTTAGTTGCCGCATTAGAAGGTATTGTTGGAAAGACGGCTGTTAATGATTCAGATCAGGCACGATGGACCTACGCTCTAAGCGAAGCATGGTCCACGGTAAGCCCAGGACTTACCGATGGGTTGCTTCTCGATTTAGGACCGCCTGATGTCATTGTGAAGCCAAAGACAACAGATCACATCGTAGAAATTGTTAAAATGGCGAATAAATACAAGATTCCCGTCATTCCTCGAGGAGGCGGAACTGGCAATGCGTCCGGTTCGGCGGCTCTCCCAAGCGGGGGCATTTTACTAGATTTACTAGATATGAATAAGTTCATCCGATACGATCCTGTTTCTCGAGCGTGCCGTTTTCAGGCGGGTATTACCTGGGGGAGACTCTGCTATGAACTGAAGAAACAAGAGTTAACACCAGGCTTCATGGGACCCCATGGCATCTATGGGGCGGCGATCGGGGGCGGTATTTCCCTTGATTCGACGGGAATTCAGGGAACCAAGTACGGTCAAGAGACCGAGAACGTTCAAAATTTGCAGGTGGTCCTCCCGACTGGTGATGTGATTGAAACGGGCTCTCTGGCGAATACTTGCGCGGATTGGTACTTCCGCTACTGCAATGGTCCTGACCTAGCGGGGCTCTTCATGGGCGCCTGCGGGGCGTTTGGCATCATTACGGAGGCGACGCTCCGGACTTACCCGCTTCCTGACTATCACGCAGATTTTCTCTATCTCTTCCCCAGCGAACTGGACCAATGCAAGGCGTTGATGGAGATGGATTCTTACGAATTGATGAGCGACTACATGGGGTTAGCCCAAGGGTTTCAATATGCCATTATCGAAAATGTGTTTAAGTTAAAACTGGGTGCCACACAAAAAGGCCCCGCGCTCATTCATACTTCAGCGTATGATGAAGGTATTCTCGAACGGAAGACCGTGATGCTCGATAAAATTGCCAATAAATACGGTGCTATCAAGTTCCCAGGGGATCCGACCGCCTTAGGAATTGGGGCACATGATACGAACGAGATGCTTGGGGGAGGAGTCTCGAAATGGATGGGCGGTATGATGCATAAAACCTGTTCTATTCTACCACTGCTCAAATGCCCAGAGTTCAATGAATGGCATTACCGTTTCTTCAAGACCCCACGAATCCAAGAACTCCTCTCGACGACCGGATTAGGGAATAAATGTTGGAGCATTCAGTATCCTGGGGGCGCGAAGCATGGCTTTGTACTCCATATGTCGATGTTCAATATGGATGCCACCACGCGCGATATGCGAACGACAGCCTACAAAGTCGTCCATGAAATCCTAAAACAGAAAATAGAGATGGGTACCTGTCCCTACTGGGTTGGGAAGGATTTATTCCTTCCACATTTAGTCAAACGCTTCACTCCGGCGTACTGGAACTTCCTCCAGACCCTGAAACAGACGCTCGACCCGAATAACATCATGAATCCCGGCGCCCTGCTTCTGGGGCTTGGTGATAAAGCAAAGGACATCATTTCCAAAGAATTTCCGTAACGGTTAGGTGAAAGTAGCATTTGGAGATAAAGATATGGGTATTATGAAATTGGAAGATTTTCGGAAAGAGGTTTGGTTCTGCGGCGGCTGTTCAATGTGCCGCGAAACGGTGAGCAAGGGAATCGCGACAAAGCATGCATGGGTGGGGACCTGTCCGGTCTATGATGTGTTGCGGTTCGATCACTACACCAGTCGCGGGAGGAATGCCATCGCAAAGTATATTCTAGATGAAGTCTTGGAGTATAATGCCAATTTAGCGGAGGATGTCATTTACCGGTGCTTAGGCTGCAAAGCCTGCGAGGAAATCTGCACGCCAACCTTAATTCCAGGGTTAAAGCCCTTAGAGAATATGAAAATTATTAAGGCCATGAGGGAAGATTGCTGGAAATTAGGATTAGCGCCGCAGAAAATTCAAGAGACGTGTGCAAAAATTATGGATCCCGCGTTGAACAACCCATTCGGATTGGATAAAGCGTTGCGAGTGGATTGGGCGGAAAAATTGAATCTCCCGAAGGAAGCGGAGGTGCTTTATTTTGCGGGTTGTGCCGCCTCCTATCAAAATCCGAATACGCCCGAGGCCGTAATCAAAGTTCTCCGGCAAGCCGGACAGGAGGTAGCTTACCTGGGCACAGAGGAATTATGTTGTGGGCATCAGCTCATCTGGGCGGGAGATATTGAGGATGCACGCAAAAATGCGCAAGAGCTGGTTCATCGCATTCAAAAAACGGGAGCTAAGCAGGTAATATGTTCTTGTGCGGGGTGTTACAACACCTTTAAGAACGATTACAAGGAGCTGGGAATAACGATTCCGTTCAAGGTCGACCACATTGCGAAGGTGCTTTCACCGCTCTTGAATACATTAGAATTAAAGAATAAGATTCAGCAACAAGTCACCTATCACGATCCGTGCCATTTAGGACGACACACTAATGAATATAAAAGCCCTCGAAAGATAATCGAGAAGGTGGGCGCAGAATTGATCGAGATGGAGCGAGCCAATAAAGAAGCATGGTGCTGTGGCGCGGGGTCGGGGGGAACGTGCCTCATTAACTATCCCGAATTAAACAAGGAAATTCGGACCCGAAGAATCAAGGAAGCACAAGCCACCGGTGCAAAGGTGTTGGTTACCGCTTGTCCGATGTGTTTGAAAAATTTACGCGACGCCGCCCAAGAGAATAATGTGGAAATGGATTTTTACGACCTGCCAAATCTCGTGGCAGAAGCCTTGGGATTAACTTCAGAGATTTACGATTCGTGGAAAGGCTAAACTTGATTTATTTTTTTTAATCTATACTATTTTTTCCTCTTTGTAGAAATTGAGGGATTTTAAGCGCAAAGAAAATGAGGACACCTGCAAAAAGGCAACTTAAAACGAGACTGATGATTTCTTTCATCGCAAAATCGCTGAAACTCACTACAAGATTCATGATGCTGAAAGTGATTAATGCGATTTGACCAAGCCTCACATGGGAGACCGGAGTAGACCCTTGAGGCCAAAATCGGATAAAAAGAATGCCTGAAATCCCTGAAACAATCATGGCAATCGTAGTAGCCAAGGTGAAGATATAAGGTGTAACCGCAAGGGAAGACCAGATTCCAGTTAAACTGAGTATGAGGAAAGATTCGACGAGAAGAACAATTCCGGAGAGACTTAAAACCCAGCAGTAGAAAAATAGAAATTGGATAAGTGATTTGCGTGGGTTTGCATTGAGCATTATACGAAACGCAATGAAAATTCCGAAGCACTGGAGAACAATATTGGAGATGCTCACGAGGGTCCACGAGGATAAATAGACCACCAGAAGATTTTCAGGAATCACGTGCATCCAAATAGGAGGGGTCCCAAGAAGGACGGAAATTATACTAGTGAAAATGAGGAAATGTGATGGATTCAGTAGACTATAGAGAAGCAGCATTCCACCTCCAAAAACAAGAAAAATCCGTTTAAACTTTTTATAGGAAAGGAGGCAAAATGCAAATACGATCAAGAGCCCTCCGAACACCATACTGAGAATATCGAAATAGTCAAGGAATTGGAATTCAGCCCAATCAATCTCAAAATACATTATGTAGAGATTATAAACTGGGCGAAAGTAGCTTAAAAGCAGATTGATCCCATAAATAAGAACTAGGATTACACAATAAATTATTGGAGAAATCTGGGTGGTCTCATCAGAATCAGCGGATTGAATGATATTCACCTGTCTCAAGAAGGGATTATGCCTTTGAATGACGAATTTTTTCAGTCGTAATTCGATTAGCAAGATTGAACCGAATCATATCCAATTTGGATATCGCTTCACTCTCAACGACTAGGACATTGTCGGTAAGGTCTTTAATCATCGCGGGAAAATCAATATTTTTATCGATTCTAGAGCTGAAATCTTCTAATTTTTCCTGTAATTTATTGTAAGCGCCTTCAATGAGCATTTTGTATTTTTGATACTGCATCTTGAGCGTCTCTTCTGCCTCCGCATATTTTCGAGCGGTAATTAAATCCGAGATTTCTTTAAAGAGGTCATCAATGCTTTCAGCAATCCCTTTCAAATCGGATATGACCGATTCAGTGAATTTTTCAAAATATCGCTTCGCTTTTTTGGGATCAACGGGTCGTAATTTTTGAACCTTAACTTCTATCTCTTCTTTTTCCTCTTTCATCGAATGCGCTTGCTGCTGCATTATAGATCGAAAGATATTGGCAACTAGTCTGATATTATTTTTCGCCTTGATCCCATATCGTTTATCATCCTGAAAAATAGTTGTTCCACCAATGCAGATGACTCGACCATCTTGTGTGGTTGCAATTACAGGAGCATAAGGGGGTTCTGCATCTTTGTCAGACGCCGCCAATACTCTGATTTCCTGGCTAACTCTCATGCAGGTCCCTGAATACAGTAATTCTTTGACTTCCTGAGTAATAATATCCTTTGCGAAATCTTTGATGATGGGAAAATACATTGCGCCATCAAGATTATGTGCCTTATCCTGAATAATAAGGTGTTCAAATTGCATTCCGAACTTTCTAACTAATTCGTTGAGTGCAAAATCCGGAGGAATTGATAGAGGGCAAGCAATAATCAGAAATTTTCCTTGGGAAACAAAATATTCAATAGATCTAATTTCAAAATCCAAAAATTGCTTAGTAGGGGCTCCCAGAAATAATGCATCTTCCCCAATTATTTTATCAGCGGTAAGCGGCCCCATCACAAATTGAAGCGGGGTAATTTTTAATTTATCTAAAACAAAGGCGAGACCCTTACAATTGAAAACCGAGAAAACCTCGCCATGACTCTCATCAAAAATTACCCGCAAACTCATAGTAGACCTCATTCGTAGATTATTTGCTAACTCGCTCCTTTTTCAAAATATTTAGTAAATTATTCCGAATCATATCCAATTTGGCTCGAATTTCGCCTTCTGTTTCGTACCATTGGTTAAAATTTTCTTGGATTGCCTCTTTGAAGTCCGGGAATATTGCGTTATAGTCACTAAAGAAGTTCCCAATTTCGCTTGCAGCGG
>Ga0315277_10008209_pt1 | contig 13460 bp, 11 predicted proteins | sample YL17G05_15_MG_FD_203695 | JGI IMG/M metagenome (GOLD analysis project Ga0315277, IMG submission 203695) | Sediment microbial communities from Yellowstone Lake, YNP, Wyoming, USA - YL17G05_15 | ecosystem: Environmental > Aquatic > Freshwater > Lake > Sediment | place: USA: Wyoming | collected...
CTGTTGGGCGCTCGTGAGACCGCCGAGGCTGGGCCTGGAAGTCGGATTCCCATGCCCCCGCCAGGGACGTCCTGGCGGGGGTGACGAGTTCTGGTACCTCACGGCCGGTTCCACAGGACCCTGACACGCGCCCAGGGCGACAGCTTGGCGCTCATAGCTTGACGTTGAGCACCATGAACAGCGCGCGCTGGAGCGTGTAGGCTGTCCCATGCCCGGCGAGCAGCCCCAGGAAGAAGGGCAAGGCTGTCCGATGCGCCCGCAGGCCACCGTAGTGCAGCAGGAGCGCCTTCGCCAACCAGGTCCCGAAGATGACCAGGGTCATGGACTGGATCGTCGCCGACAGGGCGATGGGATAGGCGACGGGATGCAGCGGCCACCAGTGGAAGCCCAGCTTCAGGGCCATCAGCAGGCTGGTGAACACCAGCCCGAATCCCATCGCGATGCTCTTGGAGGCGCTGTTGCCGCCCGGGTAGCGAAGCTGCTCGGCCAGCTCCTCGCTCAGCCACCGGGGGACCGACAGCATCCACTGCGCCGTGTTGCCGGTGCCCATTCCGAGCCGGTAGCCCACGTGTAGGCTCGCCCAGAAGTAGGACAGCACCGCAACCGGCGCCACCAGCGCCAGCGCGAGGCCGATCCGGCGGCGCTGCATCCTCCCCCCCTCCGCCATCTTCAGCGCCTCCAGCTGCAGGGGCGCGGGGTTGTTCCGCTGCTCCAGCAGGTACGGCTTCAGCAGCGTGAACATCGCCAGCGTCCTGGTCCCCAGCCCGCGGCTCCCTACGAGGTTGAGCAGCATGAAGTTCGGCATGGCCAGCTCTATCGAGTGCGTGGGAGGGCCCAGCTGCGCGCGGAGGCGGCAGATGGCCAGCGCCAGCGCGAAGTACAGCACCACGAAGGCCGCCACCACCCACCCGGCCATCCCCCCTCGGAGCAGGAACCAGCACAGGTACGCGACCCCGGCCAGCGCTCCCACGACCGCCCCCCGATAGCTCAGCGCCTCGCCCGCGCCATCCCGCAGCCGCGACCTGAACCCGAGCGCCTGGCGGAGCACCTCCGCGAAATAGCGCCGGTCCAGCGCCATGAAGACCACCACCAGCGCGATGAACCCTCCGGCCGTCTGATCCTGACCGTAGGGGAAGCCCGACCAGGCGCTGGTGCACCAGCCGAAGCGGCCGAACACGAGGTACTCTCCCAGCCACATGATGTCGAAGAAGAACAGCGAGAAGGCCAGGTCCAGTGGCATCAGGTAGCAGAGGCCGACGGCCCATGGGTCCCAGGTCACCGCCTGGTAGGGGATCAGGCTCCAAGGGTGGAGGTTCTGCACGTAGGAGCTGTAGTCGAAGCCAAGGGGGACGGCCGGGATGCTCGGCACGACGCCGGCGATCGTGTTCCATACCCCCACCCCGGCCGACAGCGCGACCCCGGCCCACCACAGCTTGCTGCACAGCAGGCCGGTCCGCTCCGACACCATCTCCAGCGGCAGCACGGTGATGGGGAAGGGGAGCTTCTCATCATCCGCCCACCGCCTCCGCACAATGGAGTTGAGGCACAGGCACACCCACATCACCGCCCCCACATAGCTCGCCCACCAGAGTGCCGGAGCCAACCAGGCCCCTATCACCTCCCGCGTATACGGGTTGGTATTGCCAGCGTAGAAGCCCTCGAGGACCCCTGCGTTACGGACTGTCAGCCACGTCGGCAAGTAAGCCCACAGCAGGTCCCGCCAGCCGTTCTCATCGGTCGCGAACCAGAAGGGGTAGGTGATGTTCCCCGCCAGCGCGCCCCCCAGGTCCCACACCGAGCACACTAAGCCTGTGCCCATCCCCAGCATCAGGTAGACCGTCAGGATCTCCCCTGGGGCCAAGGCCCAGGCCGGCCTCCGCCACTTGAGCGCCAGGTTCCCCAGCGTCAGGAGGAACAGGGCGGCCACGGTGTTGGCGAACAGCGACTCAGCCCCGGTGAAGCCTCCCCACACCCAGAGCGACTTGACCAGGAAGAGCGTGTTCAGTGGGAGGAGGGCAAGCCCCAGGGCGACGGCGCGAGCTGTCACCCCTCTCGCCGCGAGCTGGGTGCGGCGCTGGCCGCCGCGCGGGAGAGATCCGCTGCCGTGAGTCCCCTCGAGTCCCTGCTCGTCCCGGTCGCCCACTCACGTCTCTCCTCGGGGAACACGGCTGACCTGGGCCTCGGCTCCGCGGCCCTGCCCGCGCGCTCTCCTGGCCCCCGACGCGACGCCTAGCCCCAGACCCGACGGCGTCTTCGTCACCTCCTGGCCCCTTCCCTGCGGCCCAGGGACCTGTCGCCGGGGGCCTCCCCTACTACGGATATGTCATGTACCAGCCAGGCTCCGGCATGCCCCCGGCTACCGGCGCGGAGTCGCTCGCTGCCGTCGGGGAGCCCTACTTCGGGCGCGCCTACGACCACTTCTGCGTGGCACCCCTACACACCCGAGGACAAGCTGTCTCGCCCTCCCGGCCAGCTTCTCCGCAGCATCACCCAGAACCGCCGATCTTCATCGGTCAGCTGCAATCGTCTCCCGCGTTGCTGGCGCTGCTAGACGTTCAGTTGGTGGTGGAGCACAACGATCCGAAAGCACTGGTCACGTCGGCTGAGGAACAGCAAGGGGATCACCCAAAGCAGCGCCTTCACGAGCATCAGCCAACTCCCAGGTGCAGGATCGGGGACCTGGGAGGTTCGCCAGGCCGACCACCGGGACCTCGCCGGCGAGGCTCATCGAGTTGGTTTCATCGCCGCGTGACAGGCACAGGATGTCGCTTGCCACAGGAGAGCAGGCTGGCCCCGACGGAATCCGACCGCGTTCACCTGGGCTTGCGCGTGTCCGGCGTTCCGCGTCAAGCGCAGTTCCAGCTTGCGAGACTAGGCATCGAAGTAAGTGTCTCGCTCCCAGTCGGTCACCACGCCGTGGAGATACTGGTCCCAGCGGGCGCGGTGAGTCTCGAGGAACCTGGGCGCCAGCGTGTCGCCGAGTGCGGCGAGCACCACGTCGTCCCGCTCCAGGGCGTCGAGGGCCTCCCCCAGCGTGCCGGGCAGCGCCTTCACCCGGAGACGTCCGCGCTGGGCAGGCGACAGCAGGTACATGTTGTCGGCGCTGGGCTCCGAGGGCTCGACCTTGCGCCGAATGCCGTCCGTCCCGGCCGCCACCATGGCGGCGAGTGCGAGGTAGAAGTTGACAGTAGCGTCCGGGGAACGGAACTCGACAGCGGCCTTTGCGGGAGCGGTGAAGAGGGGGATCCTCACCAGCGCTGAGCGATTGCGGTAGCCCCAGCAGATATGGACAGGGGCCTCATGGCCCGGTACCAGGCGTTTGTAGGAGTTCACCGTTGGATTGCACACTGCGGTCAAAGCCGGGGCGTGGCTCAGCAGTCCGCCGACGAAGTGCCGTCCGGTTTCCGAGAGCTCTCCGGCATCGGCTCCGAAGAGATTCCCATCGCCCTCGAACAGCCGGAAGTGGACGTGCATGCCACTGCCGGCGACGCCAGCGAAGGGCTTCGGCATGAAGGTCGCGCGCAGATGTGCGCGATAGGCCAGCGCCTGGATCGCCGTCTTCGCAGTGACAAGATGATCGGCCTGGGCCAGAATGGGCGCGTAGTCTATCTCCACCTCGACCTGCCCTGGGGCACATTCGTGGTGCACGCGCTCGGCGGCGATGCCCATCTGGGCCAGTGTGCGGAACACCTCGTCCATGAGCTGCGACAGTTCGTCGCGCGGGTAGACGTCGATGTAGGAACCAGCGTCAGCCGGCTTGCTGTCGCGCGTGAAGAAGAACTCCAGCTCCGGCTTGATCTCCATCCGCTGTGCCGGGCCCATGCATTCGGCCAAGATGGTCTCTAGCCGGCCGCGGGGATCGGCGGGGGAGGGTATGAGTTCGCCCTTGGGGCCGCGCTGATGGAGGTTGCAGTAAGCGGCCGCGCGCGCCGGATTGTAGGGAAGCCGGAAGATGGTGTCGCGGTCAGGTGCGAGGTGCATATCGGAGTTCTCGACCGCCGCATACCCTTCGATACTCGAGCCGTCTACGCTGACTCCCTCGGCAACGGCGGCGTCACCCGCAATCTCGTGCAGTTCGGCCGAAGGGCGTCTGAGGGGAATGACCATCGCTTTCACCCGGCCGGAGAGATCCACAAATCTCGCCTCGACAAGCTCGCACGGAACGTGCTGGTCGGCTGGCTCCATCTCGTTTGGTCCTCCTTCTCTGGAGTTCACGGGGCGCCTCAGAGCCTGCGCGCCATAGACAATCCTTCCCTGTCACTCGCTCTTGTTCCCACCCGCTGAGCGCCTGCGAGGCACTCACTGTGGGCATGGTCGGCAGCCGGCGGCCGGCTCCCGCCTGCCGGCCGCGACGTATCCGCTCCGGAGTGATGGCGGTCTGTGTAGATGGGCCCGCAGCATCGGCCTATAGAGTCTCTTGTTTCAAGGTTATGCCGCAGCTCGCCACAGAATGCTTTGCGCGGCGTCTGTGCGCCATCCCTTGTATTGCCGGCGTCACGGTAATGCACGAGATGCTGTAGGACGGGAGTACGCGGCACTCTGGCGGCGAGGCTGATAGAAGCAGCCCGAGCACTACCGCAGACCAGCAAGTGCCGTTGTGGGCGGGGCAGACACCTCCTTACCCACTCCAGCTAGAGCCACGATCTGGTTTCCCCCGCGTCCCTCTGTGGCCCCGTCTCGTGCTCGAGGCTGACCCGCTGGCCGCATGCACTGCCAGGTCTCTCATGCTTCTTCGTGGAATCGCCGGGATGCAGTCCCAAGGAGGAGCAGATGGCAAGGAAGAGATTCGCCCTGATCGGGGCTGGGCTGTTCGGCGAGATGCATGCCCGCGCGTACGCCAGCCATCCGGAAGCGGAGCTAGCGGTGATCTGCGACCTGAATGGCGATCGCGCGAAGCAGGTGGCTGAGAGGTATGGCGCGGCGCGCTGCACAGATGACTGGCGAGAGGTAGTCCAGGACCGATCCATTGAGGCGGTCTCGGTCGCGACTCCGGACTTCGCTCATGCCGAGATCGCCGTGGCTCTGGCGAGGGCCGGAAAGCATCTGCTGGTCGAGAAGCCCCTTGCCACTACCGTCGCCGAATGCGAGCAGATGGTCGAGGCGGCCCGGCAGGCCGGCGTGAAGCTCATGGTGGACTACCACAACCGCTGGAACCCAGTATTCCATGAGGCGCAGCGGCGGGCGCGATCTGGGGAGCTCGGCTCCCCGCGATACATCTACTACCGCGTCAGCAACACCACGTACGTCCCCCTCACCATGCTCTCGTGGGCCAGCAAGTCGTCGGTGCTGTGGTTTCTGGGAAGCCATGCCACCGACATGACCTGCTGGCTGCTCGGAGAGTGGCCCAGCCGTGTCTACAGCGTATCGCGCCGAGAGGTGTTGAGGAGCATGGGTGTGGACACGCCCGACTTCTTCGCGAGTACGTTGGAGTTCCCATCGGGCGCGGTGGCCGTCATAGAGAACGTGTGGCTACTGCCGCAGACGGCCCCGAACGTAGTCGACGTGAAGTGCGAGTTCATCGGCTCGAAGGAGGCGCTGTACATCAACACTTCCTCCCACGGCGCGCTCGAGATCCACGGCGAGAGCGGGGTCACATACGGCGACGCCCTTGGGGCGCCCTTTGTGCATGGCAGGTACTATGGCTTTCTGGTAGAGAGCATCCGGCACTTCGCCGATTGCGTGGCCCATGATCGCGATCCCCTGGTTTCCGGAGAGGATGGCCTCGAGGTCACCCGCGCGCTGTGTGCGATCGAGGAGTCGGTCAGGACCGGGCAGCCGGTGGAGATCTCGCGATGAGCGGGACGCGCCAGAATGGGCACGGATGTGCCGCTTGCCGCCCCCCCGTAGTTCACCGAGACTGATCCGGGGCTCTGTCCTCCGAGGCCAGAGCGGAACCTGCACACTGGGGTGATGGGTTGACGTCGTCTTGGAGGGCTGGCGCGTCGATACGATGGATCACGAGGGAGCACAGAAGGCCAGGCCACGCGCGCGACAGGCGCGGGAGACAAGAGAGAGGAGACTGTCTCAAGCGGCGAGCCGACAGTAGTCGTTGATGAGGCCGGCAAGCGATCTCGCCGTCACAGGGGTACTAAGGCAGGGCCTCCGGTGGCAGGTGCTCGAGTGACTGATGGGGCCGGCCTCGGTTGTAGTAGCGGACGTACTCAGTCAGCACCCCGTCAGGTAGTCGCTGGCCCAGATGAACCGGCCGTAGTGGCTGAAGAGCCGAAGCCAGGCCACCAGCGTCTCGGGCTTCACGATCATCAGGGCGTCCCCGAGCCGTTTCCTCGCCAGCAACAGCCCCGACAGCACCAGCGCCAGCTGGTAGAGCGCCACGACCAGCCGGGCGCGATCATCCCGGAAGAGCAGCGCGAGCATCAGGTAGACAGGGGGAAACAGAACCAGGATCACATGCCAAAACATGCGGAGAGCATGCCGCAGAGAGGACGGGACCTCAACCCCGTGCCAAGACGAGGAACAGCGAGGCGATTCCTGGACATCTTGGTGCTGCGGATGAATTCTGGTACACTGCAGTGGCAGATGTGACCGGCGGTCCCGGGCAGCGCCGATGATCCTGCTAACCAGCACAGCGCAGGGCGCGTGCGAGCAGAAGGAGGGGAGCAATGGCGCGAGCAATGTCGTTGCGGCCGATGGGCATCCTGGAGATCGTTGACCAGAGCTTCCGTCTCTATCGCAGCAGCTTTCTGGTGTTCTTCGGGATCGCCGCCGTCGTGTACGTTCCGGCGCTGATGCTCCAGTCGGTCCCTGTGGCTGGGACGATCGTGGCGGTCATCTTCCTGCCGCTTTACCTAGTCGCCAACGGCGCCCTGACGAAGGCGATTTCGGACCGGTACCTGGGGGAGGAGTCGTCCATTGGGGCCGCCTACGGCGCAGTCGGCAAGCGGTTCTGGCCGCTTCTCGGCACGCTGATCGTCGCGGAGTTGTTCGTGGCCAGCGGGGTCATCCTGCTCGGCGTCGGGCTCATCGTTTTCGCGTTCTGGGTGCTCTTCGTCTCCCAGGTGTTTATCATCGAGGACAAGCGCTTCTTCGCTGCCATCTGGCGAAGCCGGTTCCTTGTCGGCAAGGGCGTGTGGGCGGAGTTCATTGTCCTGATCGTCATCGTGGGCGTGCTGAGCAACATCATCCTGGCGGCGGTCGGAGCCGTGTTCGGCGCGCCCGGGTTCTTCTTTCGCGTCGAGGATCAGGGCGCGCTTCCGCTGTTCCCCCTGCTCGTTCTCGGGCTCGCACAATCACTCGTGCTCCCGATCGGGCAGGTGGCGACTACGCTGCTCTACTACGACTCGCGCATCCGCAAGGAAGGCTTCGACCTGGAGATGCTAGCCAAGGAGATGGGCATGGTGCCCCCTCAGCCGACGGCTATCCCGCCGTCGCAACCGGGTGCCACGGCTCCCCATGAGGGCCAGACTGTGTGAGCAAGGCAGGGGCGCTCGCGGTACTGCTCGTCTGCTGGTCCAGCGCGGCGCTCGCCGCGCCCATGACGTCGGCGGAGTACGCGCGAATCGTTGACCGCGCGGCTGACGCCTTCGAGCAGGCGGCCGAGGTCGGGCAGTCGGGGATGGCAGGCGCCCAGCGCGCGCTGAAGCAGATCCCAACGCGCATCGATGTGCGCCTCACACCCGACGGCGCCGTCATCCACGTGGACAACCGGAAGCTGCTGCGGCAGCTCTGGAAGGACCTGAGCGGCGGCGCGAAGGGCGTGCGGGCGGCCGCCCGCACGCTGCGGAACCTGGAGAGCGGAATCGTCGCTGCCCCGCCTTCCCCGCGGGCAAACGCACGGCAGGTTCTGCGCGAGGTCCTGGCCCGGCGCGAGTTCCGCGAGAGCTGGCCGGAGCGCATGAAGCGGCTGTTCTACGACTGGCTGCTGCGGCTGCTGGCCTCAATCACCAGCCGTTTCCCCAAGGTGGCCCTGCCGGCCAAGATCCTGGCGATCATTGCCTGGGCGGTCCTCAGCATCGCGGGCTTAGTCATCATCGTCGCGGGCCTTCGTCTGCTGACGCGCCCTCGTCGCCGCGCGCGGGGGGCGCCGGCGCCGCGCGCCATCGTCAGGCTCACCCACGCCGATTGGCTCGAGCAGGCAGCGAAAGCCGCCGAATCCGGCGACTACCGGACGGCAGTGCGCGCCGTGCACATGGCCGCGCTCGCGCGACTCGATGAGGCCGGGGTGGTGAGCTTCGACAGCGCCGCGACCGACTCGCGATTCGTCCGCATGCTGCGCGAGCGCGGGCAGCACGAGGTCGCGGTGACGTTGGAGGCGCTCAATCGCCTGTTCGCATTGATCTGGTACGGCAGCGCGCATGCGCGAGAGCCCGACTACCTCGCGGCCCAGGCGCGCTGGGGCGAACTGAAGGGGATGACGGCGACATGAGAGTGCCCCGCGAGGTGTGGTGGATCGCCGGCGCCTGCCTGGTCGCGCTCGGCGCCGGTCTTCTGCTGAGGGGCAGCCGGCAGGCGGCGAAGGAGCGCGTCATCCCGACCGCCACCTCCTACAGCTCGGACCCGTACGGGCTGCGAGCGCTGTACCTCACCCTCGCCGAACTCGGCTACGAACCGCAACGCTCTCGGACGCCGCTGGTAGCAGCGGCGCTCCGCGGCCGCGGCACCCTCTTGGTCGTCAACCCCTTCCCGGTTCCGTTGAGCTCCCGGGAGTGGGAGGATCTCTACGCCTGGGTGGCCCGCGGCAACACCCTGGTGCTGGCCGGCTGGGGCTGGCCCGAGTTCCTGGAGCAGTTTCCTCTCCAGGGGATCGAGGACAAGGAGAAACAGCCCGTCGCCTACGCCCACCCCACCCAGCCCAGCTACCTGTGTCAGGGAGTCGGCGCCATGGCAGTTCACTCGAACGAGCGCCTCAAGCTGGGCGAGCGGCAGCGCCCGCCGCCCCAGAGGCAGCGCGATGAGGAAAGGGAAGGGCCCGGTTGGCCCCTGGGCGCGGCCCCCGGGCGCGCCACCAAGATGGACGATGCCATAGCGCGTGCCGTCCCGGTGATCGGCGACGAGAATGGGGCTGTCGTGTCGTACGCCCTCGTCGGCGCCGGCCGAGTCGTGACACTCGCCGAAGCCGGGCCGCTGTCCAACGCGGGGATCGGGCGAGCGGATAACCTCAGGTTCGTGCTGAACGCGATCGGGCCCTCTGGGGCCCCGGTGCTGTTCGACGAGTACCACCACGGATACCAAGACCAGCTCGCCTGGCGCTTGCTTCCGCTTGCCGCCAAGCTGGGACTAGCGCAGATCGTGCTGGGGCTGTTGGTGGTGGCCTATGCCCGGGGGAAGCGGCTCGGTCCCGTCGTTCCACTCGACCGGGGCAGCCGTCAGCGTACGGAGTTCCTCCAGACGATGACGGTAGCCCTCCAGCGCGGGCACGCCACGCACCTCGCGCTTCGCGCCGCCTATGCGGCGGCGCTCGATCAGCTGTATGCGCGAACCGGGATGCTGCCAGGCGCTGACACCGATACGCTCACTCGCGCGGCCAGCCCAGACCGGAAGGATGCCGCTGATCGCCTCGCCGCGGCGCTGGAGGCCGTTCGGCGAGCGGCGGAGGGTGATGGTGCGCTCTCGGAGCCGCGAGCGATGTCGCTGGTGCGGCGCTTGGACAAGGCAATGGCGGCTGGACGCGGGATCTGACCGGTAAGGAGCAGTCGATGAGCATCCAGGAGATGGCGGAGAAGGCGCAGGCCGAAGTGCGAAAGGTCGTGATCGGCCAGGAGACGGTGACGGCGCAGATGCTGACGGCGGTGCTAGCGAGGGGGCACGTCCTGCTGGAGGGAGTGCCCGGCGTCGCCAAGACGCTGGTCAGCAAGGTGCTGGCGAAATGCATCGGCGGCAGGTTCCGTCGCGTGCAGTGCACCCCCGACCTGATGCCCTCCGACATCACTGGCACCAATGTCTTCGACATGCAGGAGCGCGCGTTCCGCCTCGTCAAGGGGCCGGTGTTCACCAATGTGCTGCTGATAGATGAGATCAACCGGACCTCCCCCAAGACCCAGTCGGCGCTGCTCCAGGCCATGCAGGAGCGAACCGTGACGATCGATGGCGTCGACCATCCACTGGAGGGGATCTTCTTCGTGGCGGCCACCCAGAACCCGATCGAATACGAAGGGACCTACCCCCTCCCCGAGGCACAGCTCGATCGCTTCCTGATGAAGGTCAACATGGGCTACCCGGCGGTCGGCGACGAACAGGCGGTGGTGCGGATGCATCTTCAGGGCCGGGACCCCCAGGATCTCGAATCGGCCGGTGTTCGCATGGTTCTGAGTGAAGCCGACCTGCAGTCTGCTGCTTCGGAACTGGCGCGACAGACGGTGCGCGACGAGGTCGTCGCCTATGCCGTCGACATCGTCCGCCGTACCCGAGAGTCCCCGCACACGGCCCTGGGCGCGAGCCCGCGCGCCGCCGTCCACCTCATGCAGTGCGCGCAGATCGCAGCCGCAACCGAAGGCCGGGATTTCGTCACCCCCGACGACGTGCAGGCGATGGTCCACCCGGTGATCCGCCATCGCATCCTGCTCAGGCCCGAGGCCGAAACCGAGGGTCTGACCACAGACAGGCTGCTCGACAGTGTCATCGCCGCAGTCCCAATTCCCCGCTGACGAGCCACAGGCCGAGCACGCCGCCGCGCGGGCCTCGTGGCTGCCTACCCCGCGCCTCGGCTACGCGGTCGCGGCGGGCGCCGCGCTCACCATGATGGCCGCGATCTGGGGGCCGCTGCTCTGGCTTGGCGCCACGTGGCTGGTGGCGGTCATCGCTGCTGTCGCAGCCGACGCCCGCTCTCTTGGCGCCGCGCGATCCGTCACCGCCCGGCGCGTGGTCGAACCCGTCCTCTCCCTCGGTGCAGCGCATCGGGTCTGCCTGGCGCTTCGGAACCGCTCGGCGGAGCGCCTCCGGTGCGTCCTCGCGGATGCGCCGCCGGTAGACTGCGAGTGCGATCGCGCACGTCTGAACTGCGTCCTCCCCGAGCAAAGCGACGGCCTCGCATGCTACACGCTGACCCCCGCCCGCCGGGGCGACTACGCCTTCGGCGGCCTGGACGTCCGGCTGACTACGGGGCTCGGCCTGGCGGCGCGGCAGCTCCGCTTCGACCTCGGGCAGCGCGTCAAGGTGTACCCCAACCTCGTGGATGTGCGCTCGTACGACCTCCAGGCGCAAAAGCACCGCTTGCGCCAGCTCGGCGTTCATCCGACGCGGCTTATCAGCACGGCCATGGAGTTCGAGTCGCTGCGAGCCTACGTCCCGGGGGACGAGCCCCGCCGCATCGACTGGAAGGCCACCGCGCGACGTGGGGGACTGATCACGCGCCAGTACGACCTCGAGCGAAGCCAGCACGTCGTGCTGCTGCTCGATCTCGGCCGGCTCATGGTGAGCCAGCTCGGCGCGCTCACGAAGGCCGACCACGCCGTCAACGCCGCGACCCTGGTGTCGCACGCAGCGTCACGCGCCGGCGACTGGGTCGGCCTGCTCGCGTTCGCGGCGCAGACGTCGCTCTTCGTGCCTCCGCGCAGGAACCAGTTCCGGCTGGTGCTGGAGTCGCTATACGGCCTCCAGCCGGAACGAGTCGAGAGCGATTACCAGCGGGCGTTCTCGGATGCCGCGCGCCGCATCCGGAAGCGATCGCTGATCATCCTGCTGACCGATCTCGTTGACCCGGACTCATCGGCGCGGCTGGTGCGGCACATCGGGGCGCTGACGCGACGGCACATTGTGCTGTGCGCCGCGCTCAGTGACTACGAGCTCTACGCGCTCGCCTCCCAGCCTCCGGACAGCCCGCGGCAGTTCTACGAGAGGGCGGTGGCGTCATCTTTCCTCGACGACCGACGAAGAGCCTTGTCGGCGCTCAGAGCGAAGGGGGTGATGGCGTTCGACGCCACGCCGTCGAGCCTGTCGGTCGCGGTGCTGAACCACTACCTCGAGGTCAAGGCGCGGTCACTGCTGTAGCGCGCTGCGGGGCGCGTCCGACGAGGAGGACGTAGGAGCCGAAGGCTGCGGCCAGCGCAGCCGCCCCGGCGAACTTCACTGCCACCGGGATGACGGCCGGGGAGAAGAACCCCTCCACGATCCCCGCCACCGCCAGGAACGACACCACGCCCAGCATGATCACCGCGGCCTCCCTCCCTGCCACCCGGAGGGCGTCCAGCCGGCTGTGCGGTCCGGGCTCCACCAAGGCCCGGCCAAGGAGCAAGCCGGCCCCGCCCGAGATGATGATGGCCGGCAGCTCGATCACGCCGTGCGGGGCGACGAAGGCCCAGAACTGGATGCCGGCGGGACTGGGCGTGACTCCAGCCGCAATCGCCCCGAGCATGAAGCCGTTGACCACGAGCACGTAGATGGTCCCAAGCCCGAGCAGGATGCCGGTCGAGAAGGCGAAGAACGAGACCTGGGCGTTGTTGACCATGATCAGCGATGAAGCGATCGGCCGGAAGTCTCGGGGGAGCCAGTCCTGGCCCGGTGCGTGCCGCTTCGCGAGCTGGTCGATGGCATCGGCCATCGCCGGGGATACGGCCGCCAGCAGATCCGGCCTCGTAATGCCGAGCACGCACCCGATCAGCGCTCCAGCCCCGAAAACGAGGGCCGATAGCGCGATCACCCGCCCGCTGCGCCGCAGGGTCCGGGGGAGTTCGGTGCGGTAGAACCGCGTGATGCCCACCCACCCGCTCGGCTCTGCCACGTAGAGGAGCCCGTAGGCCCTACCGACAAGCGAGTTCAGGCGCTCCAGTTCGGCGGCGTCGAAGCCGTGCGTTCGCACGTGCGACAGCTCTGCCGCGGCGTAGCGGTACAGGCGGCCGAACTCCAGGACCTCGGGTTCGCTCAGCCCGCGCAGCCCGCGTAGGCGCGCGGCCCGGTCCACCAGCTCCCGCAAGCGATCAAGCTGCGCGCGTCGCGCTTCTGCCTGTGTCTGCCCCGTTGCGCTGATGGGACATCACCCCCTGCCACCGGACTGCCGGACGAGGTCTTGCCTTCTCCGGCTTGACACGCGGCGGCAAACGAGAGACGATTGGCCTGCCTTTGCCATGACCTTCGACGACACCAAGACGGTCATCACGCCCGAGCAGGTCGCCATCACCTATCGGCTGGCAGGCATCGGGACGCGCTTCGCCGCGATGCTTGTGGATACCTTGGCGCAGGCGGCCGTCGCTGGCGCGCTCCTTTTGCTCTTCCCCGCGATCGCCCGCGTGTCCGACCTGGTGGAAGCCGGCGTCCCCTGGCTGATCGCGCTACTCGTTATCGCGGGCTTCGCGGTGCTCTGGGGATACTTCATCTTCTGGGAGGCGGTGTGGAACGGCCGCACCCCCGGCAAGAAACTGGCGGGCATCCGCGTCGTACGCGACTCGGGCCACCCGGTTGACTTTCGCGCCGTCGTCCTCCGCAATATCTGCCGCTATGTGGACTTCCTGCCGGCCGCGTACGGCGTGGGGGCCACGGTCATGTTCTTCAGCAAGGACTCCAAGCGACTG
>Ga0315277_10008210_pt1 | contig 13459 bp, 9 predicted proteins | sample YL17G05_15_MG_FD_203695 | JGI IMG/M metagenome (GOLD analysis project Ga0315277, IMG submission 203695) | Sediment microbial communities from Yellowstone Lake, YNP, Wyoming, USA - YL17G05_15 | ecosystem: Environmental > Aquatic > Freshwater > Lake > Sediment | place: USA: Wyoming | collected...
AGCTTTTTCACTCCGACCGCTTTGGCGAACTCGGCGATCTCCCGGATTCTCGGCCAGATGGGCCGTGTCCGGCCCTCGCGGGCTTCGGCTTCGTCATAGCATCCTCGTTCCGTTATCGCGGCCCGGATGTAAAAATTACTGATCCCCTCCTTTTTATACCGCGTGGAAACGTTCTTGACCACGGCGGGGAGCTTTTTGATCGGACAAAAAGCGGGGAGCGCCGACCTGTCCGTGATTTCCGACTGACACAGTTTCATCGGGCATTTCGCACATAAGAGGGCGTTCATTGATCTTCCTTTCAGCTCCATGAAAATCGATCTCGGGAAGCATCCGCTGCAACCGAAAGCCGAATGACCCCAGGATCCGTCCTCATGGAACCGCCGTATAATGGCCGTGGATGCAGAGCCATCGGCCGTTTTCCTTGACAAAGATTCGGGTGGACTTTCCTCGGCCGGTGAAACCCTTGCCATCCAGCCAGCCGGCCTCTGAATAATAATAGACGATCCAGGCAACATCTCCCCTGACGGTCACCTGGGGCTGGCGCATTTCAGTATAGACGCCGGCCGCCCTTTTGAGATAGCGGGCCATCGCCGCCTGCTCTGCGTCTTTCCCTTCGGCCAGATAGACATCATTCTCCCCGAAGGAGGTGAGTTGCGGATGGATGAAACTCAAATAGCGCTCCAGATTTCCCTCTTCAACAGCCTGCCACATCGCGACAAGAGTCGCTTTGACATCAGCGGCGTCTGAATGGGCATTCTCCCTCAGCGTAGAGAATCCGACGCCCAGGGTTGTCATCGAAGCAAGGATCAGAATCGCTAGGACAATATGCCTGGTTTTCATTCTCTGCTCCTTTCTATTCAATGGGCCGGAGTCATTTTTTCGGCCCTTGACTTCAGAAAGACGATCCGCCCCCGCTGAACAGTCAGCGCGACATCCCTCAGCGCGCCGAGGTCCTGAAGGGGATTGTTTTCCACGAAAACTATATCCGCAGCCTTGCCCTTGTCCAGGCTGCCGACCTCCGGTTCCAGCCTCAAGGACTTGGCCGCATTGACGGTGGCCGCACGCAGGCAGTCGAGGGGCGGAAGCCCGGCGAGGCGCAGCTGCTCGAGCTCGTGATGAAGGCTGGACCCGGGGATGCCGCCGTCCGAGCCGGCCGTCAGGAGTCCCCCTTCACGGAAGTACGCGGCCACCATTTGCCGCATCCAGGGAAGTCCGGCTCCGAAGGCGGCGTAATCTGAATCCGACCAGGTCCCCTGAAAACCGGACCGGGACTCGGCTTCGAGCTCCGCTTTGACCCAATCGGGAAGCCCGGCATAGTCGGGTTCCTTTGTCAGTCCTTCCGGAGAGCTCATGACCGCCCAGATGTAGAGCGTCGGGTCCCAGACGACTCGGTGCTCGACCATGAGACGGACAAGCGCCTGCATCCTCTGCGGGTCGGCGTCGCGCCAGGCCGAGGACTCCCGGAGCATTCCGGGGAGACTTCGTGGGACCGGCTCCGGCCTCTGCTCGGGACGCAGGATGGCCCAGCCCAGTCCGCGGGGATGCTCGATACCGTCTTGGCCCAGCCTGATGGCCTCATCGGCCGGAACCAGGGAAATATGCCCGTAAACCCGGCTGTTTCTGGAATGGGCAAGCGAGAGAATTTCCATTAATGTTGCGAGCGAGTTTTCCGAGCCGATCTTGACGACATCGATGCCCTCATCCAGGAGCCACTCCAGGGATTTCCGGATGATCGCCGGGTCCTGGCTCTGGATCCCGCCCAGGCCGGGAGGGCCGGCAATCCCTGACCCGTTGAGAATCATTCCACATTGATAGAGAAACGGACCGGGAGCCCGCCCTTCTTTTATCTCATCTCCGATCGAAAGGATGGCATCTGTACCGAGGCTGCTGCCCATCTCCTGGATGCGGGTGACCCCGTAGCGCAGGAAATACGGCCCCATCCAAGGCAGATAATGGACGTGCATGTCCATGAGGCCCGGAACGGCGAATTGGCCGGTGACATCGATGACCTTGGCGCCGCCGGGAATACGAAGCTTCGGGCCGATCTCCTCGATCCGGCCCTTTCGGACCAGGATGGTCTGCCGGGGCCGGATCGCGCCGCCGATGACATCCACCACATCCGCGCCCTTGAAGACGACAGGGGCATCCGGCTCCGTTTTTCGAGGGGTTTGGCAGAAGATCGGGACGAGTTCCATAGGGCCACCGTCATTCGAAACCCGCCAGATCCGCCTCCGATGGGAAAAATAGATATGGCCGTTCGAAGGATGCCAGCGGGGACCCTGCTCCAGGGCAACATCGTCCGTCAGAGGGAAAGCTCTCCCGCCGCGAACGTTCACTTTCCAGAGGTCGACGCTCTGCCGGTCGAGCGACTCGTAGACGATTTCTTGTCCGTCCGGGGACCAGCAAAAACCGCTGTTGACGCTGACCGGCGTGGCCAGCCTTTCCCTCTTTCCGCTCTTGGGGTCGATTATCCAGAGATCCCGGTTTTGGGCCGTCTGGTAGGCTAAGAGCGTTCCGTCCGGCGACCACCGGGGATGGAAGCCGCTAAAGCCCAGGAACTTCGGCTCGCCTCCCCCGGCTGGAACGACCGCCAACTTCTCTTCAAGGCCCACACTCAAGGCTATCTCTTCTCCGGAAGGAGACCAATCCAAAGTCCCTTTGATCTCTGAGTTCGTGCCCCCCAGCTCCCGGGCCGGACCGCCGGAAAGAGCTGTGAGAACCTGGACGGAAAAAACCCGGCACTCGGGGTCCGAGGCGATGCAGGCCAGCAAAGTCCCGTCGGGAGACCAAACGGGAGAGGACCTTCGGTCCGGGGAGGGGGCAATAAGGACGGCTTCTCCCCCCTCAACAGGAACGGTCCAGATCGAGCTCCGCCACTCGAAGGCCAGGGTCCGGCCGTCGGGAGAAAGCGCCGGCTTGGACATCCCCGAATCTTTTTTTTCTATCTTCAAAGCCCGGCCTGAAGTAACGGATGCGGCCAGGACGGTTAATACGACCAAAGAAAGAAAACCTCGGAAGAACGCGAAGTTCTTGGAACCCGGCGACCTCCCCGTGTTTCGATGAATCTCTTGGATCAAGGGTGAGTCAGACACGGATCTTCTCCTTTTCCGCAAACGCTGCATTTGAATTTCTCCGGCATTCGATTTGAATTATACCAATCCAGAAAGAATAAACCACCCTAGTGTCCCGTCTGGCAAATCTCTTTCCAAAGTCCTCCTAAGGGACGGGACACTTCCAGGGGGGAGTCGGGCTCCCGCCTCGGACCTCTAGCGAAGACACTGACCTTGTCTTGGCCGCCCTTAATTCCCTAAGGGCGGCAGGCGGGTTTAATATCTTAAGAACAGAGTCCGGAAAAGTGTCTCCGCAATATATGGTCGCCAGGCTCCGCTGACCCCCTGAGGGGACCGACGCCGTCCCCCTCAAACTCCCCCGCGGCGGCGCGTCTTCAATGGATTGTCCTAAGGGCAAGCTATTTGTGAGACGCGCCGCTAGATTTCTTTTATCAATTCGAATAATATCCGGGTTCATGTCAAAAAGATGAATGGGCCGGAGCGCCCCACCCTTAGCCTTAAAACATGAGGAGGTCCGAAGTGAAAATAGCAAACCGCATGTTCAAAGTCTTCTTTGGGCTCATCCTCATCGTCTCTACTCTGATTGCCCAGCAACAACTGACCCGGGAAGATTATGCTCGGGCCGAGCAGTATCTCATCTGGAATATCGGTAAGCTGGCCTTCAATACCCAGGTCATTCCCCACTTTATCGGCAAGAGCGACCGGTTCTGGTACAAGGTCGATACCCGCGGCGGAAAGGAATTCGTACTTATTGACCCGGCCCTGAACACGCGGCAGGCGGCTTTTGACCAGGCCAAACTGGCCGCGGCACTTTCTGCTGCCTCCGGCAAGGCCTATGAAGCCAACAGCCTGCCGTTTGACTCCATCGATTTTGTCAACGACGGCCGGGCGATCCAGTTTGATATCGAGAAGGCCCGCTGGACCTGCGACCTCGCCACCTATGGCTGCACAAAGGCAGAAGCTCCCAAGGAGAACCCGGAGGGCGAAAGCCTCTCCCCTGACGGACAGTGGGCCGCCTTCGTCAAAGATTACAATCTCTATGTGAAGCCGGCGGCCGGCGGGGCGGAAGTCCAGCTTACGAACGACGGAGAAGAGTATTACGACTACGGCAGCGAAGCCGAACAGAGTACCAGTGCGGTGACCGTCCGGCTCGGTGGAAAAAAGCAGCCGCCGGTTCTCCTCTGGTCCCCCGATTCCAAAAGGATCTTTACCCACCGGCTCGACCAGCGGCAAGTCGAACCTCTCTATCTCCTGCAATCCGTGCCGCCCAAGGGCTTCCGTCCCCTCCTTCACGCCTACCGCTACGCGCTCGTCGGCGACCCAAACCTGCCGCTGGCCGAGCTCATGATCTTCGATATCGAAAAGAAAACAAAGACGGCCCTTAAAACCGACCCCTATCTCGTTCTCTTTGTTTCTCCGATCGCGATGAAAAAGGCCTGGTGGAGCGAGAATAGTCAAAGTCTCTATTTCATTGAGGAGGAACGGGCGAGCAAGGCCGCCCGGCTGCGGGCCGCCGACGCCCTGACCGGAGAAACCCGGACGCTCATCGAAGAAAAGGGCCTAACGTATGTCGAGCTCAATCTCAATATCGGCAGTGCGCCCAATGTGTGCGTTCTGGGAGACGGTTCGGAGATCATCTGGTTCTCAGAACGGGACGGTTGGGCCCACCTCTATCTCTATGACGGGAAAACGGGGGCGCTCAAGAACCAGATCACCAGGGGCCCGTGGGTTGTCCGGGACATCATGCGGGTTGATGAAAAGAACCGCTGGGTCTATTTCACCGGCGGCGGCCTGGAGCTTCTCACGCCCGAAGATGCCGATCACTCCGTCGCCGACATGTTATCAGGAGCGAACGCCTTTGGATTATCGCCCCGGTTCTCGCCTTCCGGACGCTATTTCGTCGACACCTGCTCAAGGATGGACTTGACGCCTGTCTCTCTCCTGCGCGACGCCGACGGACGGCTCGTCCGGGAGCTTGAGAAAGCCGACATCGAGCCCCTTCTGGCCACGGGCTGGAAATGGCCGGAGAGGTTCTCCGTCAAAGCGCGTGATGGGACAACCGATCTCTATGGCGTGATCTACAAGCCCTCGAACTTTGATCCCGCGAAAAAATATCCGGTCATCGACGGCATTTATCCGGGTCCGCAGATGATCCGGACTCCCAAGTCCTTCGGCGCCGATCCTTTTTCCCTCTTCGAACTCAGCGAAGATATCTCACTGGCCGAGCTGGGATTCGTAGTCGTCAACATCGACGGATTGGGAACGCCCTTCCGCTCCAAGGCCTTTCATGATTTTGGCTATGGGAAGATGGAGGAGGCGGGCGGCCTGGAAGACCACATTGCCGGTATCCGGCAGCTCGCCGCCGGCCGTCCCTACATGGATATCAGCCGCGTGGGCATATATGGGCATTCGGGCGGAGGGTTCGCTTCAACGCATGCCATCCTCGCTTACCCGGATTTCTACAAGGTGGCCGTCTCTTCGGCCGGAAACCATGACCAGCGGAGCTACCTGGTCTGCTGGGGAGAGCAATACCAGGGACTGCTCGAGGGCGAGAACTACAAAAATCAGGCCAACGCCGGCCTGGCGGCGAACCTCAAAGGCAAACTCCTGCTTGTCCACGGCGACATGGACGACAACGTCCATCCGGCCATGACCCTACAGGTGGCCGACGCCCTGATCAAGGCCAACAAGGATTTCGACCTGCTGATCCTGCCGAACCGGAATCACGGCTTCAGCCTCGACCCCTATTTCGCGCGCCGGAAGTGGGATTACTTTGTCCGGAATCTGCTCGGAGCCGAGCCTCCCCATGGTTACGAGATCAAAATGGGAAAGCTCCCGTTTTGATGCTGGAAGGAGAAGAATCATGGCAAAAATCATGACCAAAACCGGAGTCGGCTGGTTTCTATTTTTCTGCCTGTTGGGGCCGTTCCTCGCCGGCCAGGAGAAAGCCCAGGACCGCCGCCGGTCGCTTGATCCCCAAACAGAGACGTCTGATGACCCGCGCCGCATCCCTGTGCTGCCCGGCCCTCGCGGACCGGAAGGCATGATCGTTCTTAGGGGAGGACGGATCTTTGACGGGACGGGCGCTCCCGCCCGTGAGGGGACGGTCGTCATCCGCAGGAACAAGATAGAAAAGATCCTCCCCAGCGGCGCCTCGGACTGGCCCAAAGAAGCCCGCCTCATCGACGTCAGCGGACAGACCGTCATGCCCGGACTTATCGACGCCCACACCCATATCGACTACGCCGAACCCGAAACTCCGGCCTTCATGGACATAAGTGAAGCCGACGCCATGCTCCGCGCCGTGGAGCGGGCCCGGTTCTACCTCGAATGCGGGATCACCAGCATCCGGGATGTCGGGGCTCTCCATAATGTCCCCTTCCGGCTCAAGGAATGGGTCTCTCAGAACCGCGTCCCGGCTCCTCGTATCTTTGCCGCCGGCGCTTTTATCACCTCGACCGGCGGTCACGGCGCGGAGGGGATCGACCCGGACATCCTCGTTCCGAAGAGCACGCGCCTGGCCGAAGGTCCGGATCAATGGAGGCAGGCCGTCCGGGAGCAGTTCAACCGCGGGGCGGATCTCATCAAAGTGGGCAGCCATTTCAGCCGCGAAGAGGTGAAGGCGGCCGTCGAAGAAGCGCACGCCCTCGGGCTCAAAGTGGCCTGCGACGCCGAAACCTTTTACATCCAGTGGGCGGTTGAAGCGGGAGCCGACGTCATCGAGCATCCCCTGCCGCGCACCGATGAGACAATCCAGCTCATGGCCCGGAAGGGGACGGAGTCGGTGCCGACGCTCGTTCCTTATTCCTATATCTTTGACCAGTGGGGCGGCTATTTCGGGTCCACCTCGCGGCGATTCACTTTCTCCAAAGAGGCCAACCACGAAGTTCTGCGCCGGATGAAACGGGCGGGGATCAAGATGGGAATCGGCACCGACCTGGTCACCGACTGGTTCCGGTATCTGCCGATACCATATATCACAGAGCTAAAGTATTTCGTGCAGGCCGGCTATACGATTCCCGAGGCCCTGGCGGCGGCGACAAAAACCAACTCGGAGATCCTGGACATGTCCGACAAGCTCGGAACCCTGGAGCCCGGGAAACTGGCCGATATAGCCGTTTTCAGGGGCAGGCCCGACGAAAACCTGGATGACCTGGCCAACGTGGACATCGTCATCCGCGACGGCCGCCTCGTGGTCAAGGGAGGAGAAGTCGTCGTTCCGCGGCACATCCCGGTCACGCCTCCCCAGACCTAGTGTCCCGTCTCGTAAGTTCCTTGCCAAAGTCCGCCGCAGAGACGGGACACTTCCAGGGGGGAGTCAAGCTCCCCCCTCGGCGCCTCGCTTTGCTCTGCTGACCCCCTGAGGGGAACGACGCCGTCCCCCTCAAACTCCCCCGCGGTGGCGCGTCTTCCGATGGTTATGACTTAGCCGGGTTATTTGTGGGACGCTCCACTAGAAAGAAGGAGTTTTGCGCTCGGCAGGCAGTGGTTCCGTTTCTACTTATTAGCCGCTGAAACCATATTCAGGAATTGAATTTCCTCCTTGCTGAGGACAAAGGTCAGCGCCCCCGCATTCTCCCGGGCGTGAGATATCTTTGACGCTCCGGGAATCGCCACGACCGCCGGGCCGCCGAAATGAATCAGCCAATTGAGAGCGATCTGGGCCGGGGTGCGGCCGTATCTTTGGGCCACCTCCCGGAGCGCCTCGACGACCGGCCGGCTTTTTTTGAGCCCTCCCGTTCGGAAGGCCGACAGATACTTGCGAAAGCCCGGTTTGGTCTTGATCAAGCCGGGATCCTCGTGATATTTCCCCGTCAGGACTCCCATGGCCAGCGGTGAATAACTGATGATCGAAATGCCCAACTCCTGAGCGGCGGCCAGAATGCCGTTCCTCTCGATCGTCCGGTCGAGAAGGCTGTACCGGACCTGGTTGGAAACCAGGGGAATTCCCCGCTTTCCGAGCTCCTCGTGGGCCAAGCGCATTTTCGCGGCCGAAAAGTTGCTCACACCCACATACCGGATTTTCTTGGCCTCGACCAGGTCGGCCATGGCCGCCATTTGGGCGCGCACCGAGGAGAAGGCATACGGGTTATGGATCTGATGGAGCGAGATAGGATAGCCGCCGAGCGCCCCCAGACGATCGTCGCTGGTATTCCTGATCGAGGCCGCTGTCCGGAACAAGGGCCGCCATTTGGTGGCGATGACGACGTCCTCCGGTTTCGCTCCCAACGAATGGAGCGCCGTCGCCAGGGCTTTTTCTGATTGGCCGCCTCCGTAACTTTCGGCCGTGTCGAACCAATTGATCCCCCCTTCGAGGCTGAGGCGGACGATCTCCCGGATTTCATCGTCCTTGACGATCCCCCAGGTGTTGCCGAACAGCCCCTTGCCCTGGGCGAACTGCCAGCATCCGAGTCCGATCGGCGATACCGCCAACCCGGATTTCCCGAGTTTTCTCGCTTCAATAGGACCTCTCATTTCTTTACCTCGAGGTTTCTGACCAGATCGGCATATTCCTGATGCAGGAGCCGGCTGTCCGATTCATAGCCCGCTTCCATCATGGCCTCTTTTTCTTCCGGGCTGAAATAGCCCATGACGGGCATGAAGAAGTTCCGGTCTTCCTTCCGGATATGTTGAGGATAGAAATCGATGAGAGACCGCAAGCCGCCAGCGATATCGGAGAGCGCCGCCGACTCATCTTCTTGATATCGTTGGTTGGCCTCCAGCACGGATAGAGTGATCTTTCTTCCCAGTTTATGATCTTCAATCAGCTTGTCCATGATCTCTTTATGCTCGACGGATATGTCCTTGCGGCCGAGTTCGCGGAAGAGAATTTCCTCCTCTTTGCCATGGTGGCAGCGATCCGCATAGGCCCTGATAAAATGGATAATTTTATCCACTTGAACGGGATCCACTTTTTTTTCAGTTTCTATCTCCTCAAGCAGGACTTTCATGACCTGAATCATCCGTTCGATGAGCCTGTGTTCGATCATCAAGGGTCCGATGGGCAACATGTCAGCTCCTCCCGGCGCTGCGGCGGTCAGAGCTTTAAAAACCGGCGGCTGATAAGGACGCTGACAAAAGAGACCGCGCCGCCGAGGACGCTGCCCCAGATGAGGTCGACGACAGTCACGATGATCGGCCAGTCCTTCAAGGTAGCCAGGTTGCTGAGATCATAAGTGGCATAGCTGATCAGACCGAGAAGGGCGCCGAAGAGGAGTGCCCTGAGCGGCTCTCCGCTGACCAGCGCCGGCTTGATAACGAAGACGAGCAGTCCGACGATGAAAAGCAGGTAGAAAAGAATAGCCGCCGCCCAGTTCACCTTGGGGCTGAGCATCGACCCGAGGTGCCGCCGGTAGAACCCTTTGGCCACGGCCCCCAGCCAGATCATGTCGATCAGAAAGAAGACGGCCAAGGTGATGAGATACAAGGCCAACATCTGTTTTGCGGTCATCGAAACCTCCTATTTTTTTGTTGATTGTTGAGACCTGACCCCTCTAGCGGGCGCCGGCCGCCGGCCGGACCAGCACAGTTTGGATCCCGACGATCCCCACAAATAGCATCGCCAAAACCAGCACAACCAGGAATCCTCGTTTCATCCATTTCATGCGGCGTCTCCCTCTGCGCTCCAAAGCGCCTAGGAAGCATATCTCCGGCCGCCGAGCGGTGTCAAGAATTCTGCGTTTTTGACTTTCATTTTTTGCCGTGCTATAAGCCTCTGGGGAAGAGGTAAGGGTGAAGATTTGCAGATAGAGCGGCATCTCGTCAAGCTGGGCGAGCTTTTCAAGCACCATAAGGAAGTCTCCCTGACCACCACGTTTGCTCTTCTTGTGGGGATCACTTTTATCGACTACATCACCGGTGTCGATTATTCTCTCTCGATCTTCTACCTTCTTCCTATCTCTCTTGTCGCCTGGTACGCCGGATTTGGAGCCGGTATCATAGCCTCTGCGGTGGGCGCGGTCTTATGGTTCATCGTTGATTCTGTATTGGGAGGGCACGCCTATGCGAGCCCGGCCGCGGGCTACTGGAATTCGCTGGTTCGATTCGGCTTTTTTATCATCGTGACAACGATCCTTTCAAGGCTAAAAAGGTCCTTAGAGGCGACCCGTGCCCGCACGGTCGATCTGGCCTTATCCTATGCCAAGCTGGACCGGGCAAGGAAAGAGCAGCTGATCATCAAGGACCAGCTTCTTTCCCACGTCTCCCATGAACTCCGGACACCACTGACCTCGGTCCATCAATTCCTGACGATTCTCCTGGATGGGGTGGCGGGAGAAATGGGAAGGGAACAGAAAGACTATCTGGAAATTGCGGTAAAAAATGTCAACCAGCTCAACAAGATGATCGACGACCTTCTGGAGGGCACAAGAATCGATTCCGGGAAGTTGCATCTCCAGCCGGAGCCCATGCACTTTCAGGTCGTCCTGGATGATCTTATTCAGACTTGGCATTCTGTTGCTGCCAAGAAGGATATATCTCTGACCACCGAAGTCCGCCCGAATCTCCCTCCATTATATGCCGACCCGGACAGGATCCGACAGGTGCTCCTCAACCTGCTGGATAACGCGATCAAGTTCACGCCGGAAGGAGGCGCGGTCAAGGTAAAGGCGGAGGTATATGAGACGGATCCAGAATTTGTCCGTATTTCTGTCACGGATACGGGTCCGGGCATTCGCCCCGAACTCCAAGACAGGCTATTCCAGCGCCTCTACCAGATCGAGGATGTCCATACGGAAAGCAGGAAGGGCCTCGGGTTGGGCCTTTATATCTGCCGGGAAATCATCTCCCGTCATAAAGGAAAGATATGGGCTGTCAGTCCGCCGGGGGGTGGAAGCACCTTCTATTTTACCCTTCCCGTGTATTCGCCCGGTCCACCTACGGCGGCTCCGCCCAGAGAAGGGAGTCATTGATGAGCCCTAAAATCCTGGTCATCGAAGACGACCCGGTGACCCGGCGTATCATCGACGTTCAGTTGAGAGCGGCAGGCTATGAAACGGCTCTTGCCTTTGACGGCATGACGGCCTTGCGGACCGCCCAGAAGGAAAGACCGGACCTCGTCATCCTGGATCTAGGACTTCCGGGCGGCGATGGTTTCAACGTGATGGAACGATTCAAACAACTGACTCCGTTGTCGACGATTCCCATCATCGTGTTCTCTGCCCGAGACCCGGCGCAATATAAGGAGCGCGCCCTCAATGCCGGCGCCGTGGCTTTCCTCCCGAAACCTTTAGACAACGAAGCGTTGCTCGCCGCCGTCAGGAGTCAGGTGCCGGCCGGCGCGGGCAAAGGAACCGAAGAAGCCGGCGCCAAGAAAATCCTAATCATCGAAGATGATGCCGATACCCGCCTGGCCCTCAGCATCCGCCTGAAAGCGAGCGGATATGCCGTCGCCCTGGCGGCTGATTCGGCCTCGGCCATGGGCGTCAGCCTAAGGGAGAAGCCCCACCTTATCCTCCTCGACCTCGGCTTGCCCGGGGGAGACGGGTTCCTCCTGATGGCGAGGCTCAAGCAGCACCCGGTCCTTGAGCGGACGCCGATCATAGTGCTTACCGCCTTGGATCCGGCCGCAAACAAGGATCGATCCCTCAAGGCCGGCGCCGTGGCTTTCTTCTCGAAGCCGGCGGACAATCAAGAATTGCTGGCCGCGATCCAGGATGCCATCAGCAAACCCCGCGAGGGCTCTTAGGATAAGATCTTCTTCCAGTTCAGGATGGCATTCCACAGGAACCTGGCATCGGAATGATTCAGGTCCCGGTGCAGGGGGTTGAAGTTGAAGGCGATGACTCTCCCTTTGCCGGAAGGCAGGTCAAGGATGGCCGGACGGCCCTCCAGCTTCTCCGCACCCCGCATTCCCCCGCTGACCACCATCGGCTCAAGGCTCTCGCCGGTTGACTGGCTGCCACCGGCCTCCTCGTCCCCGGTCATCGGACGTGTCCCCCACTGGAGGACGACTCCTCGCCTGTCCACCGGGCCGTCCAGGCAGGATGTGCAGTAGGCCATTTCGAGCCACCGTCTGGGGAGGTCGTAAACGGCATAGCTCGACCGAAAAGCGGAGGTCGTCGGCGGATAGCCGTAGCTGATCGGATGACCGGGACTCGTGAACCTGACCTTGAGTTCGACCCCATGAGTCTGGATCCCCTGGTCCCGCGCCCGGCGCATGTTCCGGACCAGCCCGCCGTCGAGGGCCAGGGTCGTGGCGTTGCCCAGAGTGATCAACAATCCCCCTTCATTCAAGAATTGTTGCAGGTTGGAGAGCCCGGTCCAGCCGAGCCCGCCGGTGATATCCTCGGAGGCAACGGGAGCACCGAGATTCGGGAATTCAGGGGACGCCTTAAAGGCCATCGGCCCCGCACTCGGCGCGATGCCGTGGATCTGTCCCTGAAGGTCAAGCCGGACGTCGCCGTAGAGGATGACATTCACTTTTTCGAGCAGCCGTCCATCCCGGACATCTTCGTCCCTTAGATACGCATAGGGGATCCCCTCTTTGTCAAACACATAGCGGATCCAGCCTATCGAATCGGTGTCCGCCCAAGGCACATAAACCCCTATCCTGGGGACGCCGGCGTCATGACGGCGGACCTCGGGGGTGGAAGATGCGCTTTCGAAGTCCAGACCAAGCTCTAAAGCAGTCTTCCGGATGGCCGGCTCCAGCCCGTCTTGAGCTTTCAATATCCACGATCCGGCCGGATAGTCCGTCCCTTCAGCCTGGAAGGGATCCTCGGCGATCGCGACGGGAAACTCCGCCAGGCGAAAACGGGCGGCGAATAGCGCCTCCTGGCCGGTGTCCTTGATGAGGAAGAATGGACCTGTCCCGTTGACCCGGCCGGCCGGATGAACCGCGCCGGTCAGAGGTCTGAGGACAGATTGCCGGATCTTCGGGTCGTCCACCCGTTTGGCTTCGACCCCGTAGTGCACGGGCAAAGCCCACGAGACATCATCGTAGGGCAGATCGGCCGAATCGGCGGGGAATTTCTGAGGCTCAAGGAGGTCGACGGCGTAGTTCCGGTATGGTTGGTCGAGCCGGACGACGAAACTTCCTTGAGGAAATGCGCCTTCGCTGACAAAGACAGGCTCGGCCGCCTGACCCACTTCTATCCCTTGGGCGAGGAGCCTGTTCACCATGTCCGCAACTCGCTTCCGGTCGCCCTGATCCTCGGGGATCACATAAGCCGCGGGGCGGCCGGTTTGGCCCGCCTCCAAGGACTTGAGGCCCGTCCGGTAGAAGTTGCGGAGCATGTCCGCGGCCTGCTTGGCGGTGTAGTCCAGAATGGAAAGGCAGGCTGTTTCCTGGTAATTGACGTTATCCCGCATCGACCACTTGAAGGAGCGGTCGGAAGGCCAGGGCCGGTACCACTCCCGAGTCGTCTCTTCCTCCGAGACCGTCCGCT
>Ga0315277_10008211_pt1 | contig 13458 bp, 6 predicted proteins | sample YL17G05_15_MG_FD_203695 | JGI IMG/M metagenome (GOLD analysis project Ga0315277, IMG submission 203695) | Sediment microbial communities from Yellowstone Lake, YNP, Wyoming, USA - YL17G05_15 | ecosystem: Environmental > Aquatic > Freshwater > Lake > Sediment | place: USA: Wyoming | collected...
CATGACAGCTTCCAATTCGATGCCGATTTCGGCCCATTGCCAAATTATATAGTTAGATACAGGCACATCTATGGGAAATCCCTCAGAGGTTAAATCAATAAAGTGAAGTGGCTTGCCAATGAGAGTAGCTGCGTCGCCAGTTAAGCCCATGTTCTCCAATCTCTGAGCGGCGACGGGGCCGATCTCCCTCACGGTGTGATCGTCGTTCCAAACGTAGCCCGCCGCGTCCATGATCGCATTCGCCCTATCCAGGTCGAAATCCAAGACATTCTTAATTGGCTTGGTGTAGGTGTACAGGACTTCGTAATCCGGCGAGCTCTCATTTTTGCCATTAGTCACGTTGAAGGTCGACGGCTCGTCCCCCGGAGTCCAAAACCATTTAGGATAAACAGGGGAGAGTATCCCCACTCCTGGCACTCCCAAACCCTTGTACATCTGCCCGACGATATAAGTCTTGTTCGTTACGAGCGCAGACGCTCTCTGTACAGCAGGATCCGCCCTAGCGGGATTCGTGGTCCCCGACGGTTTCATGTAAGCATTCCAATGAGTTATGTAAGAATAACCCGTGCAATCGAGCTGGCTCATCAATTTCACATCTTCAGGCTTATTCTGAAGCGTTCCAAGATAGTTATCGGTGGTCAATTCGCATGCATCTATATTGCCCTTTTTGAGATCAATGGTGAGGGTACTCTCATCCGCATAGAATTTCAAGACGATTTTGTCGATATCAGAGGATCTCTTCAAGGTGACTCCCATTCCTTTCTGCTTGCCGTCGGCTGGATCGGTGTAGTTGTAGTACGGATTTCTAACAAGGGTAACCGATTCCCCTCCGATTATATCCTGCGCCAGGGTATCTGTGGGCATGAATTGTCCTGTTGTCGCCATTGGGATTCCGCTCCAACTAGATGCAAAATAAATCGGGTTCATTCCCCCAATAATATGTTTCGGGAATACTATTATACCTGTGGAATTTCCCCATGCGACCTGAGATGGCTTCAGTGTATCTCTGTCAGCGAAAAATATCCTGACTTTGTGCTCGTTGACTTCTTGCACGGCAAACATACTCCTCGTGTAAGGGTGAAATGCCCAAAACATTGCAAAGTTCGCGGGGCTAATCTGCAGATCAATCGTAAATACCACATCTTTTGCAGTGAATGGTTCACCGTCGGACCAGGACACATTCTTAGTCAGGTTGTATTCCCAAATTGAAGCCAATGGCCAGTCAGTAGCGTTCTTGTTTGCCGCAAGAGTCGAGAAGTCCGTTGGGATTGGTTGAGTCGATGCGGTCAGACCATCCATGTACCACCAGCTCTCCGCCAAAGCTGGTGATGGGATTCCATCCTGGTCCGGGCGAATAAGTCCATCATAAATGTATGACATCAGGAGATAATCAGCATCATTTGTTCCGAGGTTGGGGTTCCCAGTCCTGACAGCGTCTGTCATCCCATAGGTGAAAGTCCTAACATTTGCCGCTGTTTCTGCTTCCGCAAGAATCGAACCATCGACCGCCGCCTGAATTGTTGTAAATAAAAAGAAGCTGATAATGATAATTGCAATAAACGATCTCCATTTGCCATCCTCAATTGGCGAGATACTCCTGTGGTTGCTGACATTCGAATTCTTGATCTTGCAATCTTTCCGGTAATACGATATTTTCATATCTTCCTCCCCCAATCGTGTAAATCCAGGTTTCATGCAGTTCCAATTATTCTTATTCCCTCTGCATTGAGATGACACTAACCCGTTGGACGCTATTGTGTTTCGAGATAATATACCTTACAATGGTGGGCATCTCAGGGATGCGAATATATAATATAAAATGGAACAATTGAGGGGCGCATACTATGGCAAGGTCAATGAGAGGATACATTATTCGTAGGATAATCTATCTTCTTTTAACACTTCTTCTGATCGTGTCTTTTAATTTCTTACTATTCCATGTCATGCCCGGTGACCCTATACGTCTCATTTTCCCAAAAGGTGCAGATCCTGAGACTCTAGAAACCTGGAGACACATCCTCGGTTATGATAAGCCCCTGTGGGAACAGTTTGTAAATAGTATAATACACACATTCGAGCTGAACTTCGGTACGAGTGTCAGAATTGCTCCCGGTGCGGCAATTAGCGATTTGCTTCCGCCATATATCTTGAGAACGCTTTTCATGGTCGGGTTTGGAACGGTCATTGCAGTTGCAATTGGCCAGAGGTGGGGACGTGAGGCAGCTTGGAGAAAAGGAGGCCTATTCGATCGAGTCTCATCGACTCTTTGTATAGTCTTCTATTCCATCCCCGCATTTCTATATGCAATATTGGGCATAATGATATTCGCACTTATCTTTCCGCATTGGCCACTCTCGGGTGCAACTTCCCCCGGAAGTGAATTCGCATCAATGGATATTTTTAGCAAGATAATTGACATACTTCAACACGCGTTCTTGCCAATGGTGGCGATTACAGTTGCGAGCATAGCAGGTTTCTCACTAGTTGTGAGAAGCAGTTTATTGGATGTTCTCACAGAAGATTATATCCTGACCGCCGAGGCGAAAGGACTGGAACCAGAAGATGTCCTAAAGAAGCATGCGATGCCGAATGCGATGCTTCCCATAGTTGCCAATATCGCGATCAGTGTAGGATATATCATAAGCGGTGAGGTGATAGTTGAATATATCTTTTCATATAGAGGATTGGGATATCTCTCATATGAAGCGGTCATTTCATTTGATTTCCCGGTGCTGGAAGCTACATTCTTCATCATGACCGTTTCCGTGCTTATTTCGAACTTCATTGCGGATATATTGAATTTCTACCTCGATCCAAGGGTGAAAATCTGAGGTGAAAAAGTGGCAGAGAGCGTAAAAGTCAACGCAGTAAAGATACTGAAGTATACAATTGCTATCGGCATTTTCTTGATATTAGTTGAACTCCTAGCAAGACATCGAGGACTTACGACCGCCGGAATAGAAACGATAGTTGCGATGCAAATCGGCCTTGCTGGAACTATACTGAGCATTGTCTATCTGGTAACGAAGAAGGAGCCAATGACCCAGCGCAAACTCGCCCTCGGAATGCTTTGGGTGAACCTAATCGTCACATTTGTATGCCTTGCTATTTACATTGCGCTTATGATTTTAAACATGACTACATCATTTGATTTGGTTTCGTTGATAGTGCAGTGTATCGCTGTAACAATTATTGGTTACGCATTTTCCATATTGTCAATGATTTCAATTATCGAGCTGATTGGGAAATCTCGAATCATGAAACTCGAGACTGCTATCGGAAAAAGCAGGTCCGAAAACATTAGAATCAGATGGTCGCACATAGGTCATTTCTGGAAAGAATATTCAAAGAGCAGAGTTGGCACGATTGCTCTGGCGATCTTAGTGATAATCTCGGTGATCGCAATAATCGGGCCATTTGTAGCTCCTCAGGACCCACATCTGCCGCAGCCAGTCTTAAGTCTTACGCCTCAGCCACCGAGCGAGAAGTATCTAATGGGGACAGATTTCGAGGATAAAGACGTTTTTTCTCAGTTCCTTATTGGTGGTATGCCGGTACTAATTGTAAGCTTTGTTGCTGGTACGATGTCGACGGTCATTGGCGCTCTGACCGGAGTGATAGCCGGATATTATGGAAGAAAGTCCGAAGAGGTCATAATGAGGACGACTGATTTCTTTCTCGTTCTCCCCTGGCTTCCGTTTATGATTGTGCTGATTGCGCTATTGGGCAGAAGTTTCGGGATAGTAATTATCGTCATTGGCATTGTCTCTTGGCCATCCATGACGAGGCTCATTAGGGCTCAGGTTCTTTCGGTCAAAGAGAAGATGTACATCGAGAGGTCGCGTGCGTTTGGTGCGAGTGATTTATACATTATAAGGAGACACATCCTCCCCAATGTCTTTCCTCTTGTCGTGGTGAATAGCATTTTCATGATATCGGGCGCAATATTTTCAGTAGCTTTCCTCGATTTCTTCGGTCTAGGGAATCCGAACACCATTAGCTGGGGATGGATGCTCGAAAGGGCGCAGGAGCACTCTGCAATGGTGAACTTATACTGGTGGTGGATCACACCGCCAGCTGTCGGCATTGTTCTATTGATAATGTGCTTCTACCTTATCGGAGACACTATAGATGGTGTTTGGAACCCGAGACTGAAGAGAAGGTAGAGTGCATTGCGCTCTTCGAGCTGAATCTCGATGTCAATATGTGCAGATGATGGACTGAGAGGTACGAAGAAAGAACAGAAGAGGGGGAAGAGAGGGATTCACGAAGCAGTCATAATCCAAATGAAGAAATACGCAATATTCGCTTCAGAAAGAATGGCTTTCATAGAATGTGAAGGTAAAAAGCCAGGCAAAGGAGCCGTGAAATGAATGGCATTGATGCGTTTCAAATTTCTTGATTCTGACGAGGAAGACCTCATTCATTCTCAGAGCCTTAGATGTCTGAACGAGATCGGTATTCAAGTGCACAGTCCTTCCGTCCAAAAGATGCTATTGGACGGAGGCGCAAAAGTCGATAAAAAAACTGGGGTCGTCAAGATACCCGAGTCTCTCGTTGATGAGGCGCTGAAAAAAGCGCCCAAGAGTTTCACTCTTTATTCTCGTAATCCTAAGCATAATATGCAATTGCCAGCTGATAACATCCCTTATGCGGGCACCACCGGCCTCGCAATTCACATGAACGACATGGAAGCAGGTAAGCAACGTTCTGCGACGAGGAAGGATGCAATAGATTTTGCAAGGCTTGGCGATGCACTCGACCCTGTCGATTTTCTCTGGAGCACAATAATACCGAGAGATGTTCCGGAAGAGTCTCATACCGCTCATGAGCTCTGGATATCGTTAACTAACTCTTCCAAGCATCTTCAGCAGGTTGAATGTAGGAACTCTGATGATGCCAAAATGCAGATCAAGCTGGCATCTCTCATAGTTGGCGGGGAGGATGAACTGAAGAAGCGCCCAATATTCTCAGTTGTTGTCTCACCAGATTCTCCACTCGTGCTGAGAAAAGATGCAATCGAGGGACAAGTGGAACTCGCAAGAGCAGGAATCCCGATAATCTCCATGGACATGCCCCTCTCGGGCATGACCGCCCCAGTGACGATCGCTGGGACATTGGTCATTGCAAATTCGGAGAATCTCGCTAGCCTTGTCGTCACCCAACTTGCAGCGCCTGGCTCTCCGCACATATATTCTTCGGATGCTGTCCCGGGCGATATGGCTACAGGGGATGTGGGATTTGGAGCAATTGAAGTCCCGATGATTTTTTCCGCTCTTGGACAGATGGCGAAGAGGTACGGACTCCCATCAATGGTCGGTGATTGGGGGCTTGGCGGTGGCTCTCACCCCGGCATGCACAATTCGTACTCTGAGCTATCAAGCACGACTCTAGACACTTTTTCCGGTACGGATTTAATATCTGGCATAGGTTCATCCGATGCAGCAAAGGGTGCATCGCTAGAACAGATGGTCATAGATGCCTTCTTATGGAAGAACTGGAAAGGATTCCTGAGAAAGATGACGATTAACGAAGAGACCACTGCACTTGATGTCATCAAGTCGGTCGGTCATGGAAATACCTTCCTTGCAAATCCACATACAATTAAGAATTTCAGAAAGGAACTATACCAAAAGGATAGGAACATAGTGGCATGGGAGACTGATCCGTCTAACAAGATGGTTCCAGAGGCGAAGACTATTGTGACGAGACTTCTCAAAGAACATGTTCCTGCACCTGTCGATAAGTCGATTCTAAATGAAGGGGAGAAATTAATAATGAATTATGAAAGGAGGTTCAAAAAATAAGCTCTCCGACCAGGACTGGTAGCACGATAGTGAGTGAATCAAAGGAACGATTGTCAACCTGGCCCTCAACCGCTTCGCTCCGAGATCTCCTGATTCACGAATATCTATAGTGGTATATGTACGGTTTCGTCCCCTGAGCGTTTTTTCGGAATCCTGGCACTGCTCCGAACGAGGGAGCATCTCTAATCTTTGATTGTCACTAATGCACCATTCGTCACGCTCATTTGAATCGTCGCGTCGGGGTCAACCCTCACTCCGGAAATTCTTGAAAGGGAATCAAAAGAGATTAAGCATCCCTCAGTAGTATTTCAATTCCAAATCCATATATATGGCTCTAGCGATTATGAAGCCTTAATCATGATTAATAATAATGAAGCCCGATCTCTAGTAACGGGGACAATAATGAGAGGGGAATAAGATTATGTTACAGGAACAACAGGTTAAGACAGATGACGCCGCGCAAGCTACCACTCCGGTTGCCGATGTTGCACCGCAACCGCCACTGGGCCCGAAGAAGAGCCCGCTAATTGCCATTATCGCAATAATTGTGGTCATTGCACTCATCGCGACTGCCTTTTCGGTCTTGATGATGGGCGGACAGCCGAGCCACCCGGAACTATCCGTCAGGGTCGTACCTATGTCGGTGTCGATTGCCAACGGTTCTCAGATAAGGCTCACTCCCTATGCGGTTTTCAAGAACAGCTCTAGCGATGCAGGCACCAACGTATCGGGCTCCAATATGCTGAGCGTCAAATGCGAATGGTCTGCCGGGAGTCCACAGATCGGCACCCTGACAAGGGGATTGTCCATCGACGGCCTTGCTTATTTTTTGCTAAAATCCAACAAGGTGGGCACGTCCTCGCTTAACTGGAGCTTCAGGTATGTCGATGAGAATTCCGTTTCCTATGACGTATATAAGATAGTCAACGTCAACGTCAGTATCGCTCTCTTGAGCTACGTCGAAATCAACCCGGCTGAAAAGGTCTTATTCAAAGGAAAGAGCCAACAGTTCTCGGCGAGGGCATTATTGACCAATGATACGGAGGTGCCAGCAGACTTCACTTGGTGGCTGAGCGATCCGAATGTGGGGAACATTATGCCATCAAACGGTTCCTCCACCACTCTCACGGCCGGCCTTGTCAACGCTTCCGGTGATCTCGTGTGCAATGGCACGTATCTTGGAACGATCGTTTCATCAACGGCCAAGGTGAAAATCATTACGGTTTTGCCACCGCCTTCGATGAAGGCTAGGTTCTACAACTTGCTCAACGTGCCTCTCGGTGACTTTTGGAATAACCGGTATTTGGAGAAGGTCATCCGAGCCACCTACCCCGTCGCATTGAGGTATCCCGGGGCAGCCGGGTCATGGATTTACAGCGACTGCAGCTTGAACGTGGTGGCGAAGAACATCTCGAAAGCCAACACCTCCGAGAACCCGGTGTATCTTCCAATCCTCAACCCCACTGTTCGGGGCGGCAATATCGAGATAGACTGGAAGGGGGGCTATCTTACAAAAGCGCAAGTCCTGGCAGATTATTCGACTTACATCTCGGGTATGTACGACAGCTGGTTTTGGAGAACCAATGGGACCGTGACGATGGACAGGACCGCGGCAAGAATGGTCATGAACATGACCAATGCGGATTTCGACGATTTCACCAAATGGAAAGCCGACAAATTCTATGACTTCAAGCAGAAATGGGCCGCGTTCCTCCAAACACAGATGAATGTCGTCTGGGCGATAAAATACGGATATGAAGCCGAAGGGAGCGCTCTCCTCGAATCATACGATGTCGAGAAGATCGGAGACAAGATCGTGTTCAAGATACTGGATCACCTGTCCTGGGGCATAGAATCCCTGTTGGGCAGATGGTGGAGGGAAACCTTCCTGCAGTACGAGGGTTGGCCCGACGATATGCACTTCGTCGCTCAAATCGGCCCGCTCGTCTCAAACTTCACCCTCGATGCGACTCTTCAGTACCTTATCACGGCCCAGAACAGCACTAGGGACGGGAGGACATCATGGGTCCTCGAGCTCCAACGTGCGGATTCCATACCAGGCACCAGCGGTCCCTATGTCTCCGAGTTCAACCAGTATTACGGGAAGAAGACCTGGTCGAAGTTGATCGCAAGCTCCGTCTACATGAAGTGGCGTGACTTTGATTACACGCCGACAGCTTGGAGCCTGGGCACCGACGACACCATCACCATCGAATGGCCCGGCACCTCCTCGACTGTAATGGGATACAACCATTCGGGAACCGACAATTGCAGCGCTACCGTTTCCGGTAAGATTTCTCCATTGTGGATCGAGCCGATCCCCGGGGAAGTCCCATCAAACGTGTTCATCGACAACGCTGCAAGGACCATTACGATCAAGGGTCCGTTCGATGCCACAAAATGGAGCAAGACCACGCTCGCGGGGCGCGAGCTCCGTGAGAACTGGAGCAGGCTCAATCTTCTCCCGCAGGGAGTCCCGAGGATCGAGTTCGTTGTGAACAGTGACGTGAACCAGAAACCGATAGCCGCGTTGGCGGTCCCGAAGATTTGGGGTACGAATAGCTCGCTCACCCTCAGATCGGGATCGTTTGATGTTGACGGGTCGATCGTCTCCTATAATTGGAGCTTCGGCGATGGATCTCCGAATGTCATCACTACCACCCCGACAACGACCCACACATGGATTACCCAGGCGAACTGCACGGTTTCCCTGAAAGTGACCGATGATGATGGATTGTGGGCGATTGACTCAATGATGGTAGAAATCGTGGACAACCTGCCCCCAGTCGCGGTTTTGAATAACTCCAACGTCTATGGGGTAATACAGACTCCGAAGCTTTTCAACGGCGACGCATCGTACGACCAGAACGCGGGGAACGACAATTCGACCATAGTTTCCTATGAGTGGGATTTCGGAGACGGCAATACGGACATTACGACCGCATCGAGGACATCGCATCAATACGTCAACATGGGCATCTACAATGTGACCTTGACCGTTGTCGACGATTTCGGTGCGACGGATAGCACCACCGTCATATTTGCCATCACGACCGATCTCTGTGCCAAGATCGTCATGCAGAGGGGCGCGACCGTCGGCGACAGCGTCGTCATAAAGGGCAACAGGTCGTTCACCTTCTCCGCGCCGGAAGGAAGGACCCTCGCCAACTGGACATGGGACTTCGGCGATGGCTCGAGCGCCTATGCGCAGAATGTGACTCACGCCTGGTTATCCGCCGGCGTGTTCACCGTGAACCTCTTCGTGAAGGACAACATAGGTCTGCAGAGCCAAAACGCCACCGCCAAGATCGTGATTGCCACGGCGACCGTCACGGGACTCGGGCTGTCTCTGGCCAGACACTCTCTATTGCCAGGGGAGAGCACGACCCTGACGATCAAGGCTGTGAACGATGCCGGCAAGGTCGTCAAGACCTTCACTGGCAATGTTGATCTTACGGCGAATGATACCGGTTGGACTCTACCGACCCCGGTTGTGTTCGTGGGCGGAGATCAAGGCGTCAAGTCCGTGACAGTGTCCTGCACGACGCCCGGCTCGTACAACATCACCGCGGCCGTCCAAGGGACCCCGTCGCAGAACGGCTCGATATTCGCCACGGTCAACAACAGGACCGTCGAGATAACTGTCTATGACATATTCGAATTTCCTTTGCAAGACTATTGGCAGAAGAGATGGGCAGCATACGGTTCCGACCAGGGATTCCGCAACTCATCGCCGTCAATCAATATCTATAGGGAAGATCTAGGTGCACTCACAAGCGGTGTGTTAACGACCGCCTACACCCTGAAGGTGGAAGCCAGGAATATACCTGAGATCAACATGAGCAGCCCGACCTTCGCGCACCATAGGAACCCGGTGAATAACGGCACGGGCAATGTGACGATAGCGATAGACTTCCACTATATGACCCAGGCCCAGGTCCTTGCGGCGGACGGGATCTACTTCCCGGCCGGAAAGTCCACGAGCTGGGACGGCTGGGAGTACTTCCTGACATACAACGCGACGATGGACCGCGCTGCAGCGGATCAGATACTCAGGCTGCCCAGTTATAGCTGGTCCGATAAGGCTACACTGGATGCCTGGTGGACAGCCAACAACCTCACCGTATCCCGAAACTGGGAAAGGAACGTTTACCCGGCTGGGGTAAAAGGATTCCTTGGCGCCGAGGGCGGCTACGCGACGACGGTAGGAAGGCTCGACCTCAGGGCATGCGAGGACCTCTACAACTACGGCCAGGGAGTATGGGGTTCAGCGTACAAGCTGCGATACATCGACGCTGACCATGTCAGCCTGGCCTCCTACAACGTCGGCTACGGCTTCGACGCGCTGATCTCGAGGTGGCTGTACTGGGGAGGCATCGGATCCGGGAACAACTACCCGAACGGAACGCCGAACGGGATAGTGCCCTTCGAACCGTGGTACGACAACATGAGCCTGAGGGTCAACATCAGCGATGACCACGCCAACGTGACGATGTACGGAACCGTCTCCTATGGGTTCCGCGCTTGGACATCCGACACAGCTCCTGCGGGCACCGCAACTTTCAGGTGGGAGGTCTTGAGGCTCGACTACGTGCTGACCTCGGCACCAGCAATGTCAGAGCTGAACATCTACGCGCCGTACGGAAACGAATCCGACCCTACATCTATGCTCAGGGATCCTGGAAGCTGCCTGTTTGGCGCGATGTGGAAATACGACTGGGTCCCGACTGTGATAACCTTGAAACCCGGCGAGAGCATATTCATGCAGGCGCCGAGAGAGTTGTCGGTCGGCTACCTGCCGCAGAAGATGATCGGCGACTACGCCGATGGATCGAATTACCTCGGCGGATACTATGACTTCCTGAGGGTACTCGAGGTATTCGGCAATGCGACAATCCATCCGGTAGGTTGTTACCCAGGCACGTACACGCTCGACAAGGAGATGGGTGACATGACGATAGTCGGACCGTTCGTCCCGATTATCATCTACCGCTCGGACATCACATGGCTCGTGGATGAATCTGCTCCGAGGATCGAGCTTTGGATACAGTAGTTAAAAACCTCTGATGAGCCGCGCGCTCTTTTGCGCGCGGCTCAACAATCCGGTTTTCTTACCTCTGAAATAAGGGCCGGCCTATTAGGGGGTGGGGCAGTGGGTTATGGACTCTGCTCCTAGCTAGCAAGTCGGTCTTTCAAAAGAATCAAGCGGAAATTTCACCCGGACACAACCCCCTTTCAAGGCCTTTTCCGATTCTTCCCATTGGATCCGGATGCCCCCTCCCAGATGATTACGAGTGAGATGATTGTGGAAAAGAATTCTCAATGGTTTTTTACTCGCTAAGGTAGAGGATTTCCGATCCTGGCAGATGCCTCCGATTCGAATGGAAACTAATCTCGGTCCGAAAAATTCAATATGAAATCTACCTTCTCTTTAATTCGGGTTGAGGATACTATCTAGAGTGTCTCCGACAAGAAAGAAACTCACGATTGCAATTGCAATTATCGATCTCAATCTTCTTCCCTCGACCTGGACAGACCTCTCATCATTGAGATTACCTTTATGAATGAATTTCAAACGGACTATTGCCATTTCAGCTCTCTCACGATTTCTTAATCGATTATCCACCACTAGAGCTACAATGGGGTGATGTTCTCATGGACCGGTATACCCTTTGCGGTAAGATGTTCGCAAAATTTGACCGGGTCGATCGCTTCTTCCGGCGCTCTGACTCCCGTCGCTTTGATTTCTCCTCTTGCGAACATCTCGACCACAACCGCCAAAGGCATAGCCGTCGTATATGAAGTGGCATTGTGTCCCGTAAGCCTATACGACTCTTCGTGTGTGACGCCAATCCATGTCTTGATTACCACATTCTTGCCCTTCATTTTCCCGCCGACCTCTGCCAGGGCTATGGTAGTGCCCCTTAATGTGCTGCCAATGGAGTCCGGGCGAGGCATTGTCGCTACGATGACATCCAACGGTGCAACCTTGACCCCTTTGACATCTATAGGTTCGCTCTTGGTAAGGCCTAGCTTTTTCAGCATTGACACGTAATTGATGAATTTCTCATCTATGCCAATCATGAAATCCACTTTCTTAACTGGCTTTCCCAAGAAAAGCGGTATGAGTTCGGTTTCCTCATGTTCGGTTCTATATACCTTCAAACGGCCGACAGGAGGCGGAAAATCGTATATCTCCGATACCTCAAGAGCGCGGGATCTGCGCCATTTGCCATTTTCCCAATATATGGGGTCAACTAGCACTTCTTCTAGCATGGCTTCTGGTGAGAAAAGAGTGGCAAATTCATATCCTTCCAGAACGCCGTTGTCGCCGTCCCGGATTTTCACGTAATCCACAGATTCCATTCTATCCGCGGCACGTTTTGCGAAAAGATCCGACGCTCCCGGCTCAATCCCCATGTCCATCAAAGCCAGTTGGCCTGCCGCCTTCCATATTTCGCTCTGTATCTCCATATGATTGCCTAGAGATTCGAGCTCTGGTTCCTCGTCGTATGATTTGTAGGAGCTGGGGATGCCCAGGTATTCCCATGTACTTGCCATATCGATGTAGTTCGAGCCACCTTTTAGGCATCCTTCCAGGATTCTCAAATTGAACACCGGCGCCACGCCGTTCACAAGTATGTCAACCTGCTTTGCGATCTTGGCAACCTCTTTTGGGTTGGAAGCGTCCGTCTTGCGTATTTCGATCTTGTCCGACCCGGTCCTTTGTTTTACACTCTCGGCTCCCTTGAGATTAATGTCTGCAAGCAAGAGCTTGGATACGAGATTGCTCTTCGCCAAGTCCTGCGCAATGCATTGTCCTACGCCGCCACAACCCAATACTGCAACGCTTATTTGTTTGGACATTTCAGTTCACCTCATCCCCTCGTCAAGAGATAAGGATGGTTTGCTAAAGTAGCTCCTCGCCTATTTAGAACACGTGAAAGCGTTTGATGGCTCCAGCATGCCGTCACATGCTGGATCCTCCTGAAGAGGGAGATAGATGACAGTCATGAGCTGGACCTCGTGGAAAAAGCTGCGACTCTGATCGCGTGATAAGGATTGAGGCGGGTCCCTGACGAAAGGACGAACTGGCCATAGTGCAGGAGAACTGCGAATAGGGGCATGTCCGAAAAAGAGGAAACCTCTTAGAGATATCTCAGATGGAAGGAGGCAAGAGAAAAGAGGTCGAAAACGAAGAGGCGAGAGACCGCGAGGAGCTATTTAACATAGGGGTTTTCTCCGTTCCATAGAAAGGCATATTTTCCAGCAACATTCTGAGGTACTTCATGGGCAATCTCACAGTCGCGTTCGTCGGTCCTAAGGACTACTCTAAGGACATCGGGAAGAAATCGGAGACTTCCGACGTCACCTACTTCGACAACAAGAAGGGCGATGTGACGATCAACATCGTGGAACCGACGGGCTACCCAGAGAAACTGGCATCGCTGTTCTACGCCGCCTCGCTCGCGGACATCGCGCTCGTCGTGATAGAGAAGCTCGATGCGACCTTCGGGGAATGCGCCCTGATGCTCGACTGCGTCGGGATAAAGAGGGGGTACATCGTGCTCAAGAACTACATCACGAAGGAGCAGGTCGCCCCGATCATCAAGGGGCTGGCTCTCGAGAAATACGAGTTCATCGAGGACAA
>Ga0315277_10008212_pt1 | contig 13458 bp, 10 predicted proteins | sample YL17G05_15_MG_FD_203695 | JGI IMG/M metagenome (GOLD analysis project Ga0315277, IMG submission 203695) | Sediment microbial communities from Yellowstone Lake, YNP, Wyoming, USA - YL17G05_15 | ecosystem: Environmental > Aquatic > Freshwater > Lake > Sediment | place: USA: Wyoming | collected...
CTGAGATCTGCCAGAAGATCGCTGCGGTTCTTGCGAACGCTCCCGCGGAGATAAGTCTGCACACGATCGAAGGTGTGCAGCACATTGGCTCAGGCGGTAGAGTCAAGATGGCGGTATCTTTAGGCTACGGTGGCAAGCGTGAGGTGGCAGAGGCATTCAGAGAAATCCTCAAGGAAGTGGAAGCGGGGTGCTTGAATCCCGAGGAGATTGACGAAAAGGCGATAGAGGCCTGTCTAAGATTCCGACAGAGGCCTGACCTGGTGATAAGGGCAGGCGGAAAGCAGCTCAGCGATTTCATGATCTGGCAGGCTGCTTACTCCGAGCTTTATTTCACCGATGTCAACTGGCAACAGCTCCGGAAGATAGATTTTCTGCGCGCCATCCGGGACTGCCAGCAAAGAGAGAGACGCTTTGGCCGCTAGCCTGGCCAAATAGAACTTTCTGGCGCCCAGAATACCAGCAAAAGAGGTGCATCTTACCCGTGCTTGGGAATGTCCTTGGCGGCAAGGATGCAGAGGAACCGGCAAGGGATCGTCTCTGAGATGACGATGTCTTCGTTCACTGTCATCATCTTCACTCCTGCCTTTTGCGCCGCAGCGGCGTCCGCCTGGATCACTTTGGGGTTGCCGGTGCGAAAAGTGGCTACATGCCAGGCCTTCTCCGGGGTTGTGGAGAGATGAACGTATCTCTGGGAAGCGGACTTGAGGCCTATCTCCAGAATCCTGTCGGCCTCCTCCTCACTTGCCCCATAGTAGAGCCTGGGCAGCTTGTTGTCCTGATGGTCCAGTTCTACATCTACGGAGTGGCCATACCTAGCCCTGACTCTGTCATTGCTGATCTCATATCTCTGCTTGGGATCGGATTCTATCAGCGCGGTCAAGAGTTCTTTGCTGGCCCAGCGATGCCTGCTTCGCACTACCTCACCAAGCTTTGTGAGATCAACCCAACCGCGAGAGTCCATTTGCAGGCCCAGATCATCGGGAAAATGCCTGAGCCCTCCCGCCACCAGTCGGCCCAGTTGCTCCGTCTTGGTCTCATCCAAAAAAAGCTGGCCTGCAAAGCCACACTCACAATGCTCTCCCCTGAATAATCCATGCTGAGGGCAACGCTTGATCATCACACAACTCCTCGCCCTAAAAAGAGCCTTACGAATAGATATAACTGACTATCTTTCCCTTGAAGCAAAGTCTCAAATACGTTAGTTTTGAATAAATCACTATGCCCGATTCGAACGAGGTCGAGAGAAGGATACGCGAGATGCTGCTCGATATGGGCGAAAAACAACTATTGGCAAAGCTGGAGAGCTCTCTCAAAGCCATGGACGAGCGCCATCAGAGGATCAGCGACACCCTGGAGGGGATGCTTCAAGAGGTGGACGGGCTCTTGCTCCGGATGGATGAGAAGGAGGAGGATGCGCTTGATGACACGAGGAAGACGAATTGGGCATAAGGTGAGGCCTCGTGGATACCCTACCTGATATTCAGGCCCGCGAGCCTGATTATCCCATCAACTTGACGAGAGTGGGAGTAACAGGCGTCAAGAAGCTGGTCAAAGTAGAGCGCGGGAACGACGAGCGACCGGTGGTTCTCATCTCCAACTTCGAGGTCTTCGTTGACCTTCCCTCGGACCGCAAAGGTGCCAACCTCTCCCGCAACTTTGAGGTGATGGATGATGTTCTGGAGGAGGCCATAAACTGCCCGGTCTACGAGATCGAGGAGCTTTGCGGAGAGATTGCCAAGAGACTCCTCTCCAGGCATGAGTACGCCTCCCGGGCAGAGGTGAAGATGAAGAGCGAGTACATCGTACGCAGACAGACGCCCGTAACCAAAGTCACCTGCCAGGAGGTAGTGGATATCTTTGCCGAAGCTGTGGCCAGGGCAGGACCTTCCGGCTACCTGAAAAAGACGGTTGGAGCTGAAGTTATGGGGACAACGGCCTGCCCATGTGCCCAGGAGATCATGAAGGAGCAGGTCAGACACGAGCTGGCAAAATTGGGCGTAACAGACGACGCGGCAGCAGAGTTCGCTGAGCGGCTGCCTGTGGCTACGCACAACCAAAGGGGCCGCGGCAGCATATCGATCGAGGTTCGGAACCGGCGCTGCGTTTCCATTGATAGGATCATCAAGATCATCGAAGAATCCATGAGCGCCAAGGTTTACGGCTTGCTGAAGCGTCCGGACGAGGCCGTGGTGGTGGCCAGGGCCCACAGCAATCCCAAGTTCGTGGAGGACTGCGTCCGGACCATGGCCCAAAAGGTGGTGCAGGTCTTCACGGACCTTCCCGATGACGCCGCTGTAACTTTGAAGCAGATCAACGAGGAGAGCATTCACCAGCACAATGCCTTTGCGGAGAGGACGGCGACCATAGGAGAGCTGCGAGCCGAGCTGGCAGCCATCAAATATTAGTTTTTGATTTGGACTGAGGTCTGCAGCTCGCCCCGGAATGCCCGCTCCAGCACCGCCGGCAGGAGCGCGTCCAACTCGGCAGCGGTCTTCGGCCTGGAGGCGCCGGAGGGCCGCCGAGCTTTGTCTCGCAATGGGCAGCTGCATTTTCTTCCAGCGCAAGGAAGTCATTCTGGTCTTTGCAGCTTTTCTTTAATTTCTTTCAAGACCTCATCCAAGCTCATTTCCCTGGATTCTTCCAGATTAGGTGAGTGCTTGTGATTGGGAAATGTGCAAAGTTCACGATGGTGAGGTGCATTGTCCCATCGGGTCCTCAGAGATCCGCTCAGATCCTGCCAGTGGTATGAATAGAAATAGCTGTCAAAGGAAGTGTATTCCCTGATGTGAAGCTGGCTGCCATCAAAGAGAACTGCCTTTACTTTGAGGAAATAAAAGCTTTCGCCGCTCTTGAAGTCCAGGATTTCATAGCTCCTGATTGCCTTATCCTGAAGCGATTCTAAAGTTCGTCGCATCCTCGATCTTTCTTAGCCTAGCTTCCAAATCTTTCAAGCTATCAGCATATGCTTTCCACTCAATGAAGTCGTCCCATCTCTCAAAATCCTCAGGGAGCTGCTTTAATTTGTCTTCAAAGGCTTTGAGGTCGCACTTGTATTTTCTCTCCAACGACCTGATCCGCTCCTTCAAGGGAGCAATCTGAGATATTAGCTTCAGCTTCTCGAAGGCCCTTATGTCTTCTACTGATACCATGATGCTTGTATCTTCGCCCATCTAAATTATCCTAGGTCCTTTTTGGTATTAAATTCTCGCTCCAATGCATCAGCCTGAAAAGTTATCCCGATTTATTAATATTATTAATTAAATAATTAGTTTTTGAGCTGGACTGAGGTTTACAGCTCGCCCCGGAGGGCCCGCTCCAGCACTGACGGAAGGAGCGCGTCCAGCTCGGCGGCGGTCTTCGGCCTGGAGGCGCCGGAGGGCGTCGATCTTGGATTGCAGGCAGTCAAGATAAGCCGCGATAATTTGTTGTTCTTGGATAGACGGAACAAAAACACCATATGATTTTAATTTGACTCCTGTGAGATGTGCGATAGTAGTTTGTGTTTTCATATCTGCAAAGTGGCCTTGCTCAGCCGCCCAAAATAGATGATGAAGTAGAAAACGCGGAATAAGCTTAGTTTGATCTACTCTAACTCGGTGAAGAGCCTTTTGATAACAGCAACCTGCTATTTCGTTATTCCAAATGGCAGCTTTGCCTATATCTCCACCTTCACAAACAAGAATGTCACCTGATTGGAGCGCGAGTTTTTTGCGTTCCTCTTCGGTAAAATCCATCTCGTAGACATCTGATAAATCAAGGTAATCCCACTGAATGTTAGCGTTCCGCAAATATGGAGTTGATCCTGTGCCGGTTTTTGATTTTCGCGAGAGCATTTTGCCTAGACGTGTATCAGATACAAGATCCAACCTTACCGAATCAAATTCATTACTCAGTTTACCAAAAATTTTATTTCTGGCACTTGGAAGAACAGACTCCGCTTCCTCCACCGCCCGCCTTCGCAGCTCCCGCGCCTCCTCGATCCGGGCGGCCAGCTCCTCGATGCGCGCCACGATGCGACGCTGCTCGTCCACTGGAGGCAAAGGTATCTTGGCATCAAATAGTATTTTTGGCCTAACAGCTGCGTATCCCGTTGTGCCTCTAGCTTCTGCATCCAATTGATCCTGCAAATAATTAGCTGTAAATATAGCCTGTAGGTACTTTTGGTCAATCCTGCAAGAATCAACATCAAACAGAAAGAAATGACTTGTGCACAAGGCACCTTCACCTTCAGGTGGAACAAAACCAATTGCGCCTTTTTTTCCCCATATTTCCGAAAGGATTACTTGTCCACCTTTAGCGACCTGGTGACGTTTCATTTTTAATGTTGTCCCATCGGTTGGTGTAATCCAATATTACACCTTTGCCGTACAGCTTGACAGAGAGTTTTGGATAAATTTTTGGCTCCTTCTCCGTTCTCGATCTTCCATCGTGCATCCCCGAAGGGCGTGAAGGTCTTGTCCTTGGGATCGTCGATGAGAATGTTTCTGTCTGCAAGGTAGAGAATCCTGGGCTTGCGATGCTCTCGGCGTGAGTTCCAGCCCGACTCCCAGAGCTTCCAGCAGATCTGGAAGGCCACAAAGGTCTTGCCCGTGCCCGTGGCCATGGTCAGAAGAATCCGCTTCTTGATCTGCTCGTCCACAATCTTACGGGAATCGCAGTAGCGCGACCACAGCGATCATGAAATCACGAGCGTAGCGAAGCATGTAATCCGCACGCTTCTGCTTACGGCGCTTGGGCTTATCCCCGACAACGACTATGCGCCCATCTGTGAAGGTCTTCTGCTCTGTAAATGAGTGAGGCTCGTCGTCCCAGCCAGCTTGAATTAGCCTTGGCAATACATATTTCCTACAGGTGTCTGCCTCGTTTAGCTGGGATTCGATTCCGATTTCTATACCCCCAACCTTTTGTCTTTTTTTATCGCTTGTAGAAATTCACAAGTATTTCAATCCATCAGTATTTATAGTACCTGCTGAACTTTAAAAATTAATAAGTGAGGATCAGAAAGAACTTCAAAAGAATTATTTTGTGGAGTTAAAGGCTCCAAAGCCAAATAAAATCTATAGAAAATCAAAAAAATTTAACTTGCTGCCCAGCACCGAAGTTCGCTTATCTTCGGTTCACTTCTTGGTTCCGCTGGATGTGGTGTAGCAGGTGTCAAGCAGAGAGCCCTTCCTGCGAGCAACCCTGGGGTCACCGGGCTTGATGGGCTCAACCTCGGCTTCCTTCTCTTCCTTCTTTTCTTCGTGGGAAGTCATATTACAACCTCCATCTATTCTTCATGCTGATCTTAATTATAGATTCCGGTGAGCGATACCAACAATCGAGGGCTCAAAAAAAATTCCCAAAGCCCAAAAAAATATAGGGCCCAAATTGCCCTGAACTCCTCGCTGACAGGTATTCAGCAACACTTTCTTCTTGTTTGCCTTCTTGGCCTCATGGAGAGCCATCGATCTTGCTCCCAGAGCTAATTGGGCCTCCTTAGTTTATTTAGTTTTCGGCAAATGTCGAATGATTATAGTAGTAGTATATCCTCCGGCTATCCTATGTGGCCTATGGGATGCCTGGCGATGTGGTCCGGATGTGTTCATCACTCACTGGAGATAAGATCGGTGATCACCTCATAATTCTGGCAGTATCTCTGGGTATCAGGCACTTCCTCCCATCCCCGATCAGGTCCTCCCGCCCAGCCATCTGCAAGCCCTCCCTGACCAGGCCGTAGTTCCTCGGGTGCCGGTACTGCAGTATGGCCCGCTGTATCCTCTTCTCCCGGCCTTTGGGAATGTGCACGGGCTGCAAGGTGAACGGGTCCAGGCCAGTGTAGTACATGGCGGTGGAGACGGTCATGGGAGTGGGGGTGAAGTCCTGCACCTGCTCCGTGTACATGTGCTGGTCGCGCAGGTACTCCGCCAGCTCGATCATGTCCTCAATCGTGCAGCCGGGATGGCCGGACATGAGATAGGGCAGTAGGTACTGCTCCTTTCCTGCCGCCCTTGAGGCGGCCAAGAATTGCTCCCGGAAGGCATCCAGGACCTCCCGGGGCGGCTTGTGCATGCATTTCGTTACATTCTGCGAGACGTGCTCTGGAGCGATCTTCAGGTGTCCGGAGACGTGATGCTGGCAAATCTCGCCTAGGTACGGGGAGGTGTCCGCCAGGATCAGGTCGTGCCTGATCCCGGAGCCGATGAAGACCTTCTTGACGCCCGGAATGGCGCGTAAATGCCGCAGCAACTCCACCTGGCGGGCGTGATCCTTGTCCAGGCTGGGGCACTCCGCCGAGCAGAGCTTGTCTTGGCATGCTCCCTGCTTCCAGCGGGCGCAGGTCAGAGCGTACATGTTGGCAGTGGGCCCGCCCACATCCTGGATGATGCCCTGGAAGCCCTTCATCTTGGTCAGCCTCCTTGCTTCGCGAACAAGGGAGTCGATGCTGCGGCTCTGCACTATCCTGCCCTGGTGATGGGTGAGGGCACAGAAGGAGCAGGAGCCAAAGCACCCCCGGTGGCTGGTGAGGGAGAACCGGACCGGCTCCAGGGCGGGGACGGGCTCCCGGTAGGAGGGATGAGCTTCGCGGGTGAAGGGCAGCTCATAGATTTGGTCCAGCTCCATACCAGTCAGGGGCCGGGCGGGCTTGTTCTGGATGATGACCGTCTTGGGGTGCGGCTGGACGACGCAGCGACCATGAAAGGGATCTTGCTCCCCGTAATGCAGAGCGAAGGCCTCGGCGTATCTTCTCTTGTCCGAGGACACCTCGCCGAAACTGGGGATGACCAGACCATCTCTATGCGGCGCAACGCTCCAGCCGCGCACCTCCTCCTTGACCACCGTCCCCGCTACATCCCGGATCTCCAAAATCCGCTCGCCCTTTTCCATGTGCATGGCCACTTCCTTCAAAGGACTCTCGCCCATGCCGTAGACCAAGAGATCGGCGGGCGCATCCGCCAGGATAGACTGGCGCACGGAGTCCGACCAGTAGTCGTAGTGGGCAAACCTGCGCAGGCTGGCCTCGATTCCGCCCAGGACGATGGAAACTTTGGGATAGAGGGCATGCACCTTGTTGGCGTAAACGATTGAAGCCCGGTCCGGCCTAAGTAAGGCGCCACCGGGCGAGTAGACATCCGAGCTCCGCCGCTTCAGATGGGGAGTGAAGTTGTTCACCATGGAGTCAACATTGCCCGAGGATATGCCGAAGAAGAGCTGCGGCCTTCCCAGCTGCAGAAAGTCGTCATTCCTCCTCCAGTCCGGTTGGGCGATGATGCCCACGGTGTAGCCTGCATCCCATAGCACCCGGCCAATCAGAGCCGTTCCGAAGGAGGGATGATCAATATAAGCATCTCCGCTTATCAGAATGATATCAAACTGCTCTATCCCCAGGCTCTTGGCTTCCTGCAGGGACATAGGCAGGAAACGAGGCTGCTTGATCATCTGAATTAAAGGAATCCTTAGGGCGACATAAACCCTTGCAATCCTTTTATTCTATGGTCGGACGATGGCTGGAAGATAGAGACTGAGTACAAGCAGGGCCATCATTCCGGAACTTGACATCCAACTGGTGACCAATGACGGCGTGCATCTGATCGGCGGGATCACCGGCCAGAAGAATGAAGGTGCTCGCACGCGGGCGCGCCCCTGGCACTATTCCCAATTCAAAATAACAAATGGATCGGTTTTAAGGGGACCGGCAGCGCGGCCTCTGCAGGTCTACAGGACGGAAGAGAAGGATGGGCAGCTCTTTGTGGAGACGAAGGACAAAAAATGGTGTGATATCTGAAATAATAAAATAATCTCAGCCGATTATCTCGGCTGGCTTCGAGAGTCTGCGAACCTGTTGAGAACCGCAGGCAGGACGAAGGTTGCTAGGCCGAAGATCACTATTGCAATCATCTGATCGGTCAGCGAAGGCACCTTCTATCACCTCCAAGAAGAAGAGTGCATTTCATAACTAATAATAGTTACGGTCATACCTATTTGTCATAGTCAATTTGAAAAAATTTCCTGGTTATAGTTGTGCTGCTCAGTTGCACTGCTACAGAAAAAAGCGATGTTGGCCCGAGTTTCTTTTGGCCTCAGATGAACTTGGGTCGCTCGGAGAGCTTCATGGGCAGCGGCAGTCTGCGCCAGGGCTTTCCGGCAGTCTCGGCAAAGATGCGCTTGCGTAAATCCTCAACGCTCATCTTGGCCTTGGCGCCTGACTTGGGAGTGGAATTGGCGCGGACCGTAACCGTGAGCAGGCCCGAAGCCAGTTCATCGTCGCCGATAACCGCTACGAAAGGTATCCACTCTCTGCCAGCGTCGCGGATCTTCTTTCCCACGGTCTCCTCTCTGTCATCCACGTCACACCGCAATGCGAGCTCCCTGGCTATCTCGAAGGCTCGCGCCTGGTGTCGCTGCGCAACAGGGATGATCCGCACCTGGGTAGGCGAGAGCCAGGTCTGCAGCATGGGCAGTCTGCCTTCGGCAGCCTCGCGGGCAGCCTTCTCCAGGAGGGCGTACATGACGCGCTCAATGGCACCGGAGGGCGAGCAGTGCAGCAGGATGGGCCGCTTCTTCTCGCCAGCTTCATCGACATAAGAGATGTCGTAGCGCTCGGCATTCTCCACATCGATCTGCACCGTGGACAGAGCGCTGGCCTTGTCCAGGGTATCCACGAAGTTGAACTCGAACTTGAGGACGAAGTAGAAGAACCTCTCATCCCACATCTCGATGAGCACGGGCTTTCCGACGATGTCCACCAGGCCCTCGATGAACTCTTTATTCTCCGCATAGAAGTCCTTGGTGAACCTGATGGCCACCTCGTAGTCGTTCAGGTCCAGGCCCACGTCTTTCAGGACAGAGATGCTGGCCTCATACTGCTTTCTGAACTCCGCTGTCGCCTGGCTCATATCTCTGGTCAGGGTGTGCATGTCGGGCATGGTGAAGGCGCGCAAGCGGCGGATGCCCACCAGCTCCCCGCGCTGCTCGCGTCGGAAGCTGTAGCGGGTGATCTCAAACATCTTCAGGGGCATGGACTTGTAGGAGATGGTCATGTCGTGGCCCATGAGGAACTGGCCGAAGCACGCGGCGAAGCGCAGGAACAGCTTCTTCTTGTCCGACTCAATCTGGTACTGCCGGGCGGGGAAGCGGTCCAGGTATTTCTTGAGGGTGGGGTGCTCCATGTCGTACATGATGGGCGTCTCCACCTCCATGGCACCCATGTCCGAGGCCCTGTCCAGAACGTAATTCTCCAGGAGCGACTTGACCAGCCTGCCCTTGGGATAGTAGCGCATGTTGCCTGGGTCAGAGCCCGGCTCGTAGTCCACCAGCTCCAGCCGCCTCATCAGTTCCACGTGGGGCGGGACCCTGTCCACGGCTCTGGCTTTAGAGATCTCGTAGTTGGTGAACTTCTTCAGGTTCTCATGGCCTGCGAAGTCGAAGCTGTCCGGGTCCATCATCTGGCCGCCGGTGTCCATGATCTTCCAGTAGGAAACAGCCTTGGCCTCGGACTTGAGGGCCTCGGAGACCACCTCGCCCTCGCCCAGCTTGATGGACCGGGAGAGCTCGGAGAGCGGGTGGCCCTTGCAGCTCAGGGTGAAGGCCTTGTACCAGCCGAAGGGAGCGCGCACGACCTCGTAATCCTGGGATAAGGTCTCAGCCATGCCTTTGAGGATTTTTACCGCGGTCGCAGGAGTGGAGAGGTTGGGGCTGAGGTGGGCGTAGGGATAGAGCATGATGCGGTCTGCGTGAACCTGCCCGGCCACGTCCGCGATCTGCTTTGCGCCCTCGGCTACCACGGCCTCCGGGTCGTCCTCGTCGAACTTCTCCACGGCCACGAAGGCGCAGAGGGCCTCTTCTAATCTGCCCTTCTTGGCCTGCTCTTCGATCTCTTCGGCGAACTTGGTGGGCCGCTTGGCCTCGAACTCAATGTAATCGGAGTGAATCAGGAGTAATTGCAATAGGGGTCACCTATGCGTGGCGGGAATGATGTGAGGGTAGGTAAAGGTTTCGACAGAAAGCAAAGCTAGTTGATTACTAAATTAATTTGTACGTGTTTAGCTCACACCAATCCGCATCAATAAACCCATTTCGTGATTTCTCGCGCCGCCAGTTTCCAAGGGCCAATTTGAAGCAACTTCGACTATTGATATCGATTTTCAATTCGGCGCAAGTTCTTTTTCGTCATGCTTTCATCGACTAAAGTACATCCTAAGCTCCCGGAAGATTAGGCGTATGTTTTGGGTGCATCAATAATTTTTCTCTATTATTTATCATATCAGCTACAAGTCCTTACTTAAAAGCATCATTTTCAACACTTTGTAGCACTATACTTCTATTTATGGATTTCGTGATGCTATAATATTTCAGTAGGCACATATTGCCAAGCGAAATCGCCCTGGAAGGGCATATTTGTGGCTATTTTTTGAAATAAAGGCAATTGCACCGAGATAATTTGTTTGATGCGCTTACTTAATCCGGGAGCTTAGGGTACATTAATTTAATTGGAAGGTCAAAAGTTTATATAAGAAATATAGTATAATAATTACTATTGTAAATGATGCTATTAACAGAATTAAAAAAGGTATATCAAAATATGTATCAGATAAAAAATATATTATAGTGATAGCTGATATAAATAAAATCAACACTGCTATTAAAACATCTGATTCTCGGCATGGATTTTGATTATTGGTATTTCCATTCTCTCCACGTCCGTTTTTCATACGATATCTCACTACTAGATCTCCTAAAAGAAACAAGATAATTCCGATAATTATGGCTACTAGATTTGCGTTTTTTTGGGCCTTAGTCTCTACCAATACCTTTTCATTTGTGAAAGGATAATTAATCCCATCAATAATTATTTCTGGCAAAAAGTACTCCCCGTCATTGGGATAGGATATCTCTATTGTTTTATCAAGGTATTTGCCCATGCTGAAATCCCTGGGATATGTGTAATAATTAGGCCCACTTTGCTCAAGAATAGTATAATATGATTTCTTCTTGAGTTCTATTTTCACAATGTTATCAATAGGTCGATTCAAATAGGTAATATTATAAGATAACCTGATCTTTTCATTATTTAATAAATGTAACTTATTAATATCTGTGTTGACATTGGGCATGGGATTGGTTACTTTAATTTTGGAGGAGGAGTCAATATCTCGGAAATCGCTGATTTCATTTATCCAATATCTCGCTATTGTCGAGAAGTCAAAATCACCAGGTTTATTTAATTTCACATAATACCAATAGGCAAGTCGTTGCTTGCTCCCCAATTCATTTATGTTAATACCAAAATCATTTTTTAATTTATATATATTACCATTATTAAACTTACATTTATAAGTTATATTATCCAATTTAAATTTCGCATATTCTCTTTTCCTATCTAACGTTATGTTTATCTCTTTTGAAGAGTTGAAACTCTCCTTTATGCAGATACTTTGTGCATCTTTTGTTTTATTAATTGTTAAATTTAACCATTGGGTTCCAAAATTCTTGCATGTAAATTTATATATATTGTTTTTATAGTTTTTAAAATTTATCAAATCGAAAAGATAATCGCCATTGCCCATTTGTATATCAAGAAGATCAATATAATGAATACTGCCATTACAATTTCCGGAGCCGTCATCTAGATCCGAATAATAATCCTTATTCATGCGGCTTTCATAGTCGCTGATCTCATCGAGTGTATCTAAAATATAGCAATTTTTTGAAATATTTATTATATCTCCATCCCCATCTACAAATTCTTTTATGGCTACATGTTTAAGAACTTGTCCCATATTTTTTGCTTCTACAAATACTCCTACTATATCCCCCGCATGGTATCCATTGTCTCCATTAGGTATGACAGTCTTTTTTATTTGGATAGGATCTTCTTTTGATGGGAGGTATAAAGTCCTTTCAGTAATGATTCCTCCACCTTCAATTCCCCCACCAGAAGTCATGATGCTTTCAATTTTCTGACTTGAAGGTCCTGAAATAGCAAATCGTTCTACTCCCGTTGAAACCGTTGGTATATTTCTGTCGCTTGGGATAGTAATTGAACTAATTGGATGGATAAATATTTGTAGAATTAAAAGAATTAAAACAATTACAATATATGGATTCATTCGAGGCTTCGGCTTTAACATTGGAAATCCCACTCATTACATTTTCTTTGATTAATCTGCATACAATCACAATGAGTGTCATCAGATCCAGTACAGCGAACAGGCGTGCCATTACTACAATGAGCACTACACTGCCAATCATCTTCAACGAAAATTGGAATAATCTTGGATATTTTTAGAGATATCACATTATTGCAACTTCTTTTTAATAAAATTGTGATATGGCTCTTATCATTGCTGCAATTTACATCAATGAGGTTATTTCTTATTTGGACTCCTTTTGAATCAGTTAGATTTATACCGGCAACGTTGCACGAACTAGTAGTTTTAATAGTATTATTAATAATGTTATTATTAGATGAGCTGTTTAAAGAGATACCATTTATTCTAAATGATTCGAGTTTATTATCGATAATGGAACAATCTCCGACATCCTCCATTAATATACAACTATTTCCATTAATGAGCTTTAGACCCTTAATTGCTATATTTTTTGATCTATTCTCTATTGCTATATTAAAATCATTGCCTGAAGCATTTAATACGACATCATCACTGTTATCAGGATTAGGCTCAATCGTCATATTAAATATATTATTTATTTTAAATGAACCTAGATAAACGCCACTTCTCAAGAGAACCCTTTTTTCTAAGTAACTTCTATTATTAATTGCCTGTTCAAGCTCTTCGGAAGAACGTACGTCGAAAATGATTGGTTTTTGAGTAATTTCGAAGCCAGCCGTTTTGCGATCATCAAACCCTTCGGGACCGGCATGTTTTCCATCCCTCAACCATACCTCAACCCAGTTAGACCCCACTTTTGCCTCTGTACTATTCCAACTCCAGGTCCCCAGAGTGGTCCAGCCCGTTATATCTGCTCCGTTCATACGAAATTTATATAACAATTGGTCGTTCTCTGGATCGGATGCCATCGTGGTCCAAGTTATGGTCTCGCCAGCTACTTGTGGACTTTGTTTATTCGGAATTAGGCCAATAATTGCTGGCGTATGGTTTCCGGTGGACTCACATATTACTGTTTCATCGATCCAACCTTGTGCATCAAAACTAGGTAATAGTACCTTTATTCGAAATACCCATGTTATATTATGCGTGCCTGGTCCGAATTCTAACGGAGGTTGATTTACCCAATCGAAACTTTGATTATTATAGGCTCCCTTCACGGAATCATCTATGACTACATATAATTGTGTCCCAATTTTATCGAATGACTTCGTTTTTTTCGAATATGCTCAATATCACGTGGATATAGATTTAAACCAAGCCAATATAGTAAAATTATAAATAGTAGTAGTATCTAATTTAAATATGTGAAGGGAAGGATAGAGCAGGACGTATCGCACCTGAATGC
>Ga0315277_10008213_pt1 | contig 13458 bp, 11 predicted proteins | sample YL17G05_15_MG_FD_203695 | JGI IMG/M metagenome (GOLD analysis project Ga0315277, IMG submission 203695) | Sediment microbial communities from Yellowstone Lake, YNP, Wyoming, USA - YL17G05_15 | ecosystem: Environmental > Aquatic > Freshwater > Lake > Sediment | place: USA: Wyoming | collected...
GGCCCAACACCACCCTGTCCATAGCCGACTCCATATGGCTCGACAAAAGCCTGCAACTGAACCCCAGGTACCAGTCAGAGGTCGAAACGTATTTCGATGCGCGGGCTTCGGTCCTGGACTTCAGCTCTCCCGCATCGGCGCAGACCATAAACGACTGGGTGAGCAATAAGACGAACGGCAGGATCGATTCCATAGTCCAGCCTCCCCTCGCCCCGGCGAAAGCCGTGCTTGTGAACGCCGTCTACTTCAAGGGCAAATGGGCGGATTCATTCGACAAGAACGCCACCCGGGACGATAATTTCACTACCGGTGACGGCGCGAGCGTCGTGGTTCCGATGATGAGCCGCTCCGGTGCGTTCAACTACCTTGAGACCGGCGGATTCCAGGCCATCGAACTCCCCTACAGCGACAACCTGAGCATGTTCGTCTTCCTCCCGAAACAATCGATATTGTCGAACCCGAAGATAGAGGAGTTCGTGCAAGGCATGGGCCAGGCCGAATGGAGCTCCTGGCTTTCACAGTTCAGGCAGCAGGAAGGGACGATCCTCCTGCCCCGCTTCAAGTCGGCCTATTCGACCACCCTGAACCAGCCCCTCATCGATTCGGGCATGGGAAACGCGTTCTCGGACGATGCGGATTTCAGCCTCATGTCCCCGAAACCCCTGAAAATAGACGAAGTGATCCACAAGACGTTCGTGGAGACGGACGAGGAAGGCAGCGAGGCCGCCGGAGTCACGGCAGTGGTGATGGTCGGGACAAGCGCATATGAGACAAACGCGCCGCAACCGTTCTACATGAAGGCGGACCGCCCGTTCTTCTACGCGATATACGACAGGCAGACGGGAGGCATACTCTTCATGGGCGTGATGAACAAGGCCGGGGATACGAGCTGAAGCGGCGCTTCCTTTTATTGCTCCGGGCGCGAGGTTGCCGCTTGCGCCCATTCGCAGGCGTCAAATCCGACCGGATATTAAAACCGTGTGTGCTGTAGATTATTCGCAAGGAAATTATATGGCCGGCATCCTGGAATACCTGACGGGTTTGGGCAACCTCGGCGTCATCGCAAACTACCTGCTGCTGGCATTCTCTTTCATCTTCGCCTATTTCAGGCCTGGAAAGGATACCGGATGGCTCGTGGTGAGCTCGAACACGTATGTCATCATGCTCGTCATCATGACGTTCGTGTCCGCGTTCGCGCTCTCCCTGGGCATCGTCCTGCCCGGTATCGTGCCTGAGGCCGTCGACACGTTCCAGCTCGCGTATCTGGCTGTCTTCGTGCTGCCCCCCATGCTGGTGATGCTCTTCGTTTTCCTGTCCATCATCAAATCAAGGGTAAAAATGCTTTCAGGAGGGGCCTGGATGTTGTCATTCGCCCTCTACGTCCTCTCCATCGGCCAGGAGGCGTTCAGCATCGCCAAGGCGTCCGCGGCCTCATCTTCGCTGCTGGATTTCGACGTTTTCAGCGCGCCCGGGCTTTGGATAATGATATGGTACTTTTTCGGCGCTTTCGCAGTGGCCATCGCCGGACAGGCGATCGGCGACATGGTCGACCGCCGCTTCAAAACCGTCGCTTCCGCGCATATCAAGGATATGAAAGCGGAGTTCGGGGAGAACGCGCCGCGGCAGGTCAGGTTCGAGGATGGCAGCACCGCGATGGGAGGCCTTGAGCCCGGCTCCTGCATGGCGATGGGTGTCGCATACTCGTTGTGGATGATCGCGCGCCATCTGCTTTTCCCATGAGCGGCTGGAATGAGCGGTGCGCCGGATTAAGGATTAAAATTGCAGGAGGCATTTGGCCTTACGGCCAAAGCTCCCGCAATTTCTTCGAAATTGCAGGAGGAAGGGCCTCTGAGCAGGTCTGAGGTCTGACCTTTCCTTAGCGCGGTGATGCCAAATTTGGCATCAAACATAAAATAGTCCGTCCGCCGGAGTGATGGTATGGCGGATATAGATTTGTATAACTACCCGAAAAGGCTGGAAAGCACTTTGGATAAGCTGAATAAAGATCCCAAGATATGCTCGAAAAACAAACTTGATATCGTCTCTTTCTCCAAGATCCGCCTCGCGAAGGGGTCGAGCCATGGAAGGGTAGCCAAGGTCGTCTATTGCATGAGATATTGGGCAAAGTGGATCGGAAAACCTTTCAGAGAAGCTATCAAAGACGATCTTATCATGGCCGTGGGCGAGCTCGAGAATACGGAATTTGCGGAACATACCAGATACGACCTTAAGATCGTCCTGAAGATGTTTTACAAATGGCTTGAAGGCAATGATGAGATTATGCCCTCCAAGATCGCATGGCTCAAGCCAAAGATAAAGAATCATAAGCACAAATTGCCGGAGGAGCTGCTCACCGAAGATGAAGTCCTGAAACTGGCCCAAGCGGCCGGGAATGTCCGGGATAAGGCTTTCATTCTGATTATTTACGAATCCGGGTGCAGGATCGGCGAACTGCTCACCCTGAAGATCAAGAACATCGGATTCGACCAGTACGGGGCAATTCTCCGGGTGAATGGGAAGACGGGGGATAGACGAGTTAGGATTATCAGCTCTGCCCCGGCATTGGCCGCGTGGATGGAACTCCATCCTATGGGAAAAGATCCTGAAGCTATGCTCTGGCATTCTACGTGGAGGAATAGCAAGAAGAAAAACCCGAAGAACCTAAGTCATGGGACGATTTACACAATACTGAAGCAATACGCGGTCAAGGCAGGGATTCGAAAGAGGATTTATCCTCACCTCTTCAGGCATTCGAGGGCGACTTCATTGGCGTGCAAGCTGACCGAAGCGCAAATGAAAGAGCATTTCGGTTGGGTCCAAGGCTCTGAGATGGCGGCTACTTATGTTCATCTATCCGGCCGTGATGTTGATAATGCTCTTCTGAAATTGCAGGGACTGGTTCAAACCGAAGAAACGAAATCAGAGAGACTCAATGTTCAGGTGTGCCCACGGTGCAAGGATCACAATTCGCCGATCTCAAAGTTCTGCACCAAGTGCGGGCTTCCGCTAGATGAAGGAATGATAACGAAAATCGAGGAGATGAAAGGGAAGAGCAACAACGTGATGAACCGGCTGATGGATGATGAGGAATTCAAGAATTTCATGATGAAGAGGATATCAGACCTTGGGCTTAACCTTTGATTTGCTTTCCTCTATCAGTTTATCGAGCTTTATTGCCCAAGCGGGGAGCTGCTTTTCAAGTTCTTTCTGTTCGGAGTTCTCCATGATTGAATTCGATTTGAAGTACTATTTATTTTTTGATGTAAAATTTGATGTTGAAATGACAAAGATTCGAATCATAACCCGACAGTAATATTTATAACTTATCGAAGATAATCCCCATATATGTTCGAGCTCTTCTTAATAATCGCAATCGCCATTTCATTTTCGATCGGGAAGAAAAAATGTGAAGAAGGAAAGCCCGAAGAAGAGCTCAAAAAGGCGATTGAAGAAGCGGAATTGCCAGACGAAGCTTAGATGGAAGGGGAGGGCAAGGAAGAAGCTGAAGGCTAAACTTTTCCTCCTGCTCCGATCTCCTGATATTGCAGTATGAAGATTATCACAAGATAGACGGCATAAAGAATCAGGAAGAACGCCCCACCTTTTTTTTCCAGCTTCTTATTCACAGCAGCAACATAGAAAAGGATGCTGTTTGCGATCACAGCAAATAGCAGTGCTGCTATGAAAATCGGGATTTGCACATGTATCGGATTAATCACTGCAGCAACCCCAAGAACCAGCGTGATATTCACCATATTGCTTCCGATCGCATCTCCTAGCGCCAGACCATAATGCTTTTTCCTTATTGCCTGAAGGTCGATGGAAAGTTCTGGCAGGGAAGTGCCTATTGCGATTATAGTCGCGCCAATGAAACTCTCTGCAACTCCAAGCAATCTTGCCAGCTTTATTGCAGAATCCACGACAAAACCTGAACTAACGATCACGAGCAATATACCCGCACCAAAAAGCAGGAATGCTCTCATTGCCGCTTCTTTCGTAACGTTGTTTGACTTGGAATCCCCCACATTCTTGTTCTTGATCGTGTACCAGGCATAGGCAATGAAAATAAGCAGCAGCAACACGCCTTCGAAAAAATTCAATGCTTTGTTCTGAACCGAACTGTTGAAAATAATGTAAACCGATATTACGGTTGTGAGCAGAAGAACGAGACCGATATCCTTGAGATTCGAAGCGCTTATCTTGAAACCGTATAAGAACGCCCCGGCACCAAGTATCAGCAATATATTCGCGATATTCGACCCGAAAACGTTTCCTGCCGCAATGGCCCCTTCCCCTAATGTAGAAGAGATTACTGAAACTGATAGCTCCGGCAGGCCTGTAGCAACAGCGATAAGCAAGAATCCTATCGCCACCTGGCTGATGCCGAAGAATACCGAAAGCTTCGCTGCGTTGTCTACTACCAGCGAAGAGGATCTGGAAAGTATGATTACAGAAATCAGAAGAATCGCAAGCTCGAATAAGACCATCATAAAGATAACTCCTATAATCTTTAAATGGCTTACCGTTGTTCTGACTTTTTTTATACCTCTTTCCACAATCGTGGAAATCCTTTATGTGGCCTTGTCGGATACCGGGCGAGGATTGCCCAGGAACTTCCGGATTTCCATGTAAGCAAGCATCACCAGTGAAAGCCCGCTGATGATTGCCCAGTCAAAAAGCGAGAGGGGGGTTACACGGAAAAGGCCGGCAAGGAAAGGTATATATAGTATCGCGAGATGGAGAACCAGCGTGAGCGACGCAGCGCCGACCAGCCAGCGGTTTGAAAATAATCTTGGGAATACGGGTTTGTGCAGGGAACGCGCAGCGAATGAAAGCATTTTTGCGCTCATCATCAGCATTGTAAAAGCCATTGTCTGGGCTTTTATCAGGTTGTCATTCTGGAGCGTGAATATGAAAATCCCGAGACAAAATACTGTGGCAAGTATCGGCGCATCGACAAGGAAAATCCGTGTGCCTTTCCAGATCGACTCCCCGCGCCCTCTGGGAGCTCTTGACATCACGCCGATTTCAGCGGGCTCCATCGCAAGAGCAACGGCGGGCAGGCCGTCAGTAACCAGGTTTATCCATAATATCTGTATCGCCAGCAGGGGAAGCGGGAGGCCTGCCATCAATGCAATGAAGATGACTGCGACTTCTGCGACATTGCTTGAAAAAAGATAGATCAGTGTTTTCTTTATATTGTCATACACGCCCCTGCCCTCTTCGATCGCAGCCACGATGGTCGCGAAATTATCATCAGTAAGAATCATGTCCGAGCATTCCTTGGCAACATCTGTTCCGGTAATTCCCATGGCTATGCCGATATCCGCCTTCTTGAGCGCAGGGGAATCGTTCACGCCATCTCCGGTGACCGCGACCACATGGCCGCATTTATTGAGGGCGGAAACGATCCTGAGTTTGTGAGCAGGGCTCACACGTGCATAAACCGCGGTGTGCTCGACAATTGACTGTAGCTTTTCATCGTCTATGCGCTCAAGCTCCTCCCCACTCATGACACGGCCATTCGAGATCCCGAGCTGCTCGGCAACGGCTTTTGCAGTAAGGGGGTGGTCTCCAGTTATCATTATCACTTTTATGCCTGCTGACTTGCACAGCTCAAGGGCTTTTTTCGCTTCCTCGCGCGGCGCGTCCATCATCGCGACGATACCGACAAACGTAAGCTTGTGTTCTACCATATTCGCGGAAAACTGGATGCCATCGAGCTTCCGGTATCCCAGCACAAGCGTCCGGTAACCCTTTGCAGTAATTTTATTGTTGACTTCGTTGAGTTTTTCACGATCATCATCCGAAAGTTTTCTGATCTTTCCATTCTCTGCGATTGAATCACATAACGCGAGAAGGACTTCCGGCGCGCCTTTGGAATATGCGACCTTGACGCCCCCTTCCTGATGTATAGTCGTCATGCGTTTTCGTGCAGAATCGAATGGAAACGCAGTGATTTCAGGCGACTTTTCAAGCAGCCCCTCTCTCCAGACATTTCTCTTTCCCGCCAGCACAAGGAGCGCCCCTTCAGTCGGGTCTCCGACAATGCCCCATCCGGAACGCGGATCTTCCTTAATGTGTGAGGTGTTGCACAATGCCCCAATCCGCATTAGAAGGGTTTCCTCTTTCCGGACCGGTATGGGTTTTCCATCATGGGTAATCTCCCCTTTCGGCTCGTATCCGGTTCCGCCCACCTCAAGCAACCTGCCATTGACATAGACCTGCTTGACAACCATTTCATTTCTTGTGAGCGTACCTGTCTTATCCGTGCATATAACCGTTGCGCAGCCAAGGGTTTCGACTGCCTTCAGCTTCCGTATTATCGCATTGCGCCGTGACATGCGCTGCACTCCGATAGCGAGAACTATCGCGACTACCGCAGGCAGGCCCTCCGGGATCGCAGCTACTGCCAGGCTGACCGATGTTATGAACATGTCCAGAATGCCTATGCCGTGCAGGACTCCCGTGATAAATATCAGTACGCACAATACCAGCACGCCGAGTGCCAACTGTTTTCCCAGCTTCTCCAGGTCGGCTTCGATTGGTGTTTTTTCCTCTTCCACTTCCTGCACAAGGGTTGCGATTCGGCCTATTTCCGTAGCCATGTCTGTGCTTTCGACCCTCACCGCACCCTTGCCACTCACAACAACCGTTCCCATGTAAAGCCTGTCGCCACTCCCTTTATGCACTGGCATTGATTCGCCCGTAAGTGCGGCTTCATCAGCTGCAAGCACCGAACTTTCAATGACAATAACATCGGCAGGCACCCTGTCCCCTGCTTCCAGCAGGACCAGGTCACCTGGGACGATTTCACGGACATCCAGCAGGATTACCTTATTGTCCCGTACGACCCGCGCGGTCCGGGCCACCATTTTCTTTAGCGCGGCAAACGCCTGTTCAGCCTTATACTCCTGAACAAAACCTATTGTCCCATGCATCAATACTATTACAGCTATCAATATCGCATCAATGGTTTCCCCAAGGGCGGCAGATATAACTGCTGCTATAATGAGAACGATCACCATTACTTCCTTGAACTGTTCAAGAAACCTCAACCAAAGCGGCTTTCCTTTCTTTTCGACAAATTCGTTAGGTCCATATTGCCTGAGGCGCTCTGCCGCCTCTGCGCTGGATAGGCCTTTCCTGTACAACTGGCTCATGATTAAGGATAGACCTGAAAGCGAATATAAAGATTGGCACGAAAAAAATTCCCCTACTCTGTAGCATAGCCCTCCTTCTTACCTATCAGACTTTTTCCATGCCTGCGAAATCAGAAAACCATACTTTATATTCTTGACACATGAAGTATTGTTTTATGCTGGCATGGGAACTTTGGTTCGCGATCATTCCGGGTGTCATACTTTTCCTCTATGGAATTGAGAATTTCAGCAAGGAGATACAGCGCGTTGCAGGGGGCCGTTTCCGGTCATTGCTTGCGGGGATGACAAAAAATCCTGCCAAAGGCGCTATTCTTGGAGCAGTAGTCACAGCCATAATCCAGTCAAGCACAGCGACAACCGTGATCGTTGTCAGCCTTGTCAATGCCGGGACGATCCCCTTTGCCCAGAGCCTTGGGATAATGATCGGTGCAAATGTCGGGACCACGATGACCGCGCAGCTTATCGCATTCAAATTGACTGGTTTCGCCCCGTATCTTATCCTCTCCGGATTCCTCATCAGCTTAATAGGCGGGAAGTACAGGTTCATCGGCAAGCCGGTTTTTTACTTTGGGCTGGTCTTTTTCAGCCTTTCGCTTGTTTCTGATGCGGTCTCTTCCATCGGGAACGACCCGGATGTGATCGGATTGTTTTCGCAGTTTTCAAACGTCTTCATTGCCATCCTTGCCGGGTTGCTTTTCACCATCATCCTTCAATCAAGCTCTGTGACAAGCGGCATAGTCATTCTGCTGGCAGGAAGCGGCATTCTGTCGCTCGGGCAAAGCATACCCATCATCCTGGGTGCGAACATCGGAACAACCGCGACTTCACTGATAGCCGCTTCAAGGATGGATCTGTTCGCAAGAAGGGCGTCTATGGCGCACTTACTTTTCAATCTCGGAGGTGTGGCCATTTTCCTCCCTTTTCTTGTGCCATTCGCCTCCTTCATTGAAGGATTCGGCGGAGGGGCTGCACAGCAGGTCGCAAATGCGCATCTTGTCTTCAACCTTGTCTGTGCGATAATATTCCTGCTCGCGGTCCGGCCATTCAAGGCCGCAGTCGAAAGGCTTGTGCCTGGTAAAGAAGAGGAAATCCTCTTCAGGACGAAATACCTCGGGGATAGCCTTCCCGGCACGAGCAGGGATGCATTGAAGCTTGTTGAGAAGGAATTGAAGAACTCGCTTGGCCATACAACGGCGCTTTTTGGTGAATCATCTGCCTTTATGAAGGGAAATCCGGTGCAGGGGCCCAGGATAATCAAGCTCGAGGCGCTCATTGATTATTTGGACGAGAGGATCGAGAATGCCCTGCTCGATCTTTCAAAAAGGAAGCTTACAAGGAAAGAGGCTGCGAAGATAGTATTGCTTGTGCGCATGTCGAATGTCACCGAGCAGCTTGGCGACCGTGGAAAAATCCTTGGCAGCCTTGCATCATCCATGGAGGAGAACGGCGCCCGGTTCAGCCCTGAATCGAAAATCGAGCTTGAGCGGATATACGGAAAATTCAGGGAAAACCTTTTAACGGTCTCAAAATCGATGCCAAGAATCGGGGAAGAAAGCATTGCCCGGATGCGATCTACCGACAACCGGCTCAGGCAGATGATAAACGAATCCTATGACAACCACCTGAAAAGGCTGTATCTCCGGAAAGCGTACGCCGGGAGCTATTTTGTCGAGATGGTTTCCCTTATCGAGGATGCGAATGCGCAGGTCCGTGAAATCAGAAAGCTGTGCGAGCTGTTTTCGAAATCGATGCTGCAATATAATGAGTTGGATAAATAATCAATGAGAAAATACAATTGGAAGGGAGATTGAAACGCAATTAAGCGACGTATCAAAAACCGCGATTATCTACCTTAGGAACCGCGCATCTCTTCATGCCTTTTTGCTGAGTTTCAGCCTTACCGTATTATTTCCATCCGGAAGTTCCCTGATCTTATCGGGTTCTTCAACCTGAGGTTTTAGCTCAAGACCTACAATTCTTTCCATAAACTGCAAAAGCCTTGCAGCGATTAGAATTACCGCAAGGAACACCAGCGTCGCAAGCAGGGTTATTCCATCAGCCGGCACTTTCGCATAGACTATCGTCATTATCACATAAACCGATACATTGATCGGAGGCGCTGAGAACATGAAGAACGCAAAGCGCTTGGGTAGAATATGGAAATACGTCACGAACATAAAGAACACGCCTACAAGGATAAGACCGATGGTGAGCGTGAAATAGAAATCGTTATTAAAAATATTTTCGAACGAGCCCCCGCCATTCTCCGAATACATCTTCTTGACAAGGTTCAATGCCACAAAAAGAAAAACCATCGTGTTGCCAAATGCGGTATTCCACCCAAGCTCCTCATTCTTGTACCTGCCGAAATAAAGGATAATAAACAAAGTTCCGATGAGCAAAGGTATCGCCAACCAGAGGATTTCCGGATTGTTCATTGGAGCCTGGAGAAGCTCCAAAAAACGGATCCGGACCTGGCCAAGAAGTACGATTGTAGCAGCCAGAATTTCATCGATTTCCATAATGCACATTTTCTTTCCAAAGATTTTAAATGCCTGAAGTCTATTCAAAAGAAAAACCAATCCTCTGACCTAGCGGGCAATTATTTCTCAATCATATAACTCTTAAGTAAAACCTCTGCCTGCTTCGGCTTATCCACTTTGATGGAAAACAATACTATTCCTTCATCCTTGGAAATCATAAATAATCTTTCGATATTTATCCCATCTTTGGCAAGCAGTGTCGTTATCTTGTTCAATTCTCCTGGCCGATCCTGAAGCCTTATTAAAAGAGCGTTGGTAGGTTCGAAATTATAACCTGCTGATTCGAGAATCTTTTTGCCCTTTACCGGTTCTGAAAGACCAAGTGTTATCAGTGCCCTGCCTGCGACCAGGTCGACATTGACCGAATCAATATTTATCTTTGCCTTGCTCAAAATCGATGTGATGTCATCCAACAGCCCAACTTTATCCTTTTCAACAACTGTGATCGTTTTCATAATATCACCTTTCAAATCAAGATACATTGTAAATGTTTTAATATGTTAGTGGTGTTTTGACTGCGCTTGCTGTGATTTATCGGCCAACTTCCCCAGCTGGCAATAATATTATATACTTTCTCCGCCGTCATAATGATATGGAAGGAAAAATAAGCATCATTGTCCCGGCACTAAATGAAGAGCGGACAATTGAGAACACCGTAAAGGAATGCTGCAAGGCAAAATGCATAAGCGAAGTAATCGTAGTAGATGACAAATCAGAAGACAACACTGTCAAGAAAGCGATATCAGCCGGAGCCAGGGTGATCATCAGCACAGTGCGTGGGAAGGGCACATCGATGGAAGAAGGGCTCAGGTCCGCAAAAGGCGACATCATCGTTTTCGTGGATGCCGACATCAAGAATTTCAACGCGAAAATAATCAACATGATCACGGATCCTATCCTTAAGGACAGGTGCGATTTCGTAAAATCCGCTTTTGGAAGAAGAAGCGGAAGAGTCACTGAATTGCTTGCAAAGCCACTGCTCATGAACCTGTTTCCTGCGCTCGTTTCATTCCGCCAGCCTCTGAGCGGGATCATAGCAGGCAAAAAGAGATATCTCGAAAAAGTGCATTATGAAAATGATTATGGCGTGGATATTGGTATACTGATAGATGTTGTGAACCAAGGCGCCCGCATAATGGAAGTCGATATCGGCTACATCGACCATAAAATGAAACCGTGGAGGAAACTCACAAGCATGGCAGGCGAGGTTTCATGTTCGATACTCAAACGGGCCAGGATGACAAACAAGGCAGTGCAGGAGGGTGTAATCGCAGAAGCTTCATTGATAGGAGGGATGGTACTCAAGGGCGCAGAAGCCGCATTTCCTATTGACAAGGTCGCATTTGTGGATATCGATGGGACGGTGCTTAAAGACAGGTTCATCTTCTCTTTTGCGAAGAAGAAAGGTTTCCTTGATAAGGTCTCGAAGGTGTCAATCTCTACGAAAGAGAGCTTTGCAAAGACTGCAGCTATCGCGGCATCCATGAAAGGCGTAATGAAGGAGGAGATCGTGAAATTCGCTTCTTCTATGAGGCTTAGCAGGAACGCGAGATCCCTTATCGCAAGATTGCGTGAAAAAGGATATTATATCGTTCTCATCACTGATGGATATGAGGTAGTTGCGCAAACCATAGCAGCTCGCCTTGAGGCAGACCATGTGATCGCCAACAAGCTGCATTATGAAGATGGGCAGGCTACCGGGGAAGTAGAGATAAACGAGTTTTTCCTCCCGTTACGCAAAGGGTGCACCAACCATTCCATCTGCAAGCTTAATGCAGCAACGCGCTTCTGCAAACTCCATTCCATCGATTTCAAGAAGACTTTTGCTATCGGGAACAGCGAAAACGACGCATGCCTGCTCCGTTTTGCCAATGTCAGCTATGCATATATGCCTGCGGATGAGGTAACTGCATCTTCAGCGAAATTCATCATAAACGATATGAGCGAGGCAGACGGATAAAAAAATGGATGAAAATATCTGATATCTATTATCCTTTCTTTTTTTGCTTTTCAACAGCCAGAGGCGTGCGATAGAAGATATTCCTTGCGGGGTATGATATCTCAATACCTTCTTTATCATATTCTTTTTTAAGCGCCTTGATGAGTTCGTGCGTTATCAAATACCCAGAAACATATTCTTCTGCCCTGAGGATAATTGTGAAATTTATATTTGAATCCCCAAACGTTTTATAGCGGATGAATGGCTTGAAAGTCTTCACCGCCCCAGGCACGGATTGTTGTATGTGCTGCGCAACCTTTGTAGTTACACGTTCAACCTTTTCAAGATCCGAGTGATACGCAACCCCGCAATCCACAGGCACTGCGACCTCCTTGTCAGGCAGGTATGTATTGACGACAATTGATTGCGAGAGTTTTGAGTTCGGGACAAACACGATAGTGTTGGGGAGCGTGCGAATCTTCGTTTCCCTCCAGCTGATATCTTCCACATACCCGATGACTTTTTCTGATGGAATTTCGATGAAGTCCCCGACCCGGATCGGACTTCCTGAAACAATATAGACGCCAGCAAAGAAGTTGGAGAGATTATCCTGAAGCGCCAAACCAACCGCAAGGCCTCCAACCCCAAGCGCTGCGATCATGGGGGTTATTTCGATCTGGAAATGACCCAGTATGACAAGAAATGCAAGGAGATATATCGTTGCTCCGAGCACACGGTCGATTATCTGCGGAGATTTCTCGTGTTTCTTATGAGTGACGTGGATCCATCTTTTAACGAAAAATGAGGCCAACCGGACCAGGGTTTGCGCCACTAACAATGCAAGGACTACAAAGAACAGGTTGTCAAATAACCCTCTGTTTTGTGAAAAAATGTTGATTGTTGATATCGCCAGGTATATTGCAACTACGATAATCGTATTCTCAATTGGCGTTTCAAATACATCCAGCAATATATCGTCAATGTCCGTCTTTGTCTTCTCTACAAGCTTTTTAACTTTGGAGTTTAGGAAAAAATGGACGAACTTTGAGAGTAATATTCCTCCAAATAAAAATATTATTGCTAACAGTATATCGTTCCCAAATATGCTTTGCACGGTGTCCAGTGAGATATTCGTGAAATTCATTGTAGTCTTTCATATCATGCCAAGCCCTTTTATGCTTTTCTTTTGGCCAAAATGGGAGGGCACCTTTTGCCATAGCATTCGTATCCGTTACCAATATATACTTTTTAGATGAATAGATGTTCATGAAACAATTATTTGACAGATTAATACCGCTAATCATCGTCGCCATATTCATCCTGCTCCTCCTCTCGATAGTCAGGATTAGTATTTTTGGAGAGGTTGAACCCGAGAAGCATATCTATTTCGAGATTGTTTTCCTGCTGCTCCTTGCAGTGACCGGTGAGCTCGCGGTCATATACCTCAAACAACCGTCAGTCATGATCCTCATGGTGCTGGGAATCCTGATAAGCCACAGTTTCCTCGTCATTGAATGGGATTTCCTGAGATCCCTGAATTTACCGATAACCCTGCCTGCCGAACCCCCGGAAATCCTGCGTTTCGAGAATGTGATTACTGTGTTCGCCCAGCTCGGGGGAGTGATCCTCCTGTTCAAGGTCGGCCTTCACAACAAGATCGAAGGCATCTTCAAGATGGATAATCTCGCCGTGGCTATCGCAGGCGTCGTATTGCCGTTCATTGTCGGCTATCTATATGCTACAACCACTGGCGACAATTTCGCCTATTCGATGTTCCTTGGGGCTGCGTTCACAGCGACGAGTGTCGGGGTGA
>Ga0315277_10008215_pt1 | contig 13458 bp, 6 predicted proteins | sample YL17G05_15_MG_FD_203695 | JGI IMG/M metagenome (GOLD analysis project Ga0315277, IMG submission 203695) | Sediment microbial communities from Yellowstone Lake, YNP, Wyoming, USA - YL17G05_15 | ecosystem: Environmental > Aquatic > Freshwater > Lake > Sediment | place: USA: Wyoming | collected...
CTCCAAATATATTATTATACCTTTGGGTCGAATGGATTTTCCGCCTTACCCGTGGTCAGATTAATATGGTATGATAAATTGGTAAAAAAAGTTAATAATACTTAAATTATCATGGAGAGAAATGCTTTATGTCAGATTTTCTTGATCTGGTATCTTTTGGTCTTCCTAAGAAATTAGAAGACTTATTGAGATTGGATCCCCGAAAATTTGATGAATTTATGGCTTTTACCTTATTGCCATTACTTGGATATTCAAATATTCAATTATCAAAATTATCCTATGACTCAGGATACGATATATCTGCATATAAAGATGAAAAATTTATAATATTCGAGTGTAAGAGATGGAATTATCCCGTTGGCGTGAGCCCCGTTAGAGAATTAGCCGATGCATGCACAAGAAAGAAGGCAGCAGAGGGCATATTCATTACTACCAGTGATTTTTCCCCTCATGTACTAAAGGAGCAGCAATCGCGCGAATTAAAAATAGAATTCTGGAATGGAGATTTTTTAAATCAACTGTTAAAAGGAGTTAAATATTTAGAATTTCTTGGAGAATCAGGAAAAAAGAGACTAATTAAATTAGGAATATGCTCCAGCCTTATCACGCTAGTAATAATATTATATTTTGTTGCCCCGAATATGCTTTATTTTGGTTCTTACTTCATATCAATATTTATTACGTGTTATTTCATCCACTTATTCAAATCAGGCCAGTTTCAAGACCATATACACCAATTTGTCAGCAGAACTTCTGATAAACTTTATTCTTCTACGCGAAAAGTTATTAGATATGCAGTGATGCTGATAATTCAAATTATTCTTCTTGCCATAATATGGGCAATCTATTCTTCCTACGGAAAATTTTCAGATTTTCAGATTGCGTGGTTAATCTCTTCTTATATAATTACTTTCTTTTCGGTTGGATTGGTTTTCATCACAATAATTTATTTTATTTTCGTTTATTTGGATATTATATAAAGTAAGGATGACATATTAAGGTAAATCCACCGTATCCTCATGTATTACATAGTTACAATTTTCGCAACCCACTCGATAATAGATCCCTTGGGCATATTCATCATTACTACCAATAGGAGCTTCTGTTTCTTTAATTTCGCCTCCACATCGTGGGCATTTGCTACTTTGCAATGAAATTTCTTCTCTTCCTTTGATGAAAGCAGTAGTCTCGACTATTGCTATGAGTTTTTCTAAATCGTCTCTTGTTATCTCATCAAGTTTTGCTAATTCTTTTAATCTTTGATTAAGATATTTAACATATTTTTTCAATTCATGATAAGGAATCCGAGAAATTGGCTCTGGGAATATATCTAACTTGCTTTCAAGCGGATAATCTTCACCGTAATCTTTAAAGATCATTTCAGCAACGGAAATATAATTCTGTGAAAATAGGTAAAATTTTTCTTTAAATGTAAAGTTTTTAGACTTTTTATAATATTCCTTAGCGAATTTGATTATCCATTCCTTAAATTTCGGAGCTTCTTCTCTAATTTTTTTTAATTCACTTGATTGAGGGATAAAATAATCAATATGAGATGTAGCATTTCTTATTTTAACCATTTTCTCAATTAAGGAGTCCCAATCTTGAGTTTGAGTAATAGAATTTAAGCATCTTTTTAAAGTAATCCATCTCGAATTTAAATGGCCACCCTGAAGCATTTCTTTATTTAAACCGATAGAAATACCAATTTCTAGAGTTAATTTTTGAAAGTAATCATAGAGAACTTGTTGTGCCATCCTTTTACTAGTTATATTGTCTAATTCTATTGCATCAAAATTCTCTAAAATTTCTTCATATTCCCCTTCAAATTGCTTTGACATTTTTATTTATCCCTTTGATATTTCTTAAATTTTATTTATCCCTTTGGCATTTAGTTTTTATTCACCATGAATACTGGGATAGTAATCGAATTAATTCATTTCTACCAATAAAAACGACTTCTTTTCCCTTCCATTTAATCAAATCTTTGATAGTTTCTTCTAACCTTGGATCAATGTCGGCCCCGGAGATAATAGCTAAAAATTAAATTCTTTCATCCTCAATATAGTCAAAGACTTGGTTCAGAAGACCCGCATTATTTTTTAAAGTAAATTTATGTCCAGCTTGTGGTGCTGCGCTATAAGATTTGACTAGTCCAATAATTTTTACAGTTTTCCCATCAATAATTTGATCGAATGAGATATCGCCGAATTCTGAACCGGAATGGGCATGTAGGGTTCCATTAGTGAAATAGGCGACGACTCTCTGGAGACAGTCACCAGCCTTTTTCCTCAAGCAACTTCTACAATTAGTATCCCTATAATGTTTACATTTCTCATTTAAAATATTATTCAGATTTTCCTCTTGTTGTTCTATTGTATATCTATTGATTGCATTTATTGAAGGTATATCCTTAAAAGCAGGGAGTTCATCAAATAAATATGTTGATTTGTATTTCATTTTTAAAATCTTAAGGAGCCCACTTTCAATCATTATTGTATCATCTAAATGAAATGGTAACTCCAGAGAAAATTCTTTAATTAAATTGAATATAAGTTCTTTACATGAAGAATTTAATAAAACTATGGTGTTTTCTTCTAAAGTTGTTTCTAAATGATGATTATTCTCACAAGCTATTTGAGTTTGTATATCTTCAATTTCCTTTTCACAATTTCTACATAAAAGTCTAATTTTCCCTGACTGGTTATTAAACTTAAAGCTAGAATGATGACAATTCTCGCATGTGAATTGAGTCGTATCACATTTTGAACATATAGGATTGAAGAGCGGAGTTGTGTATTCTTTCAAAGTATTTATTATTATCTTTAAGGGATATATAATTCGAAATTCTGGAATCCCTTTCTTCAGAATAGCTGTAATACCATCAAAAAGCTGTATTAAAACCTCTTTCCCTTTATTGCTTTTTATAGATTCTATTGATTTTATTTCATCTAAATTAAAATTTTTTATGTAGAGTGCAGGTGATTCAGTTTTCATTTCATCCATATAATTAATTATCTTATCATTTATATTCTGAACCCAATTTCTCAAATCTGACTTTTTTATATGTGCTTTAATTGAAATTTTTCCTAATTTTGAGTCTACTGAAAGCGATGTTTCATTAGACTTTCTCAATCCCTCTATTGTATGAAAAGATGATTTTCGATCGTATAATTTATTTGTCTCTTGAGCCTCCACTTTCTTCATTAAATTTGGATCTCTTAAAGTCTTAGAGGAAACCTTATCAGGTCCAGGGTCAGGATGGTAATAGTTCCCCTTTTTTATACTATCCAAACCAAACATTTTATCAATAATTTCATGATTCAAAGAGAATGCATGAGATTTACACTTTAATAAATCCGTTAAAATCTCCAGAATTACTTTATTAATGATATTATGATTTAATTTGGTAATTACTGAATTCTGTTTGGTTAAAATCCAAACTAAACCCGTTTCTAAACCGTAGACATAGGTTGGTTCCTTTGTATCAGGATTGATAAAATCAATTCTTCGTTGATAATTAATTATTAATTCGATTATGGCATTTTCTTGAAAAGGCTCACTTATTAATTGAAGATTTTTGAAAGATGGGTCAGATTCAAATTCAAATTCGATTTTAGAATATTTTTCAAAAATTTTCGGGAGGATTTCTTTAAATTTACCAAAATCTAACCATTTAGGAGTCTCTAAAACCGAGAGAAAAATTGAAGGATATTTTGTATGTACATATTCTGCATATAGAGTTTCAATTAAATCTGGAGAAATATTTTCGATTTTTGAAATTATTTTAATAAGCATATCTGCTGAAAAATGATTGATTTTTTTAAAAGGGCTTAGTGTAACTAGGTTTAATTCACTCTTTATAATCTCTTCTAAAGCTTTATCGTCTTTACACAATTTTAGAATTAATCTTACTAATTCATCTTTTGGAATAAACCTTAATTTATTTAAAAGATTCTCTTTTTCTATCTCCGAAACCTTAGTACCCTCCTTTGGAAAGGGAATTAAGTCTAGTTTAACCTTACTATTCAATTCGACGAAAATCGTATTTAAATTTTTTTTGATAGATCTATGAAAAAAATTAGATATATAGTTAATTTATATTATTTGATTATTTGATTTGAATAGGACAGGATTATTAACGAAAGAAATTACTTTCCTATTGAGTAACTTAAATGGAAGTTACGATTGGAAAACTATGGAGTTATTTACGATTTTCCGAAAATGAATTAGTTTTTGGAATTATAAAAATTAATAAAATTTTTCCTTCTCTAAATGGGATAGGATGAGTTGATATCTGAATATTTTCATTAATTAATCCTTTATTTGTCATCTCTTCAATAGAAGTAATTTGATCACTCTTTAAATGGTATATTGGCTGAATTACGCCATTATCTTCAAATCCATAAATAATACACAGCCTTTTAGGAATTCCACTTGTTATATATTTTCTGATAGTAGGGATTAGAGTCTCCTTTACAAATTTACTAGGTTTTGAATTTACATCACTAGCTGATTTGAATTCCAGATGCTCTTCTTTATCAAATATCATTGAATTTTTAAATTGGAATTCTAATTCAGGGATAATTTTAGAATCAATTATAAAATTTAACAAATCGATAATATACCTGTTTTTCACATTTCTTTTCCAAAATTCGCAAAATAGACATTGAAGAATGAAGATTTTTTTCTTACTTGAGGAATCTTCAATTATATTTAATAAATTCTTACTGAACTCAGAGATTTCTGGAGAAATAGGAATCTTATTGTATATATTTAATGTTCCTATAGTAAATGATTCGTTTGATGGTTTTATCCCCGCATGAAAAATATCTAGAGAGGCATTTTCAAAAATACTTTGATATAATTTATTGATTAGTGGCTGTAAAGGCTTAATTCCCGGAAAAGAATTATTCGAAAATAAAATAATAAACCTTGAATGCTTTTTATCATATATCGGTTTAGAACCTTCAGCGGTTATCTCATAAAGTGTCTTCTCATCTTCTTCAAATTTATATTTCTTTTCTGAGTCAATATATTTTCCCAATCCGCCCTGAATCACCAAATTCCGAAATTTTTCCCTATGAGCCCCGAGCTTTTCTTTTTGATTAATGTAGTAATCAAAAAAATCCGAAAATTCCATAAATTTCTTCAGCACAAATGCTGACGTTATTTTTCCATTCTCTTTTCCAATTCGTATATTCCCTGTAGGTGAAATATCTCTGCTTTTAATCATTTCATCCAAATCTTTTGTTCCAATAGGCAATTGAAAAGGATGTGGAAAAGATTCCAATTCGATATTAAGGGTAATATTACCAAGAGATTCCCAACCTACATTTTCAGTTTCAATTCCCCAAAATTCTGCATGTCCCTTACTCCATTTCTTCTTATATTCAAAGGCTGAAAACATTAATTGCCCATTTTCATTCTTTATAATTGCAGCACGTAATACATTATCATGATGTAAAATTAACTTAACAGAATGTATTTCATCTCCAATTTCAGCCAATGATGGATCTTTTTTACAATGAACGATCATTATTAAATCTTTCATTAAAAATAACCCAACAATAAATTGATATTTTTTTCTAGAATATGAATATAAAAAACTTCTGAAAGTATTAAGCAAATCTTCAACTGTTTCTGTTTTTTGTTTAGGATAATTTTCTCTTATAATATCTATCCATTTTTTTACAGACGAATGCTTTGGAGAAATTTTATCAAATAATAATGTCTTTCCCATGATTTTTAATTCTAGATCTTTTATAACTTCTTTAATGCTTGGATCATCTTCGATTTCATGAAATTTCATCCTATCTTCTTTTTCATTTTTTGGGATAAATGCAAGTTTTTCCCAAAAGAAAATTTTATTTTGCAAAACTTTCGTTTTTCGATTTATTCCCTCTTTTTCACTTATCATTTTTTTACCCTCTAATAATTGAATATAAAATTCAATTTAATTTGTTGTAATTCACCCCGTATCCAAGATCCCATTTTTGATTAGTTAAAGAATTTGTTAATTAAATTAATTTTTAACTAATATTTAAACATTCATGCGATACAGATAATATTCTTTAAATACAAAAAACAAATTGCTGTCATAGTACCGTAATGCCCTCCTAACACGCCTCACCTCCATTTAAATCCTTAGTTTTATTACAGGGTCGCTTGTCATCTATTTTTATACATAGATAGGAACTCTTCAAAGTGTTTTTAATTTTAATCACATTTAATATAATATTTAATCCTATCAAGGGTTCAGTTTTAAATACGAAAATCTCTTACTATTTTATTATAGATTTTAAAAGGAAATTCAATTCCAAATTTGAAAATTCTCTAATCTTTCAATAGAGATTTTTGAAGTGAAGCAAATTGGAATGTTTCACCTTCAAAAGGAGTGAGTGAGAATATGCATTCATGGAAGGATCTCATACAACCCCGTGATGATATCATTTCGCAACGATTCGATGAGGCGATGTTCACCGCCGCGCTCGATGATGTGATAGCCAAACGTGAGAAGAACCCTATCTATCACGATGCCCCGTCATTCTTCGACAACACGCACATCACGAGGGGATTGCGTAAGGTCATCATCCAAGTCTTTTCTGCCCTAATGGGGAAGAAATCGGGAAATAACGTGATTGAGTTGCGGACGACCTTTGGCGGAGGTAAAACGCATTCGCTTATTTGTTTATACCATTTAAGCCAGAACCCGTCCTTGTTTTCGACGCATGGGACATTGGTGGAACTTCAAAAGGAGTTGAAGTTCAACGAAAAAACCCAAATGCGAGTTGCAGTACTCGTCGGAAGTAGAGAAAACGTGAGTAAGCAGCGCTCGATTTCCATTGATGGGAAGGAGATCGGCATTAACACGTGGATTGGGTATATGGCCTATCAGCTCGGTGGGGAAAATGGATTCAAGCTTGTCGCCCCGAATGACCGGGACAAAACTGCACCAGGAAAAGACACCCTAAATGAATTACTTGATTCGATTGGTGAATCATGCTTGATTCTCATGGATGAGGCAGTCGCATATCTTTCGAGTTTGGCAAAAATCGACCGAACCTTATATAGCGAAACTCTCCAATTCATCCAGCAATTGACTGAAGTTGTGAGCAAGCGGGATCGATGCGCCTTCGTCTTTTCTTTGCCAGAAACGAAGCTCGAGTGCATTGATAAAGATGGGGAAAATGCAAAAGAAACCCTAGAAAAAGTAATTGAAGGGCTCCCGAGCATCGAAAAAGAAGAAACGTTGGCTATTGCAAAGAAGGTAACCCAGCGCGCAAAAACATCGATCGATCCTGTCGAATATACCGAGATTTTTGATATCATCCGCAAACGGCTATTTAAAAAGATATCACCCCAACAAATAGAACAAATCCGTGTGAGTCTCAAGGAATTGTGGACTACCTACAAAAGCTGGGGTGAGAAATTCCTACCAGATGAAATCTTCAGAAGTGCGGGCACGGCAATCACGTGGGAGGAGAAGTTACAAAAATCATATCCATTCCATCCTGCACTAATTGACGTGTTTTACACTGAATGGGGCGCACATTCGCAATTTCAGCGCACAAGAGCCATTTTACGCATATTCGCAAAGGTCTTGAATTACTTCTGGAAGAGCTCAGAAGACCTGTCCATCATTATGCCTGGTGACCTGCCTTTTGATAAGGATGAGGATATCAAAACCGAATTGTTAACGTACATGGGTGCTAATTTTGAATCAGTAATTGCAGATGATATGAAACGAAGCCAGGATCTGGAGAATAGTGATAAAGGTGATTACCTACGTTGGCACGTATATTCCCGGCTGTTTCGATCGATTTTCCTGCATTCCTTACCTGTAGGAGGTTCAAGCCACGGCGTGCTTGAACGCGAGGTGCTCTTGGATTGCGTTCACACTAATATGACCCCCGCAATCTTCAAGGACGCTCTCCGAGATCTGAAGGAGCACTTGTTTCACCTATTCCAAGAAGGCAATAAGTACGTTGTGAAGTTCGACATCAACTTGAATGCCATGATTGTGGACGAATGCGAGCGGGTGAATCCGAAAAAGATTGACGAGTTTCTTTGGAAAAAAATGGAATCTCTTGTTCCTAAATCCTATGGTGCTGTGGTTTGGCCTGATATTTCAAAGGATATTCCAGAAAAACCTAGTAACGCGCCTCTCGCGGGGATAATATACGTCATATGCTCACACTCGCTTTCAACAACAAAAATGGCGATGGAGTCCGGAACTAGTACAAAACTGCAAGAATTCGTCACAATGCGTGGGAGTACGCCAAGAGTCTTCAAGAATGGTATTTTTTTCGTGATGATGAATACAGGATCGGTCGGAGATCTGGTGAAAATTACGCAGCGATATCTCGCGATGGACCAAATCTTAGCGGGACTTGATAGCAAGGACTTTCAACAATTGAATAAAACGCAATTGGGAGATTTAATTCAGAGTATGTACGATATGAGTCTCGATGATTCATTAAAATCAAAGTTAAAATCAATAGATTCTTCCAGAAAGCTGATCTCTACGGCCGGTAATGATTGTGCCAATTATTTGCTGAATGCGTATTCTCACGTTGCTCACTGGAATGGAAAAAGCTTCGATCTTTATGAGATAAGCACAGTAAAGACCAAGCTCATCGAGCGGGTGCAGGATACACTCGTGGAGAATGAGATCGTGATGACACAGATTGCACCTGGCTATATCAGCTCCCAAATAAAGGATATCATATCCCTCGAGACTCTATGGAACAACTTCTTCCAGATTACTGGGGAAATAATACCCGCCACCCCCAACGTGCTTCAATCAGCATTATCTAATGCAATTGAACAGAAAAAGATTGCGTATTGCGTTTATGCCAAAGGACGGATCACATCAAGCACCCAGAAACCTGATGACTTCCCGACGTGGAGATTTGGGATAAAAATCGACCCTACGGAGATAAAAATTACCACAACGTCGTGGTTAATCCCCGCGAAAGACGCGGAGCAAATCATTGCCAACGGAGAAACACCGCCAAGCACGCCTGTTTTAGATAGCATTCCTGTATTAACCCCATTCGAAAACAAGGTGTGTATCTCCTGGCAAGCTATTCTGAAGGCCAAATTCTATAAATTATTCAGGGATACGGCTTTACCCGTGAAATTCAAGGATGCAAACCCCTTATACGAAGGGCTTCAAACCGAGTTCACTGATGAATTGCGTGAGCCTGGAGTATACCATTACATTATCATCGCGGGTAACGAGTATGGCGCATCTGCACCGTCAGAAGCTAAATCTATCGAGTATCGCTTGAATTATCCTCCTACTACACCGAAGTTGAAACCTTTCTCGCCACGCTCTATTGTCTTGCCCGATATTAAAATTTCGTGGGAAGCGTCGAAAGGTGCTGAAGAATTTATCCTCCTACAATCTGAAAATATTATTACTAAGTTCGAAGAAGGCACCAAGATCTACAAGGGAACTGCCGGCCTTTTTGATCAAAAATTGCCCATAAATGGTAATTATTATTTTGCAGTCGTTGCGACGAATAAACACGGCATATCTGGCGTTTCCAATTGCGAGGGGGTCAGCTATGGGAAAAAGACACCCCCCATGGCGCCTAAGCTCATGGTTAAACCCAGTATTGATGGAAAGAACGTGGAAATAACTTGGACTGAGATTGAAGACGCAAAAGGTTATCGTTTATACAAACACACAGAACAAATATCAAAAATCATACCCCGACTAAAAAAACTCATAGATGATGATATAGTTTCCTTTAGGGATCAACTAATGCAAGTGGGGAAATATTATTACGTGGTGGTTGCCTACAATGATTATGGTCCGTCGGTGCTCTCAAATTGCGAAGAAATCGAAATTTATGGAGAAAAAAACCAAATTTCAGTATCTTTAAATATAGAGCCCGATTTTATCATGGATTTTTCTGATAATATCGCAGTGATATTCGGTGATTTCATCCGAATCGGGGCGGAACCCCATATTAACATTACAATTAAGGCGAAAATCCCAAATAATATAACCAAAATGCAACAAACCACCCTAAAGTCCAAATTAGAGGAGATATTGCGAAAAATTAGTAGTATCTCGAATTTACATATAGATTGGACTATATAAGAAAAAGGGATCTCAACATTATATGGAAAATAAAATGAATAAAAAAATTATTGAAGATTGGTTTCCAATAGAATCCGTCGGAGAAGAAAGTAGAAAAGAAAAAACAGGTGGTTCTGGTGGAAAAATATCTTCTCTTCATCAGTGGCATGCTCGCAGACCTTTAAGTGCTATTCGTGCTGTTGTTTTAGAAAGTCTAATCGATCTTCCAAATGATAAAGAAAAGTATGATGAAATAAAGCAATTCATCGAGCAATATTGTCAAAGGAAGATTCCTGAGAATATACTTCTAAAAAAAGAAAAATCATCTCTTAGTTCACAAATCAATACCGAATCTCTTTTAAATCGGATTTTAACACCAAAAGTTAATGAGATTAAAGCGCTAGATCCTTTTAGTGGTGGGGGCTCAATACCTTTTGAATTATTTTTTTCTGGTTGTGAAGTATATGCTACCGATTTAAATCCAGTTGCAATTATAATAAACAAGGCAACTTACGAATATCCATCAATTTATTTTTCTGAGCTAAAAACTCGATTTTTTCCCATTTTAATGGAATATGCCAATAAAATAAATAAAGAATTAAATGATAGGTGTGGAGAAATTTTTTCTAATCCAACGAATAACGATTCAAAAATATTATTTTATATATGGATTCGGGAGTTTCCATGCCTAAATGATCGTTGTAAAATGAAAATACCAATGTTCAAATCATTAATATTAAGTAGGGAGCCAAAAGTAGCTCTTATTCCAATTTCTTTCAATGAAAATGAAATTCAATTTGAATTAGGATGGAATCTTGATTTAAAGAAATTATCAGCAGGTTTTTACAAAAAAGGTGCACTAACGTGTCCAAAATGTGGTACTGTAATGCCCAAGGCTCAGATTCATGAATACTCCAAAACAAATCAATTAAATGACAGAATGATAGCAATATATCAGATCGACAAGAATGGTGAAAAAAATTATCGATTAACAACTAAAAAGGACATGGAACTATATCAAAAGGCTTTAAAAATTAAAGTAGAGACGAATCCTAATCTCAAACTACCCGATCGTGTTCTGGTATGGCGTATTCAATCCTATGGCATAAATTATATGAAACAATTTTTCAATGAACGCCAATATCTTGTGGCTTGTTTCTTGGTTGAAAAAATCAGGGAGAAATGTAACGAATTATTAAAAAAATATGAGAGCGATTTCTCTAAAGCAATTATTTTATATCTTACTTTTGGTTTAGCTAAAATTCTCGATTATAATTCTAAATTCTGTATGACAAAAAATGATGGGACAACAATTAGACCAACTTGGACTAGACCAGGACTTTTTATGACAGGAATGTATGCAGAATCCAACCCTCTATATGAAAAAATTACGGGTGGATGGATTAAGTATTTCAACGACGTTGAGACGATTTTGAATTTAATTTCAACTCATCCTAAATATAAAATTACTAAAAAACCTGAAATAAAACAAATGGATGCTCAAAGGATAGAATACAAAGACAACTTCTTCGATTTGATAATAACAGATCCGCCATATTATGATAGCATCCCATATGCAGCAGATTCTGATTATTTCTATATTTGGGAAAAAACAGTTTTAAAGGATTTATTCCCTGAAACATTTATTGCAAATTCTACTCCAAAAGAAAATGAACTTGTAGCGGATCCAAATATCCATGGTGGTACTAAAAAAGCAAAAGACTTCTACGAATTGGGATTATCACATGCTTTCACTGAAATCTTTCGTGTTTTAAAAGAGAATGGCATTGTAATTGTTATATTTGCAAATAAAAAAATGGAAGCCTGGGAGACTTTAATTCAATCTTTTATTAAATCAAAGTTTGTTATTACTGCAACTTGGCCTGTACCAATGGAAGGTCGTGGAAAATTTGCGGCTTCAACATCTGCTTCATTAACATCTGTAGTTCTTGTAATTGCAAGAAAAATCAAGAAGGAAAGTCAACGATATTTTGATAAAAAGGCACAAGCGGAAATTATATTTCATGTTGAACAGAGAATGTCGGAGTTTTGGCATGAAGGGATAAGAGGTGCTGATTTTTTTATGTGCGCTATTGGGCCTGCTTTAATGGACTATTCCAGATATGAAAGATATTTAGATCCATCGACGGATGAGGAAATTAATGTCGTTAATTATCTCGCATTTGTCCAAAACATCATGATAAAATTTGCATTAAAACAAATTACTTTAGTAATGACATCTGAGGATTTAGATAAATTAACACAATTTTACCTCATTTGGCGGTGGGCGTATGGTCTGAATTTATTACCATTTGATGAATTGAAAAAATTATACCAAGCTTTGTTTATTGATTTTAATGAAATAGAAGGTAAAATTGTAGAAAGGCAGAAAAATAAGCCGGATTATGCTTGTAATACAGCAAATGATCGATTTTTAGAAATTACAGATGATAAGATAAAGAAATTTCATTCGAATAACATGATAGATTATTTACAACTTACGTGTTATCTCTGGGAACAAGGCAAGAAAGAATTATTAGAAGAAAAAATCAATGATGCCCTCTTGAAATTCTCGGATTCTTTTTGGACCATCGCTCAAGCACTATATGATATTCTCCCAGAATGCCAAGAAGCGACCCAACTACAAGGACTCCTGCAGCGATACAAGAAATTTAAACCCAGTGAACGAATCAAGAAAACTGAAAAAGAGAAAAAGCAAAAGGATCTACTTTCGTATGCAAAAACTGGAGATTCTAAGCAAACTGAAGGAGAAGAACAAGAAGAAAGCGATTCCGAGGAGGATGAAGAAGAAGATAATAAATGACAAGTTAGCCAATTTCGAATTTCTATAAAAAAGTGTCACATAAATTATAAATTTTAATAATTCAACAATTCATAAACTTAGTACAAGGAATTCAAGATCCAATCCATGAAATTAAAGAGAGATGATATTGAGTGGGGAAATAATAATTAAAATAGGAAGGGAAAAAAATGTTTAAAGAAGTTATTTTAAAAAATTTTAGAGGGTTGAAGTACTTAGAAATCGATGACCTACAACCTTTTAATTTATTTGTAGGAAGAAATAACTGCGGCAAGTCTACGATCTTGGAAGGTATTTTCATTTTAATAAATCCCTTTAATCCCGAATTAATTTTAAGAACAAACCTTTTTAGAGGAATTGAATATGTCGATTATAATCTCTGGAAAACCTTTTTTTATAACTTAGAAACAGAATTAAATATCGAGTTATCTTGTGAATTAATCGATCAATTTAAATCTGTAATAGAAAAGCGATTTTTAACAATTAAACCCTTGATTGAGAAAAATCTACCTTCTATGAAATTAGATAAGTTTGTAAGAGA
>Ga0315277_10008216_pt1 | contig 13458 bp, 13 predicted proteins | sample YL17G05_15_MG_FD_203695 | JGI IMG/M metagenome (GOLD analysis project Ga0315277, IMG submission 203695) | Sediment microbial communities from Yellowstone Lake, YNP, Wyoming, USA - YL17G05_15 | ecosystem: Environmental > Aquatic > Freshwater > Lake > Sediment | place: USA: Wyoming | collected...
TCGTCCTGAGCGAGCGCGTCGCCTTCGTGGTGGTTCAACCCGTCGCCGTAAGCCGCCACGCTGGACATGAAGACGTAACGGTGCAGCCTGTCGCCGCAGGCGCGCGCGGCCGCCTCCACCTGCCGGCAGGTGGTGCCGCGCTCCCAATCGTAGGCCATGTCGTAAACGACTTCGAACTGCCGCCCGGCAATAGCCTGCCGGATCGCTTCCGGGTCGTTCCGGTCGGCTTGGATGTTGCCGACCTTCTTGCCGAAATCGTGTTCGGGCTTCCGATGAAGAATGAAAACGTCGTGGCCCGCTTTCAATAGCTCGTTCACCAGCGAACGGCCGATGAAAAGCGTGCCGCCAATGACCAAAACCTTCATGAATCTGAATTCAGCGGAGGCCCATCGGAAACCGGCTGGAACAGGAGAGCGGCCGTGCTCCGAGTTGCGCCTCCCGGCTCCTTTCAATCGGAATACTCAAGTCCCTGCAACCGCTTCACGTACTCGGGGCAGAAAACGCCCTTCATCGGCTGGATGGCCTCGAGCGGTTCCTTCACCCGTTCGAGCGGCGTCTTATCCGGAACCTGCGCGTTGAGCGCCGCCTCGTAAGCGCTGTCCTCGAAGATGTCCCATCCGCCGACGACCAGGTCATCCAGTCCGGCCAGGGGCACGAAATCCCCGACCAGCGGCGTACGGCCTTCGGTCCGTTTGCCGAGACGGATGGTCGCCGGTTGTGGAAGCGAGCCGAAAGGCTGGGCGATCCCGCGCTTGACCGCTTCGACGCCGGCGATGAAAGTCGTCGTCACCGCGCCGATGCCGGGGACCAGGACGCCGAGTTTGCCTTCGGCCGGCGCGATCGCGACGTTTTCCTTCCTGAACAAGTTGCGAGTCTCCCTAAGATGCTTCCCCAATGCCGCACGCGCCTCGGGCGCGGCGCCCGCGGAGAATCAAGAATCCCAAATGTTATACTATCACTGAATGCCGGGTGGCGTGACGTCCGCGATCAGCGCCATAGTTGTCGACGACGAACAACTGGCGCGCGACGAACTGGCGTTTTTGTTGAAAGACTTCGCCGATGTAGAGATTGTGGCCACGGGCAAGAACGGTCTGGAGGCCGTGCGGCTGATCGAGGATCTCGACCCGGACCTGGTCTTTCTGGACGTGCAGATGCCCGGCCTGGACGGCCTCGGCGTGATCGCGAAACTCCGCGAGAAGAACGTCCCGCTGCCGCACTTCATCCTGGCCACGGCGTTCGACCAATATGCCGTCGACGCATTTCGCCTGGAGGCGATGGACTACCTGCTCAAGCCGATCGAAAAGGACCGGCTCGAGATGACGGTGGAGCGCGCGCGGCGGGCGATCCAGGAAGAGGCGAAGAACCAGCAGGCCGGCGCGGCGGCGGCGCCGGTGGTGCGGCCCGGCCCGCAGCGCGCCAAACTGCTGGTCCGCGCCGCCAACCGCAACCTCATCATCGACGCGCAGGAGATGGTCTATGCGACCATCGACGACGGTCTGATCACGCTGGTCACCACCACCCTCGAAGGCCAGTCCAACTACCGCACCATCGAGGAGTTGCAGTCGAGCCTGGACCCGGAGACGTTCTGGCGCGTGCACCGGTCGTACCTGGTCAACATCAACCGCATCCGCGAGGTCATCCCGTGGTTCAAGTCCAGCTTTCAGCTCAAGATGGATGACAAGAAGCAGACCGAGATCCCGGTGAGCCGCGCGCAGACCAGGCGCCTGCGCGCGCTGCTGAAGCTGTAGACCCCCACGACTTTCTGATAGGCTTAGGTCATGTCGGATGTCGTCTACAGGTCGCAAGTCAGAATCGAGAGGGTCAAGGGGCCCCTGCGGCGGGCGTACCTGCCGGCGGAGACGAAGCCGGTTCTGTTCGGCGTTCACGGCGCCGTGGCGGAGCACTACAAAGTCCTGCCGGATGCCTTTCCGCCGCACGCGACGACGCTGGACTACATCGTTGCGGCCGCCGCGGGTTGACTCACCGGAACCTACGGAGGCGCGCTGGAGGCGCGTCAGGTGCCCGCGTCCGAGGGACGGCTCATCGGCGAGGCCGAGGGCGAGATCGAGAAAGAGGACGGCGTGCTGGTGATCCGCCGCATTCACGTGCGGCTGCGTCTCAAGGCGGCGCCGGACCATCGCGAGACGGCGGAACGCGTGCACGGGTTCTTCGCCGATCGCTGCCCCATCTACCGCACCCTGAAGGCGGCCATTGCCATCTCCACGGAACTCGTCTTCGAACCCAACGGATAGGGACAGAGGTACCCTCTCCGGCGCTAGGGTGCCTCTGTCCCTATCTGTTTTAGCAGCGCCTCCACCTCGTCCTCCGACTTTGCCTCGGCGGCCAGGCGGAGGATCGGTTCGGTGTTGGACGAGCGGACGTGAATCCAGCGGCCGGGCCACATCAGCTTGAGGCCGTCTGAGCGGTCGGTTGCGGCATCGGGGAAGCGCTCTTCCAGCGCCCGCATGAGCGGTCCGAGGCGGCCGTGCTCGTAGGCGACCTGGCCGAGTTTGCGGTGGTAGCGCGGCAGGCCGGCGGCCAGTTCCGAGACGGTTTTGCCGGTCGAGACCATGCGCGCGAGCAAAAACGCCATCCCGGTGTAACTGTCGCGGCACAAATGGACGGGCGGGAAGATGATGCCGCCGTTCGAGCCTTCGCCGCCGATCACCGCCTTGACCGCCTGCATCGTCTCGACCACGTTGGCTTCGCCCACGGGGGTGCGCCGAACGCGCCTTCCGTGCCGCGAGGCGATGTCGTCGATGACGGACGACGTGGTCAGGTTCATCACCACGTCGCCGGACAGGCGCTCGAGCGCGGCGTCCACCACCAGCACCAGGACGTCGTCGTTGTCGAGCACGCGGCCGAGTTCGTCGCAGACGGCCAGGCGGTCGCCGTCCGGGTCGTGCGCGAAGCCGGCGTCGGCGCCGGTGCGGCACGGCCCGCAGCGCGCCAGACTGCTGGTCCGCGTCGCGAACCGCAACTTCATCATCGACGCGCAGGAGATGGTCTGATCACGCTGGTCACCACGACCGTCGAAGGCCAGTCCAACTACCGCACCATCGAGGAGTTGCAGTCCAGCCTGGACCCGGAGACGTTCTGGCGCGTGCACCGGTCCTACCTGGTCAACATCAACCGCATTCGCGAGGTCATCCCGTGGTTCAAGTCCAGCTTTCAGCTCAAGATGGATGACCAGAAGCAGACCGAGATCCCGGTGAGCCGCGCGCAGACCAAGCGCCTGCGCGCCCTGCTGAAACTGTAGCCTCGAATGGACGAAGTGGACTGATCAACCCTTCGGCGCACGCGCCGGCATGTGCTGGTCGTACTCACCGACCTTGCCGGTCTCGATCAACCTAGCCTGGATGTGCTCGACGATATCGTAAAGCTGGTCTTCGGACTCGGTCGACTCGGCGACCACCACCAATGACGGTCGGTTTGAGGAAGCTCGGACCAAGCCAAAACTGCCGTTCTCGAGCACGAATCGCACACCGTTAACCGTGATGATGTCTTTGATCTGAGTGCCGGCGACCGGAGTCTTCGACGCGCGATCATTCTCGTATTGGTCCGTCACCCACCTGACGACGTCGTACTTGACCGTGTCACCGCACTCCGGTTCCAGCGTGGGCGATTGCCATGTTTTTGGCAGTTCATCCACCAGAACCGACAGCGGCTTGCCGGCATGATCGAGCAACCGCAGAACCTGCAACGCCGAAACAATGGCGTCGTCGTAACCGCGGCCGAACGGTTCGCTGAAGAACCAGTGGCCGCTCTTCTCAAATCCTGCAACGGCTCCGGAGGCGGCCACGCGGGCCTTGATGTAGGAGTGGCCGGTCTTCTCGAGAATGACGCTCGCGTTGGCTCCGGCGAGCACCGGGTCGACGAAAAACAGTCCCGTGCTCTTGACGTCGATCACTACGCTTCGGCCAGGATAGCGGGGGCAGATCCAGCGCGCAAGAAGCAGGCCCAGTTTGTCGGAGAAAATCTCCCGGCCTCGGTCGTCGATTACGCCGATACGGTCACCGTCGCCGTCGATACCGATGCCCAGGTCGGCCCCGGTTTCCTGCACGGCGTCCTGCATGCTGTGAAGGAACGCGAGGTTCTCAGGGTTGGGGTTGTGCTTCTTGAAGTCCCAGTCGGCGGTGCAGTCGACTTCGACCACGTCGCAACCCGCCTCTCTCAAGACTCGCGGTGCAAAGCGGCCGGCCGTGCCGTTTCCAGCGGCGACAACAACCCTTATCTTGCGACTCAGTCTGCCCGGTTTCAGCACGTCGGCCAGGTAAGGTTCGAAGATCCCATCCGAGCTCTCGAATGTGCCGGCGTCTTCGCGGTACTGTCCCGACTCGACCACGCTCCGGAATGCGCTAATCCCGTCAGGCCCGAGCGTTGAGGAGAGCCCATCCGCCAACTTCGCGCCAGTCCAGCCGTTCTCGTTGTGGCTGGCTGTGATCATGACTCCACCCTTGGATTGCAGGTGATGTTGGGCGAAATAAAGCATGGGCGAGACGCAGAGGCCGATGTCGATCACCCGTGCGCCGGTTGATAGCAAGCCGACGGTGAACGACCGGGCCAGGTCCTGGCTGTAGAACCGGAAGTCGTGGCCAATCACGACTGTCTTCTCCCCCGTGAGATCCTGGATATAGGTTCCGTAGGCTTTGCCGAGCACTACAAAACCGTTCGGGTTGATCTCCTTGCCAAGCAGCCACCGCACGTCATATTCGCGGAAGCCGTTCGGCGTGATCAGCGTTTTCTCGAAGTAGTCAAACGAGTTGAGGGGAACTTCTGAACTAATCTTCCAGCGCGTCATGTCCATGCCGCCTCCGAATCACTATTCTGCCGTTGCGTGGGGCCTCCCTGTTAGGCGCCGGTTTCGAATCACACAGAGTACAACTGCCGGTCGCTCCAACGGAGAGCCTCCTCCCTCGTATACGTGAGAACCTCGCCGGGCAGCGCGTACCCGTGATCTTCGGGGCAGCAGCGCTCACTTCCATGACCCCGACGTGAGAACATAATGTATGGGCGACCGAGTTCATCAACGTGAACGGGCTGGACCTCGTTTCGCCCCTCAGCGTGCTCGAAGTGCTCGACATCTAAAGTCAGCTCTAGGGGTGAGATCCCGAAATACTCGTGACCCAGGCGGTCGACGATTTCCGATTCCCGCGGTCCGTTCAGATTGCCCAAAAAAGCCATTGTCAAATCGCCCGTTAACTAGTCTACCAATCCTCAAGGCGCGCCGGTTGCCCGTGCATCGACCGATCGCGCAATGGTGGGCTCGGGCTCGAGGTTGAGTTCGGCCGTCGCGCCTGCCGGAAACGACTTCTTGTCTGCATCGAGCCAAGTGGCAGCCAATTCTGCCCTGGGCCAGCAGTCGGCGGTGACACTGCCCTGGCCACCCCCTCTCCACAACTCGGAGGTTATTTGGGCCACCTTGCCGAGCCCGCGACGATCCCTTTTCGGCTCCGCACGAAACGCCCTGCAAATGCCGTACAGAAAGCGCTTCTCAATACTCAACGTCTGGCATTCACACGACCGGAGCAGACTCAAACCGAACACCGCGATTATGTCGCCAGGGTTCCTGATGGAAGGAACGGGCAAACAGCGAAAGCGGCTGAGCTCATCAGGGGGGATTTCGCCGCTGCCGATTGCGATGATCTTCTTGTCTCCAAGCTTCCTGTGCTTCCACGGGGTCAAGTAACCCCGGTCCACCGTTCCCAGGGCGCTTCGAAACTTCATGTGTTGGGCCAGATACTCATCCAGAACCAGGATCTTGCTGTTTCCGTCCAAGAACGGCACAAGCAGATCCTCCTTGCTCAGATCTGCGACCTCGTCGGATTCCTTGAAATCAGGAGCGATCTTCTGAGCATCGAGCGTTTTTCGTACGATGTGACTCTTTCCCGCGCCCGATTCTCCGTGGACAAGCAACAGGTGCTGCCCCGGCGCGTTCAGGAAATCCCTGATCTGTTCGACGACCCGGGCGGTTGAGCCTCCGGGTTCGGCCGCAACGTCTGGTATCATTTCTCTGATTGACACGGAGGCGCCACTGAGCACAGAACGAGCTTCTTGGTCCCACCTGCCCGATACCTCGCGTCGGTGCCTCACGAGGGGCATCCCACGGATGGGGATATCCTGGGCGCTCACAAGCTCCCCCGGACGGAGTAGCGCCTGGTGTTGTGCAACTTTCGAGGCGTACTGACAGGCCTCTTGCGGGGAGGCCCCCCTGTACTTCGCAGCGAAACCCGCCGTGAGAGCGGCGCCACAACCGACAGTCTGTTCCGGCCGGGCGGTCATCGTTCTGGGAATCAGATACCGCTCGGCCACGAATCGGTCCATCGGGTGCTTTCGGTAGCAGACTACCTCTCCGACGTCGTCACACGTGATGATCCAGGCGTCGATGTCCGGCCACTTCTCGATGGCGGCCTCCAACTGTTCATCGGAAGGCTGCTTCGCGCCGGCCGGCGCCTGAATGTCAGGGATGCTTCGGCGGAATTCATCAAAGCTTGAAAGGACCGTGCTGATACGCATGCCGCGGTATTTGTCCCACTGGAACTTGGGATCAACGATGAGCGGAACGGATAAAGCGTTGACTAGAGGGGAATCGCGGAGCCACTGGGCAATCCTCTCTGTGATCACACCCTTGTCGTATTCCTCGACAACGACAGCATCGACATTGTCTTTCTCTAGTGCCTCGGTGAGCTTGGCGATTATGGAGTCTTCAGTCGTCTTAGCGATATCGCTCCGTGACTCGCGGTCCAGGCGGTAAGTCGCGGTAGTGCTCCCGCTGCGTTCGGGAGCCCTCGGGAAGAGCCTGAGCTTGAGAGTTGTCGGTCGCCCAGGTTCCTCGATCGGGTCAAATTCCAGATCGGAGAACTCGGCCAGTTTCTCCCTCAGCGACTCCGCTCGAGAATCCCTTCCTACGACTCCGATGAGTCTGACCGCACAGCCGAGATTCGAAAGCACGGCGGCGACTCGGGCGGCGCCGCCCGGCAACTCAGCCTCACCCTCTTCTTCTTCTTCCCTCCTGACTACCTCCAACATGATCTCTTGGTCGTGCAGGTGATGAAAGCTGACAATGCTTTCGCCGGTGTTTTCCTCCTTCATGGTGTAGATGAAGTGGTGATCGACCATTACATCACCTACGACAACGATCCTATCCTTCTTGGCCGGATCGCTCCGCGCCTGCGTCATTGCGCGCATTTGCCTGTGCTCTGCGGACGTTCCGATTTTATGAGATCCGACTTGATCAGTTCGACCGCTTGCCGAAGATCGTGCACAACGAAATCCGGCTTGCCGTTGCTGTTCCAGTTGAGCAGCGAGTGCGATTCCGGGCCTGTGCGCACGGCAATCGCTACGCAGCCTACCCGATGAGCCGCGATCATGTCGGTTTCACGGTCACCGATCATGTAAGAACGCGTAAGATCCAGGCCCAGTTCTTCGGCTGCCCTGAGCAACATCCCCGGTTTGGGTTTTCGATCTTCGGAGTCTCGACGGTACTCGGGCAACTCCGCTTCGGGGTGGTAAGGACAATAGTAGATCTTGTCCAGCCGGGCCCGACTGCGTTTCCGCAACTGCGACCTGAGCCGGACGTGCAGCCCCCTCAGTTCGGTCTCCGTCAGCAGGTCCTTGGCAATTGCCGCCTGGTTGGTAACGACCACCACTGGAACCCCGAGGTCGTTGAGCTCCCTAACCGCCTCAGCGGCGCCGGGCAGTAATGTGATTTGCTTAAGTTCAGTAACATAAGACTCGACCGGGTCCGGAATGAGCACACCGTCCCGATCAAGAAAAACAGCGGGTCTGCTCACCTTGAGTCTCCCCTTCGCCGGCGCAGAAGCGCGCCAGGCGATCATAGAGTTCCCCGGTGCGAGTTTCGGCCTTGGACTCAACGGCCAGCCGGATGATCGGCTCCGTGTTAGAGGTTCGCACATGCACCCACGCATCGGGAAGCATCAATTTAAGCCCGTCCAAGCGGTCGCTGTCAAGCGCCTCCGGAAAAGCCTCTTCGAGTCCCGTCATCACGGCGGCCAGCATCCCATGGCCGCAGCGGATCGTTCCGTGTCGGCGCCAATATTGGGGCAAGCCGGCGTGTAGTTCGGAAATCCGCTTCCCAGTCCCGCACATCAGGTCGAGCAGGAAGGCCATGCCGGTGTAACTATCGCGGCACAAATGGACGGGCGGGAAGATGATGCCGCCGTTTGAGCCCTCGCCGCCGATCACCGCCTTGACCGCCTGCATCGTCTCGACCACGTTGGCCTCGCCGACCGCCGTTCGGTGGACGCGACATCCGTGCTTCAATGCGATGTCGTCGATTACCGAGGAAGTTGTCAGATGGACCACCACGTCGCCGGGCAGGCGCTCGAGCGCGGCGTCCACCACCAGCGCCAGGACGTCGTCGTTGTCGAGCACGCGGCCGAGTTCGTCGCAGACGGCCAGGCGGTCGCCGTCCGGGTCGTGCGCGAAGCCGGCGTCGGCGCCCGTGCGGCGCACCAGCGCGGCCAGCTCCCCCAGCGTGTCCGGGCGCGGTTCGGCCACGCGCGGGAACGGCTTGGCCGGGTCGCAGAAGATAGCCTCGACCTCGCAGTTCAGGTCATCGCCCAGGAACCGCGGCGTCATCAGCGAACTTGCGCCGTTCACCCCGTCCACCGCGACGCGGAAGCGCCGGGCGCGGATCTTCCCGGCGTCCACGTGCCGGAGCACGCGCGCGATGTGCATTTCGGGCGCACGCTGGTAGTCCTCGGCGATGCGCCCAATTTCTTCGTTGGAGGCGCGGCGGAACGCGCTCTGGTGATACAGGTCGATCAGTTCGCCGCGCTCGTAGTTGTTGAAGAACAGGCCCTGCGCGTTGAACAGCTTCAAGGCGTTGTATTCCGGCGGATTGTGCGAGGCGGTGAGCGCGATGCCGCCGCGGGCGCCGGTCGCGGCAACGTAAACCTGAATGGTCGGGGTGGGCAGCACGCCCACATCGACGACGTCGCAGCCGGTGGCGAGCAATCCGCACTGCACGGCGTGTTGCAGCATGGGACCGCTCGACCGCGTATCGCGGCCGACCACCACGCGCCCCCCGCCGACATAGGTCCCGAAGGCCTCGGCGAAGGCGCAGGCGAGCGCGGGCGTGAGGAATTCGCCGACCACGCCGCGGATGCCGGAGACGCCGATCTTCAAAAGATGTTCGCGCGCGGGCATATCAGGCCAGGCTCCTTACCTGCTCCACCAGCGCGTCGAAGAGCGCCCGGGGCTCCGCGCCGCGCTGCTCGCAGATGATGCGCACCAGCGGCTCGGTCTGGCTGACGCGGACGTGCAGCCAGCGGCCCGGCCAGTCGATGCGCAGACCGTCGGTGACGGTGGCGCGGCCGTCGGAATACCGCGCCCGCAGGCTCGCCAAAAGCGCCGGAACCTGCTGCGACACCAGCGGGACCTCGCCCTTGAGGATCGAGTAGGCCGGATAGCCGCCGACGATTTCCGACAGCTTTGCGCCGCGTTCGAGCATCATCGACAGCACCGCGAGCATCGACGCGATGCCGTCGTAGACGAAGCGGAAGCGCGGCATCATGACCGCGCCGGTGCCTTCGCCGGCCGCGGCGATCTGCTCCGGGCGGTAGCAGGACAGCGCGTCGATGGCGGCCTGGCGGCCCACCGGGACGCGCACGACCTTGCCGCCGTGCCAGCCGGCGACTTCGTCCAGCAGCGCCGTCGACGAGAGGTTCGCAATGACCAGCTTGCCCGGCCCGCGCGGCAGCAGGTAATCAGCCAGCAACGGCAGGACCATTTCCTCGCTGACCGCCTGGCCCCGCTCGGTGGCGATGGCCACGCGGTCCGAATCGACGTCGAACAGGAAACCGGCATCGGCGCCGACGGGGACCACCAGCGGCGCCAGTTGCAGCGCCACCATGCGCCTGGTGGTCGACGGCTCGTGCGCGAACGAGACTCCTTCGATCTGCTCGTTGATGAGGATGAAGCCGAAATCGAAGCGCTGGTTCATGCGGCGCAGGATCAGCGCCGACGTCCCGTTGCAGCAATCCACCAGGACCTTGAAACGCCTGAGCGCCGCCAGGTCGTACGCTTCCCCGAGCTCGTCGAGGTAGGAGTCGATGGCGCCGGGTTCCAGCTTAAGCGAGCCGATCCGGTCCCACCCGGCGAAATCGAACTTCTTCAGGTGATAGATGTCCAGCAGCTCGCCGGCTTCGGCGGTGGAAAGATAGGTTCCGCGGGAGCCGAAGAACTTGAGCGCGTTCCACTCGGCGGCGTTATGGCTGGCGCCGATCGAGAGGCCGCCGGCGGCGTCCTGGCGGCGGATGGTGTGCTGGATGACCGGCGTCGACACGACGCCAAGGTCCACGACGTCGCGCCCGCAGGCGTTCAGCGCGGCGACGACGCCCTCGCGGATCATGACGCCCGAGGCGCGCGGGTCGCGGCCCAGAATCACCGGCCCCGGGGTTTGGAGAAACGTCGCGAAGGCGCTCGCGAAGTCGAGCACGTGCGAAGCCGTCAGCCCGCCCGCGCCCACGACGCCACGCAGCCCGACGTGCGAAATTCGCAGCGACCTTTCGGCGCGCATCGGCTATTTCACCAGCTCGATGCGGCCGAAGGCTTCCGGCACGTGGTTGTTCCGGGAGCCGGTGGGCTGCCAGCAAACGCCCTTGCGCTCCGGCGGCGGTCCCTGGATGCGATAGAAGTTGATCCGCATTTGATTGCCCGCCGCGGCCGGGCGCGCGTCGATCGACCGGATCGGGATCTGCATCTCGCCATACCAGATCCGCTTCTCGCGGTCGATGCGCGCCTTCACTTTGAAACCGGAGTTCCAGAGCCATCCGCCCTCGGGTTTCGGCGTGTCGCGGTCGATGTCCAGGTCCACCCATTCGCCCTGCGGCGAGACCTGGTACTCGCGGTATTGCCGGATGTTTTTGAAGTCGGCGCCAACGAAAACCTCGGCGCCGTCCCAGTTCCAGAGCTTGTTGGTCTCGGCGGTCGTGGACGGATTGTCCTTGAGATTCAGCGCCTGGTACGGACATACGAAAAGGAAGTAGAGGTTGTCCTTGGTCCAGCGCGACCGGATTTCGGTGCGATGGCCCGCGACGGGTTTGCTGAAGTGATCGAGTTCGGCGACCACCGGCGCGATGCCTTTCCAAGCCTTTGCGCCCGGGTCGGCGGTCAATGCGAAATCCTTGGTCGAATGGACGCTCCGGATGACGCCGGGGCCGTCAGCCAGCGCCACGCCGGCAAGAAACAGCGCGAGAAGTAATGTCCTCATGACAATTTCAATATAAGCTCTTTGGTGTGCGCCCGCGAATTCGGCCGCGATCGAACGTTCGCGCTCAGTCGAACAGTTCAGCCAGCGGGACCTGGATAAGATCCCCGGCGCGCAGGATCCCGTCCTTGGCCTCGCGCGAACCGTCGTTGGTGGTGATCCATGCGCGGCGCGTGCGCGGATCGATCATCCACACGTACTCGACGCCCATCGCCATGTAGTCGTCGATTCGCTCCTGCATCTCCATCATGCGATCTTCCGGCGAGAGCACTTCAATGCACAGGAGCGGAGGCGTCTGGATGACTTGCTCGGCCGGCGCATCCCGTCGAACGGCACAGACGTCCGGCACGCGGAAGCGGCCGGGGCGAATCTGAACGCGCGGCGAGATAAGCGCAACGATGCTCGCCGCTCGTTCGATTGCGAACAACCTGGCGCCAGCCAGCCCCTGCGTCCGGGCGTGATCGTGTTCGCCCACGTTGCGCTCCAACAGGACGCCGTCGATATACTCACGGTCGGGCCGGTACACGGTCTTGAGATACTCGGCTACTGGGACCATTCCCTCATGATACCCGCGCCAAGAAAGAGGGCGTAAGCCGGAAGGCCCACGCCCTGAGTCGATGACCACTCGCCGCCCAGAGGGCACCCGGTCGCGGCCCGGCTGCGGGTTCCGTGCCGCGACCGCCGGAAGCCGTCAAAAAAAAGGTGCCATACCAGGCTTACGCATTATTAGAAGGCGAGCCGTAGGCCGAAGCGGAACTGCCGGCCCGTGCTCGCTCCCGTGATGCACATGAAGTTCTGGAGCGGATCGGCGAGCGAGCGGTTCAGCGTGCCGTCCGGATTCAGCCGCATGTTGCCCGATGAGCCGCTCGGGTTACTCCAGATGGGAGTGTTGGTGAAGTTGTCGGATTCGGCCCGGAACTCGGCGTTGACCTTCTCCTTGATCTTGAAGTTCTTGTAGATCGACGGGTTGATACGCCAGTATCCGGGGCCCCGGAGAATGCCCCAGCCGGTGCCGCCGGGCCGGTAGACCGGGGCGGCCGCGTTGAAACTGAAGAACGGGTCGCGGAAGCTCATCGGGTCGTAGTACGGGTTGCCCGGACCCTTCCCGCCGAGCTTCTTGACCGGCGCAATCTGGTCGGCCGTCTGCGTGCAGCCGGTGCACTGGAGCGAGGAGCCGGTGCCGCTGACATAGAACGCGGTGCCGGAATAGGCGGTAAAGGAGCCGACGAATTTCCAGCCGCCGAGGACGAAGTCGGCGGCCTTGTTGTCGATGGCGAACTTCTTGCCCTTGCCGAACGGGAGTTCGTAGTTCCAGGCCGTGACGAACTGCTGGGTGCGGTCGTAGCCCGCCGGCCCATAGTTGCGCCGGATCATGGGCCCCCAGTTCCAGAGCCGAAGACCGACCCATCCGTCTTCATCGGCCATGTTGAGCGCCTTGCCGAAGGTGTAGCTGCCCCTGACGAACAAGCCATGAGTAAAGTTCTTCTGCGCCGTCGCCTGGAGCGAGTCGTAGGCGCCGTAGCCCCACCCGTCCCACATGTTCGTGCCGATGGTGCGGCCGTAGGCCTTAGCCAGCGGGAGGTTGGCGGTGGTGGTGCCCAGGCCCGGGCCGATCGTGTTGATGTTGATGTCCATCAACTGGTGGATGGTGCGAGTGGCGACATAGGCGGCGCTGCCGACCATGTCGAAGGGGAGCTTGCGCTCGATGGTGGCGTTCCAGCTCTGGATGTAGCCGCGGTGCAGCATGCCGCCCCACGGGCTGCGCGGGCCCATGTCCATGCTGAGCGGCAGCGTCGCCTGACCCTTGCTGACGTCGGGCGTGACGATGTCCGGGATGCCCTGATCGACCGTGTTGAACCAGCCGTAGGTAGTGACCGTGGGGTTCCAGGAACCGGTGAGGGTTGACGGATAGAGGCCGCGCAACGGCCGGCCGAAGGGAAGCGGGTCATAGGTGATGCCGTAGCCGGCGCGCATGACCCAGTTCTCACCCACGCGATAGGCCAGGCCGATTCGCGGAGCGAAGAGCTTCTTGCTGACCTGGATGCCGACATCGCGCGGGGTCGAGCCGAGCCCGCCGAAGTAGACGATGTTGGTGGCGGGGTCCCAGCGCTCGATGCCGCGGTCGCCGCGGTTGATGAGCGGGTAGTACTCGTAGCGCAGGCCCAGGTTCACCGTCAGGCGGCGGGTGGCCTGCCAGCGGTCACGCACGTACCAGGCCACCCGCC
>Ga0315277_10008218_pt1 | contig 13455 bp, 9 predicted proteins | sample YL17G05_15_MG_FD_203695 | JGI IMG/M metagenome (GOLD analysis project Ga0315277, IMG submission 203695) | Sediment microbial communities from Yellowstone Lake, YNP, Wyoming, USA - YL17G05_15 | ecosystem: Environmental > Aquatic > Freshwater > Lake > Sediment | place: USA: Wyoming | collected...
CGATCTGCTGATCTACATACGGGTTGGCGGATTGTTCATGCGGCAGAATGATATTCAGCCCGTAACTGGGTCCGCCGGCTTCATGGGCTCCGCGGTTGGCCGCCTCCATGATGCCGGGGCCGCCCCCGGTCAGCGTCGCAAACCCTCTTCTGGCCAATTCGTGGCCAACCTGGCGGGCAAGTCTGTAGTACGGATGGTCTTCCTTGAATCGGGCGGAACCAAACACCGTGACAGCGGGCCCCAGTTTCGATAGTCCCTTGAAGCCCCGCACAAACTCGGCATCAATGCGCGCCAGCCGCTCCGTTTCTCGCTCTACCGTGCGGGTCGTCATCAGGAACTCATACTCTTGATTCATCTTCGGGGATTCCGTGGGGGGCAGTTCATAAGGCGTGAAACCTGCCTTTTTCCAATACGACTGCCAGCCGTATTCCCATTCATCAGGCGTAAGCTCAGGAATTCTCCTCGGTTTGGTCTGCTTGATTGATGTGGACTTTGCCATAGGTGTCTTCCCTATTCGAGGCTGCCATGAATCGTAAAAGCAGGAGATAAGATTTCAAAGGCCTGCTCGGGAATCGGGATCTCAGGCCCGCAATTTACTTCGTGACCGCGATGGATTTCCGGAAGAGCGCCAGGCTGTACATGAAGAACCCCAGACCGATGGCACTGACCATCAGAAAATTAGGCCAGACTGCATGAAGGCCGCCGCCGCGATAGATAATCACCTGCGAAAAGCTGACAAAGTGCCGGGAAGGCAGGAAGAAAGTCAGGTACTGCAGCCATCTCGGCTGGCTCTCCACAGGGGTCTGCCCGCCCGAAAGAAGCTGCATCACGACGACCACCATAATGATCAACAGCGCGAACTGCGCCATCGACCGCGAAATCGTTCCGAGGAAGATCCCGAGCGCCGTCGTGAAGAACAGATACAGCACGACGCCGCAGAACCACAGCGGGATCGAACCGGCGAACGGCACCTGCAGCGCCATTCTCACCACCAGAAAAAGCGAAATGCCCGTGGCGATGAGGATCATCAGGCCATTGGCCCAAACCTTCGCCATGGCGATTTCGAAGGCGGACAGCGGCATCACCAGCAGGTGTTCCAACGTTCCGTGCTCGCGTTCGCGGATCACCGCGGCACCCGTCAGAACGACCGTCAGCAGAGTGATTTGATTGATGATGGCCACCACACTGGAAAACCAGGCGGAGATTCCGTTCGGATTGAACAATCTGCGCACGACCAGATTGATCGGCTGAGGCGGAGTCACATCCGTGCGCGTGAGGAAGCTGGCGATCCGATCGTTAATGATATTCTTAATGTAGCCCGTGCCGATACCGGCCTGCTGCATGGCGGTCGCGTCGATGTTCACCTGGATGTCTGGTTGGCGACCCGCGCGAAGGTCTCTTTCGAACCGGGGCGGAACCACCACGACAAACATGAACTGACCTTTGTCCATCGCGTCTCCGACCTCCGGGGCTGCGATGAGCTCCGGCAACTGGAAATACGGCGGATAGAAAGCATTGATCAGTTCTTTGGACAAGGCCGAACCGTCCTCGTCCACAAAGGCGATCGAGGCGTTGTTGACCTGCGTCGAGGTCCCGGTCGCCTGGACGTAGATCGCCGCCGTAAACGCATAGGCGACGAACAGGACCATCACCAGATCACTTAACAGGCTGGCCATCTCCTTCAGTCCCAGCCAAAAGATGTTCAGGAAGGACTGCATCGCTATTTCTCCTGCTTTCTCAGACCCACGACACCCACCGCCAAAAGAATCGGGATACAACAAGCCAGAAAAATGATGTCCTGCATCATGAGGCCGGGTGCGAGCCCCTTGGTATACGCGCCCACGCTGGAGTGCATGTAGTACGAGGTGGGCCAGATCGAACCAATCAGCCGGGCTTGACCCTGCAGGGTCGAGACCGGCTGCAACAAACCAGAGAACTGGGTGGTCGGCAAAATGGTCAGGATCGCGGTGACGAAGACCGCCGCGACCTGGCTACTGGTGAAGGTCGAAGTCACCAAGCCGATACCGGTGGTCGCGGTCACGTACAGCAGGGTGCACAGCGTCAACATCAGAAAGCTTCCCTTGATCGGGACGCCGAAGACGACCAGCGCCATGGCCACCAAAATGAAATAGTTCAGCATGCCGATGACGATATAGGGAAGCTGCTTTCCCAGGAGGTACTCCAGCCTCCCGGTCGGCGTGACATAGAAGTTGATGATGGAGCCCAGTTCCTTTTCGCGCACCACGCTGACCGCCATGAGAATCGCCGGGATCAGGACCAGCAGCAGGGCCGGAACGCTCGGCACGATCGAGTAGATACTTTCGAACGTGGGGTTGTACGTGTACCGCTCCTGGATGTTGGCCGTGTATTTCTCCGGGCCGATGTCCAGTCCGCTCGCGGGATCGCGCAGCATGGTATTGTGGACCCCTTGCGCATACTGCGCCACGGTCTCGCCCCGGTAGGGGTTGGCGCCATCCACCTGGGCCGAGACATCCGGTTCGGAATCCCGGCGGACATCCCGGCCGAAATTCGGCGGAATCTCCAGGAACAGCGCGATGGCATTCGATTGCAGTCGCCTGAGGGCGGCGGCGGCGGAATCTACCGGTCGAGTACCGGTAAAGTAACGATTAGAACTGGCGAACTGCTCGAGGTAGGCACGGCTTTCCGGCGACTGATCGAGATCGAGCCAGGCATAGCGAATGTGTTCGACGTCGGTCGTAATTCCAAAGCCGAAGACGAGCATCAGCAATAACGAACCGATGAAGGCGAAGGCCAGGCGCACCGGATCGCGACGGATCTGCATGGTTTCGTTCGCGGTGTAGGCGAGCATCCGACCCAGGCTAAACCAACCGGAGTGCGGCGGCGGCGGTGGGGACGGGGGCGCGGGCGGCCCCGCCGCGGGGGCGCTGACGGGCGCTGGGTCCTTGCTTGCGCCGCCGGGCGAGGCACTGGCAATCGCGTCCTCCATGTGACCGATGAAGGCGTCCTCCAGGCTGGCGGCGCCCCGCGCTTCGATCAGCTTCTGAGGAGCATCACACGCCAGCACCTTGCCCGCGTGCATGAGCGAGATCCGGTCACAGCGCATCCCTTCATTCATAAAGTGCGTCGTGACAAAGATCGTCACACCCTGCCGGCGTGAAAGATCGATCAGCAATTCCCAGAAGCTGTCCCGCGCGACCGGATCGACCCCCGACGTGGGTTCATCCAGAATCAGCATTTCCGGCTCATGCAGAACGGCGACCGCCAGCGAAAGCCGCTGGCGCATACCCAACGGCAGATCCTCGGCCAACGAATCGAGATACGGACCCAGTCCGAATTTTTCGACCAACTCCTCGATGCGTGCTTTCGCCTGATCGGGGGGAATGTGATAGAGGCGCGCATCCAGGACCAGATTCTGGCGGACGGTCAGTTCCCCGTAGAGGGAGAACGCCTGGGTCATGTAGCCGAGGTGCTCGCGCACTTCGAGGCTTCCGGCTTCGACCGACTGGCCAAAGAGCGTCGCGCTCCCTTCGGTGGGCGGCAGCAGTCCCGTCAACATCTTCATGGTGGTGGACTTGCCGCAGCCATTGGAGCCGAGGAAACCGAAGATCTCGCCGCGCTCGATCGACAGAGTGACGTGGTCGACCGCGGTGAAGCTGCCGAAGCGGCGCGTCAGGCCCTGGGCCTCGATGGCGATTTCCGTTTTGACGGCCGCGCGCGGCGGGATGGACAGTTCCTTGTGCCCCGTGCGTTTTTCCTCCGGCAGCAGGGCGATGAAGCATTGCTCCAGATCTTTGGTACCGGTCCGCTGCATCAGCTCCGCCGGGGTTCCCGTCGCCAGCACACGTCCGGCGTCCATGGCGACGATCCAGTCCCACCGTTGCGCTTCGTCCATGTAGGCGGTCGAAATGACGACACTCATGCTGGGGCGGCCGGCCCGAATATCGTCAATGAGCGTCCAAAATTGGCGCCGCGAGAGCGGATCGACGCCGGTGGTGGGCTCATCGAGAATGAGAAGATCCGGTTCATGAACCAAGGCGCCGCAGAGCCCCACCTTTTGTTTCATTCCGCCCGAGAGTTTGCCGGCGGGACGTCCGGGAAACGGGCCCAGCCCGGTGGCCTCCAGCAATTCCTTAATGCGGATCGGACGCTCCGCGGCGGACAGTCCGAAGAGTCGCGCCATGAAGTCGACGTTCTCCTGGACGCTGAGCTCCAAATAAAGGTTCTTGCCCAACCCCTGGGGCATGTAGGCGATCCGCGGGCATACGGCACCTCGATGCCGGGCATCCGCGATGTCCCCATCCAGGACCATCACTTGCCCCTGCTGCATCTTCTTGGATCCGGCGATCAGGGCCATGAGCGTCGACTTGCCGACGCCGTCCGGGCCGATGATGCCGACCATGCAGCCGCTGGGAATATCGAGGGAAATGCCATCGAGCGCTACCGCGCTCCCATAGCGGTGGGTGACGTCCCGGATAGTGACCACCGGGGTACGGACGGATTCAGATGCGGGCGACAGCATGAATTCGCTCTCCTGTGTGATGTAAGCAATCGACCACGCCCGCAGGGCGTGGCATTAGGAAAGCCCGCCCGAGCGGGCCGAGCGCATCGTGAAGCTCCCGTTGGGGGCGACGAACGTGAGGAAGGCCCCGTGGGGGCTACCCGACGCATCATCTATTTACCAATCAGGCTTCTGTAAAATCGGTATATCGCGAGCCGGCCGGGGTGGGTTTAAGGTTTCCGGTGCCGGCGGCGACGGTAACAAACGGCCCCAATTGGTCCGTTTTTGCATCTCGGCTTGGGCGCCTTCCGGCACGATGGGTTGGCCCTGGCGCAGTCCCCAACCCCCGCCCAACGCCTTGTAAAGGGCAATCAAATTCGTGGCAACGGATGAGCGCGTCTGGGCCAAGTTACTTTGCTCCTGCAGTAAGACACGTTCCGTATCGATCACGCGCTGATAATCCACGGCCCCTTCCCGATATTGCACCAAGGCTATCTCCACCGACCGCTGGGCCGCATTTACGGAGTTTTGCTCAAACACCAGAGCTTCCTGGCTTTTGAGAAACCCAATCAGCGCATCTTCCACTTCCTGGGCTGCCCTGAGCACGGTGTCGTGGTAGTTGACGAGCAATTGCTGAAACCGCGCGTCCTGGACGCGCACATTGTTCTCGATGCGCCCGTAATTGAAGAGGGGCCACTGAAATCCCGGGCCAAAGGAATAGAACAGGCTGTCCCCGTCAAACAGATTGACCAAACCAGCCTTGTTGGACTGCGTCCCACCTTGGCTGCTGGTTTGAAACCCGATCTCACCAAAAAGGGAAAACCTGGGATACAAATCCGCTTTGGCAATGCCAATGCGGGCACTCTGGGCGGCGGCGAAAAGCTCGGCGCTGCGGATATCCGGACGCCGGCGCAGCAGTTCCGCCGGAACTCCGACGGCCACTTCCGCACGTGCGGTCGGGATCCCCTTTTGCCCATCCAGTAATGCCTGGACGGCACCCGTCGGCTGCCCTAACAGTGTGCTCAAGGCGTTTTGCGCCTGCTGCAGACTGATTTCCAGCCGTGGGACCGAAGCCCGGGTACTCTCTAATAAAGTGCGAGCTTGGGTCACATCCAGTTCCGTGGTGGCGCCATTGCGGAAACGGGACTGGGCAATTTCGAACCCGTCTTCCTGCACCTTGACGTTTGCCAACGTTATTTGAATGAGCACCTCAAAGGTGCGAATCACCGTATAGGTGCGGGCGACTTCCGCGGTAAGCGATACCAAGGCATTATCATAGTCGGCGGCCGAGGCAAGCAAGCTGGCCTGGGCTACCTCGACATCCCTCCGAAACCTGCCCCAGAAATCCAATTCCCAAATTGCGTCGAAGCCCAGCTCATAATCCCAGAAATATCGATCGAGAGCGAAGCTGTTGGGCGCATTTTCACTCAGACCCACCTTGGTGGCACTGCCGAACGCCTCTTGTTGCTGGGGATACTGCCGGCCGAGGGCAATGCCTAGCTGGGCACGGGCTTCCAGAATCCTCAGACCGGCGATCTGCAGCGGCAGGTTTTGCTGGTAGGCGAGTTGGATTAACTGATCGAGTGTCGGATCATGGAACGCGCTCCACCATTCTTTGTTAACTTCAGTCTGCGCCAGGACCCGCGGGTCATCCTTCTCGTTCCAATTTTCGTTCACTTTGGCTTCTGGCCTCACGAAGTCGGGACCTACGGTACACCCGCTAAACACCAACCCCAAGCTCAGCAGTGAAACCGCACCAGCAATCGCCAAAGGCCCTCTGTACATCGTTGGCTTTGCATCGTTACGGCGGCACATCAACGCACCTCCTTGCGTCGTTCACTTACGGGTACCACACGGCCCTGCTCCTCCTGGAGCGGCGTCAAGAGGTTCTGCAGCCGGGCTGGCCAGACCGCGGATTCATCCACCTTGACATACCCGACGCCTCGGACGCCCGTCTTGATGTACTCGATGTAAGAGGCGACCAACTCTTCCGGCAACCGGATCTTGACGCGGAACATCAGCTTGCTACGCTCGCTGCGTGTCTCGACCTGTTTGGGAGTGAACTGCGCTTCCGGGGACACGAAGCTAACGTATCCGGCAGCGGCACGGCCGGGAGCATAGTCAAGAGTTATCCGCGCTTCGGAGCCAATCTTAAGTTTAGCGGCCTCTTCGGAGGGGAGGAAGATCTCCATGTAGACGTCTTCCAAGTTCACCAATGTCAATGCTCTCCCACCGGGAGCCAGGACCTCGCCAACTTCGGCCAGGCGATAAAGCACTCTTCCACGGACGGGGGACTGGAGCGTCGCGTCGTTGATGCGGGTCTGGATGGTTGCTACGTTTGCCTGTGCGACTTCGACCTCCTGCTTAGCGGTTTGCAGTCTCGCTTCCTCTTCCGCGAGGGCGGCCGTGGTTGTCTGCAGGGCCGTCTGGCGGAGATCGTATTCCCGCTGCGAGGCGGCACGTTCCTCGACAAGTTTTCGGGCGCGTTCCACCTCGATCTTGGCAAGTTCGATCTGACTTTTTACCTTGACGATGGCGGCATTGGCGATTGCCACACGTTCCTGCGCGGCGGCGACCTTTGCTTCAGCCTCGGCCAGTTCGGCATCAAGCGTGATGGTATCCAACCTTACCAGGACCTGACCCGGCTCAACGCTATCGCCTTCATCAACGAGGATTTCCTTGACCCTCAGCGGTTCCTTTGCGGCGACATCGACCAGTTTGGCCTCGATTCGGCCGTTACCCGATACAATTCCCTTGGGCAGCGCGGATTGCTTTGCCCTCCAGTATTGAAAGACAAGGAATGCAGCGACAACAGCGACAGCGACCACCAGAAGAATCCGCATCCATGATTTTTTGGAGCTGGTTTTCGACATAAGAGGCTCCTATGATTTCACCTTTACATTGTTCTGTTCAGAATCCTTGTCTATTTCAAATAAGTGGGGTCTCCAAGCGACAATCTCTACGACACGGGTATGACGCACAAAGTCTGAAATCATGTTCAGGGACTCCCAAGCGAAGTGTTCTGTACGCTTGTTTCCATGCTCTTAGCAAGCATGTTATATGTGTGCTGCGCAATAACCATTTCTTCATTCGCGGGAATGGTCATCAGTGTGACACAGGATGTATCAGATGAAAACACAGTTGCACTGCTATCATTCTTCTCACGGTCGATTTTCGCACCCAGATATCCCAAATTGGCTGCTACACGTTGTCGTATATACGGACTGTTTTCCCCAATCCCTCCGGTAAACACGATTATGTCAATTCCGTTCATTGCCGCAACATACGCCCCGATATATTTCTGGATCCGGTAGACAAATACCTCAATTGCAACTTGCGAGCGTTCATCTCCCTTTTCAGCCGTTGCGATAATGTCACGCATGTCGCTCTTGCCACATAACCCTAACAAGCCGCTTTTGTTGTTGAGCAAATCCGTTACCTCTGAAGTGGTTAAACCTAATTCATCCATCAGGTACAGAACTACGGCTGGATCCAAATCACCGCACCGGCTGCCCATCATCAATCCTTCCAAAGGTGTCAGTCCCATAGAAGTATCAATACTTCTGCCTTGTTCAAATGCTGTAATTGAGCAGCCGTTACCAAGATGGCAGGTGATGACTTTGAGGTTATAGAGTGGTTGTGCTAAGATCTTCGCCGCTTCATTCGCAACATAACTGTGATTGATTCCGTGAAAACCGTATTTGCGAATTTTATAGTTTTCATAAAGCTCTGCTGGAAGGCCGTACAGAAATGCCTTGGGCGCGATTGTCTGATGAGCGGCGGTATCAAAAACAGCTATATGGGGAATATCCGGCAGCAACTCCTGTGCGACTTCAATCCCGATAATATTAGGCTGACAGTGCAGAGGAGCGAACCGTGCTGCCTCTTTGATGCCATCAATCACATCTGCAGTGATTAAGACAGGATTTCTGAATCGTTCTCCGCCGTGGACTATTCTATGCCCTACCCCATCGATTCGGCCGATGTTTCCTGCCCAGTCTGAATCACCCTCAACCAGGGTGTGATGCAGCGCATGCATGGCGATGCGATGGTCGGGCAAAGGGAGTTCCTTTCTGAATTCCTGCTTGTCCTCTGTGATTTGGTAAATGGACCCCGATTCCTGGCCGATGCGCTCGGCCAACCCTTTTGCCATCAGGCGAAAGTTCCTGTCGACATCAAACAGTCTGAATTTGATGCTGCTCGAACCGCAGTTTACGGCGAGTATGTGCATAGTGACTCTCATATGAACTGCCGTCTTATTCTTTAGCATAAGGCCATGTCCAATCGCGTACCTCCGGCATATCCACACCATACGTGGAGACATAATGCTTATGGTCAATCAGCTTTTCGCGAATGATTTGTTGTGCATAGGCCGCAATCGCACCGAGTTGTGGAACCCGGTCGATCACATCTGAAACAAGATGCAAGCGATCCAGATGATTCATAACCATAATGTCAAACGGAGTCGTTGTGGTTCCTTCTTCTTGATAGCCGCGCACGTGCAAATTGCTGTGATTGGCGCGCCGGTATGCTAAACGGTGAATCAGCGAGGGATAGCCGTGGTAGGCAAAGATAATGGGTTTATCCTTGGTAAATAAGGAATCATATTCGAAATCCGTCAGACCGTGCGGATGTTCCTCTTTGGGCTGAAGGGTCATCAGGTCCACCACATTGATCACTCTGATTTTCAGTTCCGGAACATGTTTCCGTAAAATATCGACCGCCGCGAGGGTTTCGATGGTCGGAGCGTCGCCGCAGCACGCCATCACCACATCCGGCTCGGAACCCTTATCATTACTGGCCCATTGCCAGATGCCGATGCCCGCCGTGCAGTGTTTGATCGCCTGGTCCATATTCAGCCACTGCGGCAGGGGCTGTTTGCCCGCGACGATGACATTCACATAGTTGCGGCTGCGCAGACAGTGGTCGGTCACCGACAAGAGGGTATTGGCGTCCGGCGGAAAATACACCCTGATGATATCCGCTTTCTTATTCACCACATGGTCGATGAATCCCGGGTCCTGATGGCTGAAACCGTTATGGTCTTGGCGCCACACGTGCGAGGACAGCAGGTAATTGAGCGAAGCAATGGGCCGGCGCCAGGGGATTTCCGTGCGCGTGACCTTGAGCCACTTGGCATGCTGATTGAACATGGAATCCACCAGGTGGATAAACGCCTCATAGGAGGTAAACAGGCCGTGGCGGCCGGTGATCAGATACGCTTCCAGCCACCCCTGGCAGGTATGCTCGCTCAAGATTTCCATGACCCGGCCATCCGGAGAAAGGTGGTCATCTTCCGGAATCGTCGGTTCCATCCAGGTACGGTCCGTTACTTCAAATAGATTCCCCAACCGATTCGAGGCGACCTCATCCGGACCAAACACCCGGAAATTCGCGGCCTCCAGATTGAGTTTCATCACGTCCCGTAGGAACTTCCCCATGGTGCGCGTCGCTTCTCCAATCACTTGTCCGGGGGCAGGGACCTCAACAGCGTAATCTGTGAAATCCGGCATTCGGAGGTCTTTCAGCAGCAATCCGCCGTTCGCGTGCGGGTTGTCTCCCATCCGCCGCTTGCCTTTCGGTGCCAATTCCGCCAGTTCCGGGATCAGTTTTCCGTTGGCATCAAACAATTCCTCGGGCTTATAACTTTTCATCCAGCTTTCCAGCAATCGGATATGGTCATCATCCATCTTGGAAAAGGGAACCTGATGCGAACGCCAGAAATCTTCCGTTTTCAGCCCGTCCACTTCCTTGGGGCCGGTCCAGCCTTTCGGAGACCTCAGGATGAGCATAGGCCATTGCGGGCGCGTCGTGTTGCCCATGACCCGCGCGTTGTCCTGGATCGAGGCAATTTCCGCGACGATGTCTTCCATCGTGGCCGCCATCTGTTGGTGCATCGTTTCCGGGTCGGACCCTTCTACAAAATAGGGTTTGTACCCATAGCCAACGAACAAACTCTCTAATTCGGCGTGAGGGATGCGTGCCAGTATGGTGGGATTAGCGATCTTATAGCCATTCAGATGCAGGATGGGAAGCACGGCGCCGTCACGAGCGGGGTTAAGAAATTTATTGGAATGCCAGGCGGCCGCCAAAGGCCCGGTTTCTGCTTCCCCATCGCCGACGACGCAAGCGACAATCAGGTCTGGATTGTCAAAGGCCGCACCATAAGCGTGAGATACAGCATACCCTAATTCACCGCCTTCGTGGATGGACCCCGGCGTTTCGGGAGCCACATGACTGGGAATCCCGTGCGGAAAAGAAAACTGTCTAAAAAGTTTCCTCATCCCGTCTGCATCTTGGGTGATATTCGGATAGTACTCGCTATAAGTTCCTTCCAGATAGACGTTTGCCACCAGAGCTGGGCCGCCGTGTCCCGGGCCTGCGACATAAAGTACGGTGAGGTCGTATTTATTGATCAAACGGTTAAGGTGGACATAAATGAAATTGAGTCCGGGCGTTGTCCCCCAATGCCCAAGCAGTCTTGGCTTGATATGCTCGCGCGTTAGCGGTTCGCGCAACAGAGGATTATCCAGCAGATAGATCTGTCCTACCGAAAGGTAATTGGCCGCACGCCAGTAAGCGTTCATCTGCTCCAGTTCGGTGCGAGATAGAAGTGCTGCCTGTTCTTGCATTATTTGCTTAGCCATGACAATCTCCCTTTTCGCAACATTGCACTTAAGTGTGCAAAGTGACCGTTGATGAGTTCGATTTACATACATTCAGCGGCTTTGCCGGCGCATCCCAGAACATGCAATCTGCGCTTTACCATAGTCTTTATCGCTTCTCTTGCCGGACCGAGGTAATTGCGCGGATCGAACTCGGCGGGTTTTTCCGCGAATACCTGGCGTATGGCAGCCGTCATTGCCAGTCTCAGGTCCGTATCGAAATTTACCTTGCAGATGGCCATGTGCGCCGCTTTGCTGATCGCGTCTTCCGGCACACCCGTCGCGTCAGGCATCTGGCCGCCATATTTATTGATAAGGTCTGTGTATTCCTTCGGCACGCTGCTGGAACCATGCATAACTAGGGGGAAACCCGGCAGCTTCTGGGAAACCCGCTCGATCACGTCAAAGGCCAGCTTCGGCTCGGTCTTGAACTTGTAGGCCCCGTGACTGGTTCCGATCGCTACGGCCAGCGAATCCACGCCGGTCCTGCCGACGAATTCGACCGCCTGGTCCGGGTCGGTCAGGTGCTTGTGGATATCGTCCGCACCGACCCCGACCACGTCCTCCTCGATGCCGCCCAACTGCCCCAGTTCGGCTTCGACCACCACGCCGTGAGGGTGGGCATACTCGACCACCTTTTTCGTCAGCGCAATATTCTCCTCGAACGGATAGTGCGACCCGTCGATCATGACCGAGGTAAAGCCGTCATCGACACACTGCTTGCAGGTCTCGAATGTATCGCCATGGTCAAGGTGCATGCAGATCGGAATATTCGGGTTCTCCGCTACGGCGGCGTCGATGATCGCCCGGAGGTATCTCATACTGGCGTATTTCCGCGCCCCGCGAGATACTTGGAGAATCAGTGGGGCCTTTTCCTCGGCGGCCGCCGACATAATACCCTGCGTGATCTCCATGTTATTGACGTTAAAGGCGCCGATGGCATAGCCGTGCTGGTAGGCCATGGCAAACATCTTCTTGGTGGTTACCAGTGCCATCCCAAAAGTCCCTTCAAACAGTATTTATAAAACCAGAGCGCGCGCACCAGAAACACTTATCCAAAGGTTAGGTATCGCTTTTTAACTTGTTACCCGCCCGACCGCTTGTGGTAAGGCATTCCGCATAAGGTCCTTATAGTAGCGCATTCTCAGAAACGTATTCCCCGTTTCTGCCAACGACACAGAAAGCACTACGTGGCCCAATATAGAATAGACACAAGCATTCGCACTCAGGGGAATTCCTGTGTGTGCTATGGGCTTTTACCTTACTCCCCCACAACCAGGGTCCCGATACAATAGGATTCTCTCTGATGGCAGCGACTCTTACTGCCGGATATTTTGGCGCGGGTGTACATGTGGAGTGAAAAAGTCTGCTTTTTTCACGGATGGGTCAGACGGGCGTCAGCTACAGGCATTCTTGCGAAAGGGCGACATCGTGAGTGGTGAACTTCCGGTTGTTTATCTGGCAAGACATGGTGAGACGGCGTGGAGTCTCACGGGCCAGTACACGGGACTTACCGATTTACCACTGACCGAACAAGGGGAGCGCAATGCGCGACAGCTCGGGGAACGGCTGAAAGGCATACCGTTTGCCAAGGTGTGGACGAGTCCCTTGCAGCGCGCGGTCCGGACCTGTGAACTGGCCGGCTTCGGCGCCGTGGCGGAACTTGACCCCGACCTGGTGGAGTGGAACTACGGTGAATATGAAGGGCGCCGCACCGCGGAGATCCTCGCGGAGCGTCCGGGCTGGCAACTGTTCCGGGACGGCTGCCCCGGCGGGGAAACGCCGGCTCAGGTTGCTGGGCGTGCGGACCGCGTGGTGGGCCGCGTGCGTGCGGTTCATGGAGACGTGCTGTTGTTTTCGAGCGGTCATTTCATACGGGTGCTGGCCACCCGGTGGATAGGGCTCGACCCTTCGGTCAACAGCAGGTCCTTTAAACTGAGCACCGCGAGCCTCAGCGCGCTCGGTTATGAAGGAAGCCTTTCCCGGCCGGTGATTTGCCTTTGGAATGAAACGCGTCATGTGGGCCTGTGACTCCATTCCGCCGTCCGGCCTGCTCGCTGAAAATCGAGGGACGCGGAATCATAAGAAAAGAGATTTACCTGAAAGGGGATCAAGATGGGTAGAACAGCTATTGCAGTTCCTGCAGTGACGTCCAAGGAGCGAGCCGATATATCGGAACTGTTCAAACAATACGGGTGCGGCCCGGTTCAGTTTTCAGGTACGGACAATGCTCTCTATGAAAGGCATCTCCTGTTTGATAATGTCATCGACCTGAAAGCAGCCGGCCCACGGGAACGATTTGAGGCACTG
>Ga0315277_10008219_pt1 | contig 13454 bp, 10 predicted proteins | sample YL17G05_15_MG_FD_203695 | JGI IMG/M metagenome (GOLD analysis project Ga0315277, IMG submission 203695) | Sediment microbial communities from Yellowstone Lake, YNP, Wyoming, USA - YL17G05_15 | ecosystem: Environmental > Aquatic > Freshwater > Lake > Sediment | place: USA: Wyoming | collected...
CCTCCCGGGGGGAAGCCTCAAGGGGGAGAAGCGGGATTACATGGTCCGAACCCTCGGTCGATCTTCAGAGTTTAAAGATATCGAGGAGATCGTCGTTCAGCAGCATAATGGGGTCCCTGTCCGTATCAGGGATGTCGGGAAGGTGGTAGATGGATTTGAGGATGCCCTAACCGAAGTCCATATCAACGGGACAAGAGGGGTCATCATCAACATCCTCAAACAGATCGGGGGCAACACGGTTTCTACGGTTGACAATGTCTTAAAGGCACTGCCACAGATTCAAAAGGAACTCCCTAAAGGAATCACCATTCAAGTCATCTCAGACCAGTCCACGTTTATTCGGAAGTCGATTAAAAACCTCCAGCACGAAGCGATCATGGGGGCCCTGTTGGCCGTAGCGATCATCCTTATCTTTCTCGGGAGCGGGACAAGCACCTTAATCATTGCACATTCCATTCCTATCTCCATCGTATCCACCTTTGTGCTACTCTATTTTGGAAATTTTTCACTAAACATCATGACCCTTGGAGGTCTGGCTCTCGGTGTCGGCCGTCTGGTGGACGATGCGATCGTTGTTCTTGAGAATATCAGTCGCCATATTGAAAATGGGGAGCCCCCTGAAGAGGCTTCTTACAAAGGGGCAAAGGAAGTGAGCACCCCGGTCATTGCGGCGACCGTTACGAGTATCATTGTTTTTATTCCTCTTGCCTTTGTCAAAGGGGTTGCTGCGGTGCTTTTTCTCCAGATGGCCTACACGGTTGCCTTTTCACTTCTCGCCTCCCTTTTTGATTCACTGACTCTTGTGCCTGTTCTAACGGCTAAGTTCCTCCGGCCGAGAAAAGAATCGAAGAAAGTCCCATGGACCCAGAAGGTCTTCCAGAAAACCCGTCCCTTCTTCCTCTGGGTGGATCAGCATTACCAGTCCCTTCTCGATATGTCCCTGTCTCATCGAAAGACGGTGATCACCGGGGTCATTGGGATATTTATGGGGACTCTTTTTCTCATCCCGTTAATTGGAACCGAATTTTTCCCTGCGACGGACGAGGGACAGCTCAGGATGACCATACGTCTTCCCGTAGGTTCCTCTCTTGATGAAACGGTAAAGGTGGTAAATAAGGTAGAAGGGATCATCTTTGAGGAGGTCCAGGAATTGAAGTCTCTCTGGTCCAGGTCAGGCTCAGGCACGGGGGGGAATGTCATCTTCAGCGGTCGATTTGCAGGCCCCCATACTGCCAACGCATCGCTGATGCTGTTTGACCAATCAGAGAGGAGTCAGTCCTCTGATATGATTGCCCGCTCATTAAGGGAAAAAATAAGACAGATTCCAGGGGCGACGTTCTCTATCTATCCGGGTGGTCTTGTTACCCGAATCATCACCTTCGGAAATGATGACCCGATTGATGTGGAGATTCTCGGATACGATCTGACAACGGGAAGCCGTTTGGCCCGGGAAGTTGAGGGATACCTGAGAGGGGTCCGGGGAGTTACCGATATCCAGGTCGGCCGGGAGGATGGTCTTCCAGAATACCAAGTTCGGGTTCGTCAGGACCGTGCAGCAGCGCTGGGATTGACAACCTCGCGGGTGGCAGCGGTGGTTAGACATGCCATTGAGGGGGATGAGTCGGCCATCTTTGTCGATCCAAAGACAGGCCGTGAACACTATGTCAGGGTTCGTCTCAGAAAAGAGGACAGAAAGCGTCCCGAAGATCTGGCGCGACTCCCCCTGCCTGTTTCAGGTAACAGAGTTGCCGCTCTGGAAAATGTCGTTGAACTGAAACACATCCTTTCTCCTATTCAGTTGGAAAGGAAATATCAGCAGCGGATCATTCATGTGACGGCAAATACAAGTGGAAGGGATCTCGGCTCTATCGCGGCTGAGATTGAGGAAAAGATTTCTAAGATGAAGATTCCTGAAGAGTTTACCGTAACTCTCAAGGGGGCCCGCCTCGAGCAGCAAGAGGCCTTCCGGAATCTCATCTTTGCTTTGGCCCTTGCCATCCTCCTGGTTTACATGGTGCTTGCCTCTCAGTTTGCCTCTTTGCTCCACCCGTTCCTAATCATGTTCTCGGTTCCGTTGGGTTTCATCGGAGTGATCTGGGCTCTCTTTGTTACTGGAAATACATTGAGTGTGGTTTCTTTCATCGGAATCATCATGATGGTAGGGATCGTGGTGAGCAATGCCATCATCCTGATCGATTATATCAACCGCCTCCGGAAAGAGCAGGGGGCCGAATTGAAAGATGCCATCATCCGGGCCGGCAGGATCCGTCTCAGACCGATTCTGATGACTAGCCTCTGCACCATTTGCGGATTGATACCCATGGCCCTGGGATTGGGAGAGGGCGCTGAAGCCAATGCCTCCTTGGCCATTGCCGTGATCGGAGGGCTTACGGTTTCAACATTCCTCACGCTGGTCTTTGTACCTACCCTCTATTTTATGGCGGAAAATTGGCGAGCCAAGAGGGGATGAGCTCAAAAAAGTCATATAGTCAGATAGTCGAATAGTTGTGTAGTCGATTAATCAAAAAGAATGAGACTATTAGACTATGTGACTATACGACTATGAGACAAACTGACTCCGAACTCCGAACTGAGATATGATTCCACGTCGTAAAACCCGTCAGATCTCCATCGGCCCGGTTAAAATCGGGGGGAAGGCTCCGATTTCAGTCCAGTCGATGACGAAAACAGATACGCGGGATGTTCGTAGAACGGTCCATCAGATACGGCGACTCGAATCGGCAGGCTGCGAAATCATCCGTGTTGCTGTTCCGGATGAGGAGGCGGCCCGGGCCATCGCCCAGATTAAAAAAAGGATTAACATCCCCCTTATTGCGGATATCCACTTCAACTATCGGCTGGCTCTGAGGTCAATGGAATCCGGAGCAGATGGACTCCGGATCAATCCCGGGAATATCGGCGGAAGAAACCGTTTGAAGAACATCGTAAACGAGGCGAAGAACCGCTCCATCCCGATCCGGATCGGAGTCAATGCGGGTTCTCTTGAGAAAGACCTTTTAAAGCGTTTCGGAGGACCGACATCCGAGGCCATGGTATTAAGCGGACTCCGGGCCATTGAATATATGGAGGACCTCGGGTTTCATCTCATCAAAGTCTCTTTGAAGGCATCCGATGTCCTGAGGACGGTTGAAGCCTACCGTCTCTTTTCAAAAAAATCGGGCTATCCTCTTCATCTTGGAATCACGGAGGCGGGAAAGGGCTCCGGAGCAATGGTCAAATCGGCCATCGGGATCGGACTTCTTCTCAGCGAGGGGATCGGAGATACGATCCGTGTCTCTTTGACCGGAGATCCCAATGAAGAGGTCCGTGTGGGCTATGAGATATTGAGGGCTTTAAAGATTCGGGAGAGGGGAGTTGAAATCATCTCCTGCCCGACCTGCGGTCGCTGTGAAATTGATCTCAGCCGTCTTGTGGAGATGGTAGAGAATGGGATTCGAAAAATCACTGCTCCCATGACCATCGCCATCATGGGATGCCTGGTCAATGGTCCTGGCGAGGCGAAAGAGGCGGATATCGGGATCGCTGGAGGGAAAAGGGTTGGACTCCTTTTTAAAAAAGGAGAGATCGTTAGGAAGTTGAAGGAAAAAGATTTTGCCAAAGTCCTTCTAAATGAAGTTAGAGAGATGGCGGGGGGCAAACGATGAACAATGAACTATGAACTGTTTATCGTTCATCGTTAACACGAAGCTTTTTCCACACATAATAGATCCGATGTAGGACTGTGAAGTGGGTGAGGATGGCCAGGATCCAGAGGACCGGTTCCATCCAGTTTAAAAGAGCCCCCAAAGAGAGAAGGATGATCCTCTCCGCTCTCTCCATCAGTCCGATATGGCAGGAGATCCGAAGGGATTCCGCCTTTGCCCGAACATAGGGAATGAGGGCGGTTCCGATGGCCACCATAGAGGTGAGAATGACCAGACCGGAGTTCCCCTCTCTCAGGTAATGGATGCTGAGGGCCAGAAGGAAGAGAAGGTCCGAATATCTATCCATCACCGAGTCGAAAAAGCTTCCGAAGATGGTCACCTTTCCTAAATTCCTTGCAATGACCCCGTCCAGAAGATCGAAAAGACCCGAAAGGATAATCGCCAGGCCCGCTGAGAGCCAGAATCCTTTCAGAATCAGCCATGAAGCGACAAGGGTTGAGAAGAATCCCAGCAGGGTGAATAAATTTGGGTTTCCCTTCTCTCCGAAGATTTTTTTAAATGGAGGGTAGAGATAGGAATCGAGGCGGTGTCCGAGTCTGTCGCTGAGCATAATGTGGGAATGAAATTGTAATGCCTCAGTTATGGGTCCAAGTAATACAAATATCCTCTTATCATACCCCTCTTTGGAAAAGAGGGGGAAGGGGAGATTTTCCCAGCATAATTTTAAAATCCCCCTTTATCCCCCTTTGCCAAAGGGGGATAAAACGCCCATAATTAATGGATTGCATGAGATTAACATTTTTTATGGAAAAGTCAATCGAAGTATTTTATACTTCCGACCACAGACTTAAAATTCAATAAAAGGGATGCCTATGCCAACTCATGTCATTTCTCAGACGGAATTTAAATCTCTTACCCTGAAGGGAAGAGGAAAGGTCAGGGATATCTATGATCTCGGAGACAGGCTTCTGATTGTTGCCACCGACCGGATATCAGCCTTTGATGTGGTTATGCCGAACCCCATTCCGGATAAGGGGAGGATTCTGACTCAACTCTCAAAATTCTGGTTCGATCTGACCCGGGAGATTATTTCCAATCATGTCATCTCAACCAAAGTGGAGGAATACCCTCAGGAGTGCCGGGCCTATCAGGAGGACCTAAGAGACCGGTCCATGCTGGTGGTCAAGACAGAAGTTCTTCCCGTCGAATGTGTGGTGAGGGGTTATCTCGCCGGATCAGGATGGGAAGAATATCAGAAGACAGGAGAGATCTGCGGCATTTCCATTCCGAAAGGGTTGGTGGAGTCCTCAAAACTGGAGGAGCCTATCTTTACTCCCTCCACAAAAGCAGAGCAGGGTCTTCACGACGAGAACATCTCCTTTAAAAAGATGGAGGAGATCGTCGGGAAAGACCTGGCTCAGCGATTGAGAGCGGTCACTGTCGCCGTTTATCAAAAGGCAAGAGATTTTGCAGAGCATAGGGGGATTCTGATTGCGGATACCAAGATGGAATTCGGAATCAAAGACGGCAAGCTTATACTGATCGACGAACTTCTCACACCGGACTCCTCACGGTTCTGGCCAAAAGATGGTTACAGGCCAGGAGGGTCCCAGAAGAGTTTTGACAAGCAGTTTTTAAGGGATTACCTCCTCTCCATTAAATGGAATAAGACGCCTCCCGCTCCTGAATTGCCTGAGGATATCATTAAGAAGACGAGGGAGAAGTATTTAGAAGCTTACAAGAGGCTGTTAGGGAAGCCTCTATAGGAATGACGAACGATGGATGAAATGATTTACCATGAGATTCCACTCTTAAATCAGCCCTATCTGATCGCCGGATTTGAAGGATGGCCGAATGCGGCCGAGGTTTCTTCTTTTTCCCTTCAGCATCTGGTGGAAAATCTGAAGGCAAAAAGGTTTGCTTCCATTCCGATGGACAATTTTTATCAGATGTCTTCCAATCGTCCCGCCGCCATCATCAAAGATGGAAGATTGATGGAATTAAATTTTCCGGGCAACCATTTTTACTATTCAAAGAACCCGCTGGGGAAAGACCTCATTCTTTTTTCTGGAATTGAACCCCATCTTCGCTGGGACATCTTCACCGATCTCTTTCTCGACCTTGCTCAGAGATTCGCAGTCCATCAGATATTCACCCTTGGCGGAACCTACGACTATATCCCCCACACTCACCCCACCGTGGTCAGCGCGGTCTTCAACAGGGAAGATTTAAGAGAGGAGGTCCTCGAAGCCGGACTCAACCTGACCGAATATGCGGGCCCCATCAGCATCCACACCTTTCTTCTTGAGGCCGCAGGAAAGAGGGGATTAAAGGCGGTCAGCCTCTGGGGCCATGCCCCCCAGTATCTCCAGGCAAGGAACATCAGAGTGGCATGTGGAGTTCTGAAAAAATTGAACGGTTTAATGAAGATGGAGATGGACCTCTCAAGGCTTGAAAGCGCCAGCGACTATTTCGACCAGCAGGTGAACGATTTCGTCAACCAGGATCCCAAGCTCCAGGAGATGATCAGCAAACTGGAGGAGGCTTATCAAAAGCCTGGAAGACCTTTTCCCTTCGGAAAGAGGGAAGAATCAAAAGAGGATAAGGTCGTCTACATTCAGGCCTTTCTAAAGAGACAGGAGGATGAGGAGAAGAAAGAGAGTTAACCGAAATCTCCCATCCATCCCGTCTTTGCAATCCCGCCGAAAGCCGAATCTCCCATCCATAGAAGAGAACGATTGTGGAAGCGAGTAGATGAAAAAAGTAAGACTGGGCAGGACGAATTTTTATATCACCCGATTGGGATGGGGAGGGATACCTATTCAGCGGGTCAGCGAGGATGAGGCGGTATCGGTAATCCGGGCGGTAGTGGATATGGGAGTGGATCTCCTGGATACCGCTCGTGGTTATACAAACAGTGAGTCCAGGATCGGATTTGCTCTTCAAACAACCGATCGAGAGGTGATTCTTTCATCGAAATCTCAGGTGCGGACGGATCGGATAGAGGATGAAGTCCATATCAGCCTGAGACAGATGAAAGCAAAAAAGATTCACCTTTACCACCTTCACAACATCTCCCGTCCTGAGGAATATGAAAAAGTGATGGGTCCGGGTGGAGCCTACGAAGGATTGATGCGCATGCGGGATGCAGGCAGGATCGATTTCATCGGCATCACGAGTCATAGCCTTGATGTTTTGAAGAGGGCGGTTGAGGATGACCATTTTGATGTGATCATGGCTTGTTATAGCTTTCTTGAACCTGATGCCGACAGGAAAGTTTTTCCTCTGGCCAGGGCGAAAGATATCGGGGTGATTTCCATGAAACCTTTTTCGGGTGGGGTGATTGAGGAGCCGGGTCCAGCCTTGAGGTTCATTCTCACCCAACCGGATATCGTTCCCATTCCAGGATCGGAAACCCTTGAAAAGGCGAGAGCCAACTGGGAGATTTTTACTCAAGACCATTCCCTTACCCGGAGAGACCGGAGCTATATCGAAACCCTGAGGAGTGAGTTGGATCACCAGTTCTGCCGAAGATGTGATTACTGCCAGCCCTGTCCGGAGAAGATCAGCATTCAGCACATTATGGGGCTGAGATATATCGTCAAGCGATTTGGGAGTAGCACTGAAGAACTCGATTGGTTTCACTCCCTCATCGAGAAGGCACGTCACTGCACCGAATGCGGGGATTGCTTAAAACGCTGCCCTTACCAACTGCCGATCCCTGAACAGATCAGAAAAAATTTAGCCTGGTATGATGACCTGGTGAAACAAGGGTGAGGAAGAGCAAAGTGGTTTTAAAATGGCCCGGGCCCGATTACTCAGAAAAAAAGCCTAACGGTAAGGGTAACGAGGCCCGTATCGTTAATAAAAGGCTACGTTTATCGTCTCTTAATTCTTTATACGTAACCGTAACCAATAACCGAAACGGGCTTCGTCACCTTAACCTTAACCCACATTTCATGATCACAGGGGTTGATCCAGCAAATTGGTAAGCTCTTTAAGGCTCTTTAATATCCGTTTCGGTTTTTTTTGCGAGAGTTCCTTCCGGGTGTGAAATCCCGTTGGAAGGGCATAGACATCGACCCCCGCCTCTTTTCCTGTCTCGATATCGGTGAGGGTATCTCCCACAAAGACCACTTCTTCCGGTGGAAGTCCCATCTCCCTTAAAGCAGTATGAATCATATCCGGAAAGGGCTTGTTTCGGGGGACATCGCCGGCGCCGATCACCGATTTGAAATAGGGAGACACCTTCAGGTGCCGAAGGGCTCCTCTCGAAAAGCGGCCGAATTTATTTGAGGCCACCCCAAGAATCACCCCCCGGTTGTAAAGCGTATCAAGGACCTCCTTCGCACCATCGAGAAAATAGGTATGATCGAGATAGACCTCTTCATATTTTTTTCGCATGACGGGAATATTTCTTTGAGCCTCCCCGGGCGTGAAGAATTGATGGAGCGTTGATTCCAAATCCGCTTTCAGATAGTGTTTAAGTTCGTTGTATGAAAAAATCTTTCTTCCGGATTGTTGAAAAACCTCCTTCAGTCCCAAGTAAATCGCCTCGTAGGCCTCGATGAGCGTCCCGTCGAGATCGAAGATGATTCCGCGGACCCGTTTTTTCAGGTCTCCGAGGATGTCATGAAAGTCCTCAAAAGGGTGGCAGGTGATGTCCTGATCGATGCAGTAAGGGTAGAGGAAGTCTTTGGCAAAGACGAAATCCGATTCACGGGCCGCACACCTGTCGGAGAGACCATTTCCGACGAAGAAGATCCTTTCATATTCTTTACGGTGATTCCGAACGATCTGCTTCTTGCAGGTGCCGCAAAGACCGCACTCCTCGCTGACATAGGGAAAGGAGATATCGGTCCCTCCGTCACTCAGAAAATGGGTGGTGTTGGCATAGAAAGGAATTTCAGAGAGGTGATGGGTTTCGAGTATGGTCCGAATATAGAAATCGAGACCGTCACTCACAATCTTTACCTCAATATCGTTCTCACGACAAAATTGATAGAAAGATTTGAAGTGGGGATCGATATGGGAATGTTCCCGTATAAAACGGAGGACACTCTCTTCATCACCCTTTAGAATCTTTGCAATACGGGAATAGGCCTCCCGCGATCCGATCTTGCCCTCGCAGAAATCCCGATCAATGGTCCGCCAGTCTCCCACCGAGAAACGGTTGACGAGGGTGTAACCCATATCCCGGACGCTGATCGTCCCATCGAAATCACAAAGAATCAGTTTTTTCATAGATTATAAAAGGGTTCAAGGGTTCTAGGGTTCTGGTTTTCTATATCTTAATAAAAGATTTTCACTTGAACCCTGGAAACCTGGACCCCTAGATCCCTTGGTTTGTCAGTCATCCCAGCCGATCAGTCGCTTTTTGGCAACCGGCAGTTTAAACTTCTCTTTCAACCGCCTGGCGACGAGGTCCGGAACCAGCCCTTCCACTGTTCCACCCAGTTTGGCCACCTCTTTGATCGTCCGGGAGGAGACGAAGAAGTAATCTTTGCTGGTCATCATGAAGAGAGTATCCAGATGGGTGCTGAGGCTCCGGTTCATGGAGGCCATATGAAATTCATATTCGAAATCAGAAGTTGCCCGAAGTCCCCTTAAAAGCACCTTGGCATTGGTTTTTTCGACATAGGTGACGAGAAGCCCCTTAAAACTATCGACGATGAGATTGGGACTGTCTTTAAAGATCATTTTTGCCATCTCCACCCGTTCCTCCACCGTAAAGAGAGATTTTTTTTCAGCATCGTGGGCGATGGCGAGAATCACCTTATCAAAAATCTCGAGAGCCCTCTCCACAATATCGATATGACCGTAGGTGAGGGGATCAAAAGACCCGGGGTAGATAGCGACCTTTCCCATATCGTTTTTGTCTCCTTTCATCTTTTCATTCATCTCGTCTTACCTCTTTTATCCCTTCGACAGCCTGAAAGAAAGAGACCATTGTATCTCCCATTTTTTTCTGCCGGATGAGGTCCCATCCTTCCATCTTTTTTGGAAGGGATTCACGGCGGCTATGTTCGATCACCAGGACCGAGCCGCCATGGTAGATTCGGCAAAGATTGAGTTTAGCCAGGGTCCTCTGAATGAATCCCTTTTCATAGGGGGGATCCATGAAGATCAGGTCAAAGGTTTCTCCTCTCCTTTCGAGAATTCCGATCGCGCGGTTCACCTCTTTCGGAATGATTTCACACTGTCCTTTGAAACCGCATTGATGGAGGTTTCGTTGGACGATTCTCAGGGCTTCTCTCCCTTTCTCAACGAAGAGAACTTTCCCTGCCCCACGGCTCAGGGCTTCAATGCCCAGATTCCCTGTGCCGGCAAAGAGATCCAGAACAACCTTTCCCTCCAACTCTTCTCCAAGGATATTGAAGATCGATTCCTTGACCCGGTCAGAGGTCGGACGAAGGGCGTGGCCCGTAGGGGTCGCCAATCTCCTGCCTCTCGATGTCCCACTGATGATACGCATCTTTTAATAAGTCGCAAAGGGCAAAGTGCATAGCGCATAGCGAAAAAAATAAATGGAGAGAATTAAACCCTATGCTCTCTGCTCCATGCCCTATGCTATTGAGCAGTCCTTCGTAATTCCTCCACTTTCTTAGCCATGTTCCCCAGATGCGATCCCTGCCAGTAGATTCTTCCACATTTCGGGCACCGGTAAAAATCTCTCTTCTGAGAGAAGATGAAGTCCGGGACTTTTCCCTCTGCCTCTTCCCATGGAATCGCATCGATTGGGTCATTACAGAGGAGACATCGGGTGTAAAGTTTTTCCTCGTCGAGAGAGAGGGTTCCTTTTTGAACTACCTCCTTCAACTGGCGAGAAGGGTGATCCTCCGTGATGGTGATGATACGATCTTTGGGTCTTCTAAGAGCCAGTTTCGTATCCCGGGTCAGGAGGATTCGTTCTTCCTGGCGGGCCAGCTGGATGAGTTGATGAATATCTTCACCACGGTAATAGAAGGTATCGTAACCAAGCATCCTCAACCCTTTGGCCAGCTTCCCTAACATGCGATCAGCTAAAAATTTCATAAAAATTGTCTGATGTAAATGGGTTAGGGTTAGGAGATTAATTTGATGTATCATTGGTCTTATAGTCTTATGGTTGTATAGTTTAGGAAAAAAAGGCTAATTGACTATAAGACTAACTGACTAACGAAACGGGCCCTGAACCTAGCATGGTACAGGGCGGGCATCTTAACCTTCACCTTTAGACAAGAAACTCTTTTTATAATTACAGATACTTCCCGATAATAATCTCCAGATCCTTCTTCGTCTTTTCAGGAATCAACTTTTTACTCGTGATCAAGGCTTGCTTCAGGGCTATGGCGCAGATGCAGTCCCTCTTTTCGGGCAGGTGCTTCACGGCTGTCCGGATGGCGCTTTTGGCAGTTCGGGCGCTCTGGGCAAGAATTCTAAGGACTTCTCCGATGGAAACATCTTCTGCCTCCTGGTGCCAGCAATCGTAGTCGGTTGCAAAGGCGATGGTGGCGTAACAGATTTCCGCCTCACGGGCAAGCCTTGCCTCCGGTAGATTGGTCATTCCGATGATATCGACACCCCAGGAACGGTAAAGTTTTGATTCAGCCCGTGTTGAAAATTGAGGCCCTTCGATACAGATATAGGTTCCCTCTTTATGGACTGTCGCCCCCACTTCCCCTCCGGCTTCTCCAAGAATCTTGCTGAGGGTGGGGCAGACCGGATCGGCAAAGCTGATGTGGCAGACCACTCCATCGCTGAAGAAGGTGTTGGGACGTCCGACGGTTCGATCGATGAATTGATTGGGGATGACCATATCCCCGGGATGGATGTTCTCCTTCATCGACCCCACGGCACTGACGCCGATGATCCAGTGAACTCCTAACATCTTCATGGCGTAGATATTTGCCCTGAAATTGAGGGAGGATGGCTGGATGCGATGGCCTTTGCCGTGACGGGGCAGAAAGGCAATCTTCGTCCCTTCGAGGCGACCCACCACAATAGAATCCGATGGACTTCCAAAAGGGGTTGTTAAAGAGACCGTCTGAACCTCCTCAAGACCCTCCATCTCATAGAGACCTGATCCACCGATCACACCCACCATCTTTTCAGCCATGCCTATCCTCCTCCATTTCCCCAAAATGTTAATTGATTTCTAAGACTCTGTCAAACAAGAGAAAAAAGAAATTGCGTCTTCCTGGTCGTTCCCAAAAGATAGAATAACCCGTATCAGAAAACCCCTCACTTTCCTGTAATGTTGTTTTTACATTTTTGTTCTACCATACAACATTTGAAGTAGTAATCGATAAAGCAAATTCAAATATTGGATGCCGAAACGTGGGAAATAATTCCTATTGAAGTTTCCATTCAAAATTAGTAGACTCTTGTCAAACCTTAGGGTTTTAAACCAACCTCCCAACTAACCTTTAGGGGATTTCATGACCATACAAGAAGTTAAACGCAAGCTCGCTGCTATCCTCAGTGCCGATGTCAAGGGGTATAGCCGCCTCATGGGTGAGGATGAAAAGTTAACAATCCGTACCCTGAATGCATACAAAGAGGTGATGACTGGCCTGATTCAGCATCATCGTGGCCGGGTGGTGGATGCTCCAGGGGATAACCTTCTGGCTGAATTTGCCAGTGTGGTAGATGTGGTTGGGTGTGCTGTCGAGATTCAGAAAGAACTCAAAAGCAGAAACGCTGAGTTGTCCGAGAATCGAAGGATGGAGTTTCGTATTGGAGTCAATCTTGGGGATGTGGTTGAGGAGGGAGATAAGATTTTTGGGGATGGGGTTCATATCGCAGCGCGTATGGAGAGTCTTGCTGATCCTGGAGGGATCTGCATCTCAGGAACAGCTTATGATCAAGTCGAGAATAAACTTGGGTTAAGCTATGAGTCCCTTGGTCAACAAACTTTTAAGAATATTGCAAAGCCAGTGAGAGTTTATCGAGTATTGATAGAGTCTGGAACTTTTGCTTCAACGGATATTATAGATCAACATATTCAATTCTGCACCACCGTTGATGGAGTCCGCATCGCTTACTCCATGGTGGGCCACGGACCATTTTTGGTTATTCCTCCGGCATGGGTTAGTCATTTACAGTTGCAATGGGAGCATCCATCTGCACGTGACTATCTGGAAAAAGGAACTCGGACTCAAACCTTTCTTTTTTATGATAAACACGGTTGTGGCCTCTCTGAACGGAACAGGACAGAATTTACCTTAGAGTCGGAGGTTCGCCCATTGGAAGCTGTTATCGACCATCTCAAGCTCAAACGTTTCGCATTGTTTGGACATTCTTGTAGTGGTCCTGTTGCCATCGCTTACGCAATTAAGTATCCAAGGCGTGTTTCACATTTAATCCTATACGATTCTTATGCTCGTGGTGAGGCAATATCTACAGAGGAATTAAAGAAGTCTTTTTCATCACTGATTCGTTCCGCTTGGGGTGTTGGTTCTAAGACCTTGGCTGACATATTCTTACCCGGCGCTGATGTTTCTGTCCTCAAATGGCTTGCGCGTTACCAGCGTGAGGCAGCTACTGCAGAAATGGCTGCAAAATTGTTAGATCTTACATACAATCTTAATGTAACAGACCTTCTCCCCAGATTACGTGTTCCTACTTTGGTGATTCATCGTAATGGTTGCAAGGTTATTCCATTCCATCTCGGGAGGGAGATGGCATCTATGATTCCAAATTCTCGCTTCGTTCCATTAGAAGGAAGTATTCATCTACCTTATTTTGGTGATACGGATGCTGTGCTACGCATCATGGGTGAGTTTTTGGGTATACCTGCTCATGGAA
>Ga0315277_10008220_pt1 | contig 13447 bp, 12 predicted proteins | sample YL17G05_15_MG_FD_203695 | JGI IMG/M metagenome (GOLD analysis project Ga0315277, IMG submission 203695) | Sediment microbial communities from Yellowstone Lake, YNP, Wyoming, USA - YL17G05_15 | ecosystem: Environmental > Aquatic > Freshwater > Lake > Sediment | place: USA: Wyoming | collected...
CCTGGCGGGGATGGCCGGCCTGGCCGTCTTCCTGGCCGGCCGGACGAACTTCTCCGAGGTCTCGGAGGCGGCCGCGCGGCAGGGTGCCGCGGGTTATTTCGACTTCCTGGCGGGAGGCTGGAGGGATATTTGGACCTGCCTTTCTTTCCTGCTGGCCTGGGCTATTTCCCCGGTCGCCTGGCAGAGAATCCGCGCGGCCAGGTCCGTCCGCGCAGCCCGCTCCGGCCTGCTGGCCGTCCTCCCGATCTTCCTCCTGCTTTACGGGCTCGTCCTCATGGTCGGGATGTTCTCCCTGCCCGTTTTGAGCACTCCGCCGGCCCAAGGGCCGGTTCTATCCGAGATCATTGCAACGAGGGCCGGGCCCGTCCTGGGCGCGCTCATCTTCATGGCCGTCCTGGCGGCCGTCGTTTCGACCCTCGACGCGGGTATCAATACCGGCGCGATGACCCTGGCCCGCGATATCGTCCCCGCCCTGCGGCCCGCCCTTAGGGGCAGCGTCGCTCTCAGCCGGCTCTCGACGGTTCTGACGATGGCCCTGGCGTTCCTGGTCGCCACAAGGTTCACCAGTATCCTGCGGACGATCGGCCTGGCCTCGGAGATCATGGCCGAGGGCCTGTTCCTGCCGGGCGCGGCCATGTTCATCCTGAAAAGGAGACTCCCGGCCGCCGGCCTCCTGAGCCTGTTGTGCGGCGGCGGATTCGCCCTGGCCAGCTTCCTCAATGAAACGGGCGTCTGGTCCCTTGGCCTTCCGTCATGGCCGTTCACGCTTCCCGTCGGCCTCGGCTTGAGCGCGGCCGGCTTCGCCCTCGGTGCCGCTTATGAAAGCATCCGAACCCGTAAATCGCGTACGACAGCCCTTCCCAAGGCGACGCTTTTGTCTTAAGATGAAGGCCGATGCGCCTTCCGAGGCCCTTTGTCAATTTCCTGATCAGGACGATCGGCCGGTCCGTCCTCCGGCTCTGGTCCATGTCGGAGAGAGTGACCGTCGTCGGAAAGGAAGGTTATGACCGGCTCAGGGCCGAGCGCAAGCCGGTCGTCCTCCTCCTCTGGCACGGACGATTATTCTTCGCGCCCTATTTCTTCAGGAACACCGGCATCGTTCCCCTGATCAGTCCCAGCCGGGATGGGGAGGTTCTCGTCCAGCTTGCCGGCGGATGGGGATATCGATTCCTGCGCGGGTCGAGCTCTCATTCCATTGTCCAAGCTTGGAAGGAGATGAAGGCCGAGCTCGCCGACGGAAGCGTTCTGGTCATCGTTCCGGACGGGCCGCGCGGGCCCTTCCGGAACCTCAAGGCCGGCGGGTTGAGGCTGGCCCAGGAATCGGGCGCCCATTGCGTCCCGTTCACCTTCTCGGCCCGGAGAAAAAGAAACCTCTCGAGCTGGGACCGGTTCGTGCTTCCCCGTCCATTCTCCAGGGTGGCGGTCCTGTTCGGCGAGCCGTTCACGGTCTCCCCTTCGCTCCGGGGGGAGGACTTCGAGAGGGAACGGGCCCGGGTCGAACGCCTGCTCGTCGAGCTCGACGAAAAAGCGGACGCCTTCTTCGGGAAGCCGTAGCCCGCCCCTCGCTTGTGTCCGGGGATGGGCTGTGGTATAAATGGCCCTAAAGGAGTGGCGCATGCTGAAAAAAATCGTTCTCTTATTCCTGGCTGTTTTAGCCCTCGTCCTTCTCTGTCTGTCCCAGGAGACGGAGACGAAGGGTTTAATCGCGCAGGGTGACGAGCTCTACGCCCAGCGCGTGGACCTGGCCAAGGCCAAGGAAGCGCTGGCCAAGTATCAGGAGGTCCTCCTCAAGGGCGAGAACAAGTATGAAGCTTATTGGAAGATGGCCAAGGCCGAGTATTGGATCGGGGACCATGTCCCCGACAGCAAGGAGAAGAAGGCCGCCTTCCAGATGGGCATCTACTACGGCAAGAAGGCCATCGCCCTCGAACCCGAAAAGCCGGACGGCCACTACTGGCTCGGCGTCAATTACGGAAAGTACGGCGAGGCCAAGGGCGTCCTCAAGAGCCTGTCTTTGGTCAAGCCGATCAAGGCCGAGATGAACAAGGTCGTCGAGCTCGATCGGGCTTACGAGGCCGGAGGGGCGGATCGCGTCCTGGGCCGGGTCTATTACAAGCTTCCCGGGTTCGCGGGCGGGAGCAACAAGAAATCGCTCGAACATCTTCTCAAGTCCAAAGAGTACGGGCCCAACGACGCTACGACCAGGATGTTCTTGGCCGAGACCTACCTCGACCTCGACAAGGTTGAAGAAGCCCGTCAGGAGCTCGAGTACCTCATCGGCATGACGTCCGCCCCGGAGGACGAGGCCGAAACTCAGGAGTTCCAAGCTCAGGCCAAGAAGATGCTGGCCGAGAAGAAAGAATTCCGGAAGAAATAGTCGGGCTTATTCCGAGAAAACCTGGGCGGTGAAGACCTCGATCTTTACCCCCTTTTTCCATTCGTTTTCGCCGAGACCGGCCTTGAGGCAGCCGTGCCGCAGGTAGGTTTCGCGGTCCCATCCGTACTCCCCGGGAACTTGGGGAAGAAGCAATCCCTTGCGAGGTCCCTTGGAGATGATGATGCCGTGGCGGCCGACCTCGACCTCCTCGGGCGAATGGACGGGCCGGGGCAGGCTGAGGACCGAGATTTCGATCTTGAGGCGATCCAGCTCTTCAAGCCGCAGGGGTTCGAACCGGTAATCCTGGGACGCGGCTGAAACGGCCACCTCCTGAATGGTCTGGGCCAAGGGCTTGTAGGGAAGAGGATAGCCGATGCAGCCCCGGAGCTGTCCGTCGACCTCCAAAGTCACGAACGCGCCCCGCCGTTGGTCGAGGACCGGATCGACGAGGGCCGCCGTTCTTGTCTTCTCCGCCCCGAGCTGGCGGCGGATGGCGGATCGGGCGAGTTCCAACAACGTCCGCTGCCGGCGGACATCCAGATCTTCGCTCATGTTCGCTCCCTGCCGGGCCGGACGGGCAGCGGCTTGAGATAGAATGTCCGGTCGTATTCGACCAGGAACATCTCGAGACGCAACCGTCCGGTTCGCCCCCGGCCGGCCTGGCCGAATAATGTTCCGTAATATCCCGGCCTCAGAACCCGCCTCCGGCGGGCCGGCCCGGCCCGGAAGCTGAACCTGCCGAGGATGGTTCCCTCGAAGAGCCGGCCGATTCTTCGGTTTTCGTCCTCGCTCAAGGAAAAAACCGGCCCGAACGGAAGCAGGCGCTCGACGAAAAAAACCGGCCCCCTGCGGTGGCCGAGGAGATAGCCCTCCAGGGGAGGAGTCCGGGCGGGAACCCGGCCGGCGCGGATAAGGAGTTCGGCCTCCCGGCCTAAGGTGACTTCCATCGGTCTGATTATAACAAATCCGGCCCCCCCTTAGAATGAGCGGCGGGGACGGTCCGGAGCTTTTTCGGCCCAGACCATGAGGCTGTAACCTTTCATGAAGAAGAGAAGGCGGTCGAGCTGGGCGACCAGCCAGACGAAGGGATAGATCAGCGAGTAGAGCCGGAAGGTCCGCCGCTGGGCTTCGAATTCGGAGGCGTCGGACGGTTTGATGCGGCCGTCCCGGAGGTCCGACCGCTTCCGGCGGGCGAGAATCCGGACGTAGGCCGCGTTGATGACGAGCTCGAAGAACTCGGAAAAAAACTTCGAATAGGTCAGGTGCCGGGTCACCCGGAGTCCGTGCCGGCGGAGCATGGCCTCTATCTCCCCAAGGCCATACCCCTCCCGTTTGTGGCCGTAAAACTCGAGCTTCATCCCCAGGGCCGGCCGGAGCTTGTGGAGCAGATAGAAGCGCCCCGTGTGGGGCGTCACCAGGATGAGCCGGCCGCGGTCCTTCAGGATCCGGTCGATCTCGGCCAGGCAGAGGTCGTCGTCGTCGAGGTGCTCCAGGTAATCGAGGCAGACGACGAAGTCGAAGACGCGATCCCGAAAAGGAAAGAGGCCCGTTCCGGTCCGAACCAAGTTCTTGGGGACGAGGCCGCGGGCCGCGAGCAGGTTGGCGAAATCCTGGTCGGTGTGGACCCAATCGCCTCCCTTTCGATAAAGAAAATAGCTCAACATTCCCTGGGCGCAACCGAGGTCGAGGGATGTCGTTCCCGGCTGGACCTCGAGGCCCCGCTCGAGAAGCCGCAGCTTCTCCTTTTTCTTAAGGGACTTGTCCAGGATCTGGAGCTGCCAGGGCTTTGCGTTCATGCGTCACCGATTATAGGGGTCCGTGTCCGAAAATTCAAGGACGCCCCGGCCAAGTTGACTCCTTCGGACATCCGCATTAATATAATGCCGGCGAGGACGAGGGATGAACATTGAGAGCGTTATTGTCGGACCGTTGGAGACGAATTGTTATCTCGTTTCATGTCCTCGGACCCTCGCCTGCGCCGTCGTCGATCCGGGCGCCGAGCCGGACAGGATCATCGCCGCCGTTCACCGCCTCGGCCTGAAACCGGCCCTCATCCTCAACACGCACGGCCATTTCGACCATGTCGGCGCCAACCGGGACATCAAGGACGCTTTCGACATCCCCCTCGCCATCCACGCCTTGGATAATCCCATGCTCGAACTGGCCGGACGGCTCGAGATGAGCTTCGTCCTCGAGGCCAAGGATTCGCCCCCGGCCGATTTCTTTCTCCAGGATAAGGCCCAGATCCCGGTCGGGGAATCCCGGCTCGAAGTCCTCCATACACCCGGCCACTCGCCGGGAAGCGTCTGCCTGCTTTGGGAGGGCTTTCTCCTCTCCGGGGACACCCTTTTCAACGAAGGAGTCGGACGGACCGACCTCCCGGGCGGATCGGACCGGGACCTGAAGTCGTCCCTCCGGTCGAAGATCCTGGTTCTTCCCCCGGAGACGCGAGTCCTGCCCGGCCATGGCCCGCGGACCACGGTCGGCCAGGAGATCGCCTCCAACCCGTTCTTGAAATGAGACAACCGGAAACGGCGTCCGAGGATGCCCTCACTCGCTTCCTGAACTACCTGAGCGTGGAAAGGGGTTTGTCGGCCAACACCGTCCAGTCCTACGGCCTCGACCTCGCCAAGCTCGTCCCGCTTCTTAAAAGGAGGGGCGGGGATTGGACGGTCCTCTCCGAAGAAGACCTGGTCCGTTTCCTCCACGATCAGAGCCGGGCCGGGTTGTCGGCCCGGTCCCTGGCCAGGCTCGTCTCGGCCCTCAAGTCTTTTTTCGGGTTTCTCGTCCTTGACGGCCGCCTGTCGAAAAACTTGACTCTCAATCTGTCGACCCCGTCGCTGTGGATGTCCCTCCCCCACGTCCTGACGGTCAAGGAGGTCGAAGATCTCCTCGACCAGCCGGACACCAAGACCGGCCGGGGCATTCGGGACCGGGCCATGCTGGAGGTCCTCTACGCCGCCGGGCTGAGGGTTTCGGAGCTTGTGACGCTCAAGGTTCACAATATGAACCTGGAGGAGGGTTTTCTGATCTGTCGGGGCAAGGGAGGGAAGGAAAGGCTCGTCCCGCTCGGCGCCGCAGCCCGGAGTTGGGTCGGGCGCTACCGGTCCGAGGTTCGGCCCCTCCTGGCCAAGCGCGCGACGGACGTCCTCTTCCTGACGCGGCGCGGGGGGCCATTCACCCGGCAGGGATTCTGGAAGCTTCTACGCCGCTTTTCAGCCGGGGCCGGGTTGCTGTCCAAGGTCACGCCCCATATCCTTCGTCATTCTTTCGCCACCCATCTTCTGGAGCGGGGGGCCGACCTGAGGTCGGTCCAGATGATGCTCGGCCACAGCCAAATCACGACGACCCAGATTTACACCCACGTCAGCCGGGAGAAAATCCGCCGGCTCTACGATCGATTCCACCCCAGGGCTTGATCCCGCCCCGTCGAGGAACCGGAACGCCAAGGCCGGCCCCAGCCCGGTTTCATGATGAGGCCGGACGATCACTGTCAGTTTGACCGTGTGTTGGTTGAGGATATGGAGGGTCCGGTCCTGCCGGAGGAGCCACTGCTCGTTCTTCCAGTCCCAGGCGAATTTCTTCTCGACCGGTCCTTTGAGGATGTCTTCGGCGGGGACGGCGACCCGGTTGTTTCCCTTGCGGACCCCGGTGTTGTAGTCGACGCCCTCCACCGATTGGCCGTTCTCGGCCGACGAAGGGAGGAGCAGGAAAAACTTCTCGGGCGATTCGGACACGGGCACCGAAAAGCCCTGGGCGGCCAGGTCGAAAACGAGCAGCCCGCCCTGCTTGAGCAGGAAATTGAAATCGAAGGAAGGCTTCTCGGGAAAATCGGCCACCGTCAGAAGGCGGAGGCTTTCGGGCTGCGAGGATCGCTCCTCGGCCTCCCAGCGGACGAGCTCGCTCCGGTTGTGGAAGAGACGGAAATCGGCCTCATCCCTCTCCATGGTCCCCGTCCAAGACACGATGAATCGGAAGGAGCCTTCGGCGTTGAATCCTTTCTCGTCCATCCGGTAGCGGCCCTCGGTCGCGAGCCGGACTTCGAGGTCCCACCAGGAAGGAAACGAGGCTGGGGAGGGGGTGGGGAGGTCCAAGCCGAAGAAGAGGGCGAGCGGGAGGACGACGACGAGGGGCCGGATAACTTTTTTCGCCCCGTCACGTATCATGATGAGAATTCCGATCCCATTGTACTTTGAAAAAAAGGGCTTGACAAGCGGCCGGGGAGGCTGGTATCTTAGCCCGATGTTACTAACGAGTTTATCAATGAAACCGGCGAGTTTAGTCATAAGACCAAAGAGTTGAGACCATGAAGAGAACGGACCCGAGGACGGAACGGGAGCTCCAACGGCGGGAGGACTTCAAGCAGTCCATCATCCACGCCGCCGAGGCCGTCATCCTCCGCAGGGGAATCCCGGCCACGACCATGGACGACGTGGCCCGGGCGGCCCGCCTTTCGAAAGCGACCCTCTATCGCTACTTCAAGAGCAAGGGCGACCTTCTGTTCGAGATCATCGTCCACTATTACGACGAGGTCCAGCAGAAGCTCCAGGCCGTCCTCGACGGCCCCGGACGACGGGCCGTCGATAAGCTCAAGGACTCCATCCGGGCCGTCCTGGCCTATCAGGAGGAGAACGAGAATATCGCCCGGGTTATCATAATGGACCCCTCCGTCCTCAAGCTCATGCGCGTCTTCGTCGACGAAGAAGCCCGGGCCCGTTCGGCCGCGGGCCGCCGGTTCCTCCAGATGATGAAAACCCGGCGCCAGGACGTCTTGGATACCGGAACCCGGTTGATCGCCCTGGGCATCGAGAGCGGCGAATACCGCGACCTGGATGTCCCGTCGGCCGTCCTATTCCTGGAGGCCGTCCTCCAGGGATACATCCACGGCCGGATCCTGTTCGAAAAGACCGGCTCGATCGACGAGCTGACGGAAATGATCGCAGGGTTCGTCCTGCGCGGAATCCAACGAACGCCCGAAACCTCCAAAGGAGCGTCACGATGAAAAAACGAGCACGATTGGCGGTTTGCCTCGTCCTGGGGGCCGGCTTGGCCGGCGCCGCCGCGGCCCAAGAGACGCTCGTCCTGACCCTCGAGGACAGCGTCCGGATGGCCTTGGCCCAGAACCCCTTCCACCAGGCTTCCCAGCAGAAGGTTCAGTCCGCCCGGTCCCTGGTCAACGAGGCCGCCTCCCGGTTCCTTCCCTCCCTGAACGGCCAGGGGCTCTACACCTTGGACGAAAAGCTCTTTGTCCTCGAGTTTCCGTCCTTCATCCCGGGACAGCCGCCCCAGCGCATCTCCATGGACTTCACCAAGGACTACCAGTTCAGCATGTCCCTGGCGATGCCCCTCTTCACGGGCGGCCGGCTCGTCTCGGGGTACAAGCAGGCCCGCTACAATATGGACGCGGCCCGGGAGACGGTCAAACAATCGCGGCAGGACACCATCTTCAACGTCAAGAAAGCTTTTTACGGATACCTCCTGGCCGGGAAGTTCGTCGAGGTCTCCGAGGAGGCGGTCGGGCTGGCCGAGAAGCATTACACCAACGTCAAGAATCTCACCCAAGTCGGGATGGCCTCAAAGTTCGACCTCCTCAGGTCCGAAGTTCAGCTCGCCAACCTCAAGCCCCAGCTCATCCGGGCCCGGAACGGGCTCCGGACGGCCGAGCTCGGGTTGAAGATGCTGCTCGGTCTGGACCTGACCCAAGCCATCGAAATCCGGGGCGAGCTCTCCTACCAACCCGTCGAACCCGACGCCGCCGGGAGCGAGACGCAGGCCCTGGCGGCCCGGCCCGAGCTCTCCCAGCTCCAGTTTCAGAGCCGGATGGCGGCCGAAATGGTCAAGATCGCCAAAGCCTCCTATCTCCCGACCCTGGCCATCGGCGGGAATTTCAATTTCTGGGCGGACCGGCTCAGTTTTCGGAAAAGCGCTTGGCAGGACTATTACACTATCAACTTAGTCCTGACCGTCCCGATCTTCAACGGCTTCATCGAGCAAGCCCAAATCGGCCAGTCCAAAGCCCTCCTCAGGGAGATCGAGTGGAACCGGAAAGGCCTCGCCGAGATGGTCAAATTCGAGGTCCAGCAGGCCCTTCTCAACCTGCAGCAGGCCAAGGAATCCCTCCTCGCCCAGGGAAAATCCGTCGAGCAGGCCCAGGAGAGCGTCCGGATCGCGGAGCTGAATTTTTCCGAAGGGCTGGCGACGAACCTCGATGTCAGCTCGGTCCAGGTCGCCCTGGCCCAGGCCCGGACGAACTACGCCCAAGCCCTTTTTGATTATGTCCTATCCTTGGCCCAGTTGGACAAGGCGACGGGGACGGATGAATTTAAAACCGAAGAGACGGAATAGACACCAGGAGGACCGAGATGACGTCTACGAACAATCCCATGCGCAATCATAAGGTTTGGCTGGCGGTTTCATTGGCGGCGCTCCTCGTCGCCTGCAAACCTCCCCAGAAGACGAACGAACCCGGCTCCGAAACCTTCGGCGCGGCGCCGGTCAAGGTTCAGACTGTCGCGCGGCAGCGGCTGGTCCGGACGGTCGGCGGGACGGGAACGATCGAGGCCTGGCAAAAGATCACGATCACGCCCGACCTGGGCGGCAAGATCGCGCGGATCTACGTCGATGAGGGCGACCGGGTCGCCAAGGGTCAGGTCCTGGCCGAGATCGACACGGAATCCCTCCGGCTCCAGCTTAAGCAGGCGGAAGCCGGGCAGGCCGTGGCCGAGGCCGCCCACAAGGACGCCGTCCGCAACAAAGAACGGATGGGCCGGCTCTTCAAGGAGAACGCGGTCTCCGAGCAGCAGTTCGAGCAGGTCAAGCTCGGCCTCGAGGCCGCCCAGGCCCAGCTCGAACAGGCCCGGGCCGCGGTCAACATGGCCAGCCACGCCCTCGATATCTCGATCATGAAGGCCCCCTTCGCCGGGATCATCGCTGCCCGGAACGCGGAGGTGGGCGACGTCGTCAATCCGATGATGGGCGGTTTTTCTCCGACGAGCGGAGTCTTGACCCTGGTCGATTTCTCCAAGGTCAAAATCAGCCTCGACGTCTCCCAGGACACCGTCCTCCAGATCCGCAAAGGCCAGCCGGCCGCGCTCATCGTCGCGTCTTACCCGGGTCGAGTCTTTTCGGGGAAAGTCACCATCGCCAACCTCGCGGCCGATTCGATGACCAAAAAGTTCGGCGTCGAGGTCACCGTCGACAATCCCGATCTGACCCTGCGTCCCGGCACCTTCGGCGAAGTCGTGATCGAAGTCGAGAGCCGGGAAAACGCCCTGGTCGTTCCCCAGATGGCCGTGATCGACCGCGGGTTCGTGTACGTCGCCCAGGGCGGCAAAGCCGTCAAAAGGGCCGTCCGGCTGGGCCTCCAGACGTCCCAAGCGGTCGAAGTCCTGGACGGTCTTAAGGAAGGCGAGTCCGTCATCGTCGAGGGCAGCTTCAGTCTCGAAGACGGGGCTCCGATCCAGACGAACGGCGAGGTCCAGAAATGAAGCTCCCCGAGTTCTCCGTCCACCGCAAAGTCACGACGACCATGCTCGTCATGATCCTGGTCGTCGTCGGATTCGTCTCGCTCTCGCGCCTCGGTCTCGACTTCTTCCCCGACCTCGAATTCCCGACCGTCTCCGTCATCACGACCTACCAGGGGGCGTCGTCCGAGGACATCGAGAAGACGATCACCAAGCCTCTCGAGCAGGTCGTCAGCTCGGTCAGCCGGGTCAAGAAAGTCACCTCCCTGACCTCGGAAAGCCTTTCGGTCGTCACGGTCGAGTTCGAGTGGGGTACGAGCCTCGATTTCGGGGCCCAGGACCTCCGGGACCAGATCGGCCTCTACCGGGCCTTCCTTCCCGAAGAGGCGAGCGATCCCCTGGTCGTCAAGTTCAACATGTCCATGCTCCCGGTCGTCTTCTACGGGATCATCGGCCCGATGCCGCCGCTCGAGCTCAAGAAGCTCATCGAGGACGACGTCGCTCCCCGGCTGGAGCGGATCGACGGGGTCGCCGCGGCCCAGGTCTTCGCGACCGACACGCGCGAGATCCAGGTCAGCGTCGACAAGGCGGCCCTGGAAAGCCGGAATCTGTCCCTGGACGCGATCCTGCTGGCGCTCCGGGCCGAGAACCTCAACCTGCCGGCCGGGAATCTCGTCGAACGGCATTCGGATATCCTAGTGCGGACCATGGGCGAGTTTCGGACCCTCGAAGATATCGGCGGGACCATGATCGGGGCCTCGGCGACCGGGGTTCCCATCTACCTCCGGGATGTCGCCGTGATTAGAGACGGGTTGAAGGAGGTGCGGAACACGGCCCGCATCCAACAGAAGAACGGAGTCTATCTCATCCTCAGCAAGCGCTCCGGGGCGAACACGGCCAACGTGGGCCGGAGGATCAAATCCGAATTGGCGCGGATTAAAACGACGCTTCCGGCCGGCATCGAGTTTCATACGGCCATGGACCAGTCGGAGATGATCCTGGAAGTGACCAAGAACACGATCAACAACGCCTGGCAAGGAGGGATCCTGGCCGTCCTCCTCATCTTCCTGTTCCTGGCCAATTGGCGGCCGACCCTGATCATCGGGCTGGCCATCCCCCTGTCCATCGTCACGACCTTCATCGTGTTCTATTTCGCCGGCTATACCTTGAACCTTCTGACCTTGGGCGGCCTGGCCTTGGGGGTGGGCATGCTCGTCGACAACGCCATCGTCGTCATCGAGAATATGTTCCGGCACAGGCTGGAGGGCAAGGACTGCGAACAGGCGGCCATCGTGGGCGCCTCCGAAGTCGGCATGGCCATCACGGCCTCGACCCTGACGACGATCGTCGTGTTCCTTCCTCTCGTCTTCGCTTCGGGGATCACCGGAAAATTGACCCAGTCCCTGGCCTTGTCCATCACCTTTTCCCTGATGTCGTCCCTTTTTGTCGCCCTGACCATCGTCCCGCTCCTGGCGGCCGTCCTGTTCCGGAAAAAGAAGGGCGGCGTCGAGTGGACGGTCACGGGCGAGAAAATTTGGTTCGAGAAGGTCAAAGCGTTCTATCACAAGACCCTGACCCGCGCTCTCCTTAACAGAAAACGGGTGCTTCTCGGCGCGATCGGCGCTTTCGTTCTCTCCCTGGCCCTCGTTCCCTTCCTGGGAAAGGAGTTCATGCCCGCCCAGGACCGGGACATGATTATGCTCAAGGTCAGGATGCCGGTCGGAACGGCTTTGGCCGAAACGGACCGGGTTGTGGCCATGGTCGAGAAAATCATGCTCAGCGAGCCCGAGGTCAAGATCGTTTCGGCCCAGACCGGATCGAACGCCGAGGAGAATCCGACCGACCAGGCGGGCGGGATGAGCAACAGCGGCACCTACGAGGGATTGCTCTGGGTGGGCTTGGTTCCCAAGAAAGCGCGTAAGCTGACCGACGTCGAAGTCCTGGAAAAAATCCGGGGGCGCCTGCCGCACCTCCCCAACGTCAAGTTCGAGGCGATCGACGTCTCGCAGATGATGATGGGAGGAGCCCAGGCTCCGGTCAGCATCAAGCTGTTCGGAAAAGACCTGGATGTCCTCAAGGGATTGGCCGATTCGATCGTCGCCCGGATCCGGGACGTTAAGGGCCTCCGGGACGTCACCCATACTCTGCTGGTCGGTAAGCCGGAATATCAGATCCATATCGACCGCGAGAAGGCCTCCCAGCTCGGGCTCATGACGGGCCAGGTCGCACTGGCGGCCCAGACAGCAACATTGGGCCGGGTCGCCACCCGTTTCCGGGAAGGCAGCGACGAGATCGACGTGCGCGTCAGGTTCCAGGAAAAAGACCGGAATACGATCGAAGCCGTCAAGAACGTTCCGATTCTGACGCCCCTCAAAAAGATCGTCAGCCTGGACCAGATGGCCGTCGTCGAGCCGCACGAGGGTCCGATGCAGATCGCCCATGAGGACCAGTCGCGGATCGTGACCGTCACCGGCAACCTGGCCGGGCGGGACATCAACAGCATCATCCGCGACATCAAGAAAAGGCTGGCCGGCATGGAAAAGAACCTTCCCCCCGGCTATATCCTGGAATACGGCGGACAGTTCGAGCAGATGTCCGAGGCCTTCCTGATCCTGGCCGGCGTTTTCGCATTGGCCGTCCTCCTCGTCTACATGGTTATGGCCTCCCAGTTCGAATCCTTCTCCCACCCCTTCGTGATCATGTTCACGATTCCCCTCGGCGTCATCGGCGTCATCCTGGGGCTTCTGGTCATGGGGCGGCCGCTCAACCTGCCTTCGATCATCGGGATCATCATCCTGGCCGGGATCGCCGTCAATAACGGCATCGTCATGATCGACTACATCAACCATCTGCGGCGGGGCGGGATGGCCGACCGGGAAGCCATCGTTAAGGGCGCCGTGACCCGGCTCCGGCCGGTCCTGCTGACGGCCCTGACGACGATTCTGGGCATGCTCCCGATGATGTTCAGCCACTCCTCGGGATCCGAGTTCCGATCGCCGCTGGCCACTTCGGTGACGGGCGGCTTGCTGGCTACGACTTTCCTGACCCTGTTCATCATCCCCATCGTCTACAGCTATTTCAACAGGATTTCGTTCAAGGACAAGACCCCCACGATCGCTTAATAGTGAAGGGGGCCCGGGGCGAGCCGGATCGATATTGACCCGTTCGCCAACGCTACCCCGCCTTGAAGGCGGGGCTTAAAATCGGAGTCCCGCCTTTCAAGGCGGCACTCATGGAAGCTCTGAGTGCTGCAAGGCGGGGACGAGAAGCGACACTTTTGTACTCAGCCCCTTTAGAGGGGATGGGGCTGAGTGGGCTCAGGGTTAACCCCGAATAAATCCCGGCATTCATGCCGGGGATTCGAGGGGTTGACAGCGCCGCGAGGCGGGCGCTATCATGCCAGCGTGATGAGGAGGGGATATTCCGAGGTTATCATGAAGCATTTCCTTGCCTTGATCCTATGTCTGCTTGCCGTGGTCGTCGCCGATGCCCAGGACTATACCCGGGGATTGGGAGTCTATCCCGGCGACCCCCGCGAGGATTTTTCGCCGGTCCTGCGGCCGGACCCGGCGTACCGCAACCTGGCGAAGCATCGGCCGGCCTATCA
>Ga0315277_10008221_pt1 | contig 13447 bp, 18 predicted proteins | sample YL17G05_15_MG_FD_203695 | JGI IMG/M metagenome (GOLD analysis project Ga0315277, IMG submission 203695) | Sediment microbial communities from Yellowstone Lake, YNP, Wyoming, USA - YL17G05_15 | ecosystem: Environmental > Aquatic > Freshwater > Lake > Sediment | place: USA: Wyoming | collected...
AAGATTAACCATAGGCCTGTGACTGTCAGCTATGATGATTTTTTCAAAACCATTCTTGTTCAATTCCTCTGCCGTAATCAACGTGATCTTTGTGGCGATTCTTCTTGCCTCATCATACAATGGACCCTTCAAATTCAAGTGACCCGGGATGACGATGTAAGGCATGCCTTCGAGATCAACCGAAATGAAAGCCTTCATAAAAGTCACTTGTTACAGTTGCATGAGAACACGATTTAAGAATTACTGTTTTCCAAGGGTTCTGGTGGCTGGAATCTATCATTCATAGATGCTCGAGAAGGAATAAGTGCCCAGCCTGTGCCGTGATTTTCCAAAGATTCTTTTTTTTATATATCAGTGTGTGTAATAAATTCGCAGTGTGCTGTGAAGGGATTTCGATGGCAGGGATATTGATAGTTAGGGAAACGATGACGCGTGAGGTTAAGGTGATCAGGGAAGACACGAGCACGCAAGAGGTAATTGCCACGATGATCAAGTTTGACATAAGCTGCGTGGTTGTCGTTCAGAAGGAGAGGCCTATTGGACTGATAACTCACAAAGACATTCTAACCAGAGTGCTTCAACCGGAACTTGTTCCCGCCACGCTGACCGCAAGGAATGTTATGTCTACGAACCTCGTCACGATAGGGGAAGAGGCCAGTTTAGAAGAGGCAGCTAGACTTATGGCCAGGAAGGGGTTCAAGAAGCTGCCAGTAGTGCGAGACGGCAAGCTCGTTGGAATAATCACAAGCATGGACATTGCCAGAGAAGAGCCTAAACTAACGAAGCTTTTTGAGGATCTGCTGAAATATTGCCCTAAACGCTGAAAAGGAAATTCAATGTTCGGGTAACACGCTATAGCAAAAGTGTCGACGCCGCGCGTTCTAAAGGTGCGCGGACGCTGCAAATACCGTGCCAAGAGGTTGGGGCGAGCATTATTCCATGGGAAGGTCGTAGTGTTCTTCGATTATGTGATGGTACTGGTCTACCGGCATGAGGGAGGCAAACGCTCTTTGCACGACTTCGCTCAGGGCGGGGTGAATGTGCATTCCTCCGAGTATTGGCTCTGCGCTTCGGGTGGGAGTGTACATGAGGTTTATTATTTCGTGGATGAGGATGGACGCGTATGGTCCGATGATGTGTGCGCCCAGAATCTCCATCGTAGTAGACTCAACCATGACCTTCGCAAAGTACCTCTTCACGCCCATGGCCAATCCTTTGGCAGTGTCTTCATACCTTTGGATTCCGATTAGAAGGTTGCTCTTGCCGTACTTCTCCACTGCTTCTTTCTCTCTGAGTCCAACACTTGCGATTTCTGGATAGGTGAAAACGGCGTGCGGCACGGCGTGATAATCGACTTTGATGCCTCTTTTTTGCACAGCGTTGTAATACACTAACATGGCTTCGTAGTTGGCCACGTGCTTGAAGAGGTACCTGCCATCGGCATCCCCGAAGGCCCATATGTTCGGTTGTGACGTTTCCAAGTACTCGTTGACTGTTATCCATCCCTTTTCATCTGTTTTTATTCCAGCTTTTTCTGGATGAAGTATGTCTGTGTTTGGGCCTCTTCCTGACGCGACCAATATTTCCTCGGCGCTTACCTCTATCTCTTTTCCTGTCTCTCTGTCTACAGCAACTAGTTTTTTCTTAGCCGCTGAAGTATTCTCAACTTTGCGCACTTCATGGTTAGTGATTATTGTCATGTGCTTCTGTAACTCTCTCTTTGCCAGTGCTGACACTTCGGGCTCTTCTTCTGGGATGAACTGGCGATTTCTGCCGATGACAGTGACTTTTGATCCCATGGCGGAGAAGAAGTGGCCATACTCTGCTGCGATGTATCCGCCGCCGATGATGGCGATGCTTTTGGGCAGCCGATCCATGTTAAGGATGGTGTCGCTGGTGTGATACTGGACGTTTTCCAAGCCTTCTATAGCGGGGATTACAGGTTTTGACCCGGTGCATAGAAGAATCATATTTGACTTTATCGTTTCTTTGCTAACCTTCAACGTGTATGGGGCGACGAATTCGGCTACGGTGTCGTAGTAGTCTAGGTTCTCAGTGTGCGTGAGCCCTTGTCGAATTCTGTTTATGTCCGCATTGATGAGCGTTCTCATTCTCTCCATGACTGCTCGAAAATCCACGTTTTTCATGTCAACGGATATTCCAAACTCCTTAGCCCTTTCAATCGTCCTCACCAACTCAGCAGGGTACAACAGGATCTTGGAGGGAATGCAACCGCGTGTCAGGCATATTCCGCCTGGCTGGTCTTTATCTATCACTGCAACTTTCATGTCAGGGTTGTCTTGTTTCATAGCGTTCACTATTTCCATGGAAGAGCCTGAACCTATAACGATGAGATCATACTCCTTCATACCAAGCACCATCAGCCAGCAACAGATTAGAAAGGAAAAATGTAATAAACATAACCGTTAAGCGCGCTAGGGCGTTGCTAAATTCGGGTTTTAATAGCACGCGCTAATTCGTTGAGTTATTCCACAAGTTTGGACTAAATGCGTCCATCATTGAAGTAGACAATTCCAGCACTTTGTGCAAAGTCATCAAACCAGAAAAATCGTGTTTGAACAGGCTGCTGCAACATATTGTTTGCGCACGCGCGTAGAGTAAACTTAGAATAGCTTAAGGATTCTCTTGGAACGGGTGATCCTAAATTGGGTGAGCTCAAAACAATAATTGTGAAGATCGAGTCTGACGTGCTGCATGTTCCAGAAGAGGCGAGAGAAATACTCGGCCATGACACGAAACTCATTGTTGGCACGGCCGCAGTCATCGCGTTCTCAGCGGGCACTTCTTACGCAGATGTTCTGAGAAGCCTCGAATTAATACAGGATGATATAGCTCTTCGCGCATCAAAAGAAAAGTTAGAAGCAACAAAACCAAGAAAAAATTAGCAGGGCGCTAGGACTCTCGTATGTTCTGGCCTTCCGAATCTCTAACTTTCCATACCGAAGAAGGAAATGAAGTTACGGATAATCTCAAAGAATTTGTTCTTGTAGCGCGCTGATGCTTATTTTCATGAACTTATGTTTAAATCTTACAATTGAGTCAAAAGCCGAAAACTGACTGCGCGCGAGGTTCTCATTTCCCTCTGGAGTTTAATTTGGCGCGCTCTTGGGTGTCCGAGCGAAAACGGCTTATGCTGGAAACTAGAATAGCAAATAATAGGATATAAAGGGGGTGAAACAGTGGAAAAAAGGAAGTTAGAACTTGCATTTATCGATAAGAACGGAAAAGTGTATCCAATAGATGAGGTCACCCGTGCAGAATTAGCTGAGGGTCTTGAAAAGATCTCTAAAGAGACTGCGAAGAGACTATTATTGTTGAAAGAACAAAGATAGAATCCAGCCTATTCTCTTTTCTCCAGTTAGTGGAAAACTAACGCGTGTTTCCATATCATACTCCTAGTGCGCGCTGCAAGTTTGAAGCTTAAATATGGCCTGAATGATACAAGACGATGGTGAGGAGACAAGATGGTTGGGCTTGCAGTGTCTTTGCCTGAAAAGTGGAAGCAGTTTCTGGAACATTTGGCCGACGATCACGACATCGATCTCAATGCCGTCGTCAGTCAACTGTGCGAGTGGGCCTTTTCCGACCCTGAAAGCAAAGAACAGTTTAGAATCTGGTTAGATGAGGCTTATGCTGCAGAAGGAGAAGCTGAAGACAGAGCAAGAGCTACAGGAGAAGAAGCCGCCGAGGAGGAAGAAGAGAACGAAGAAGAATCTGAAGAGGAATCCCACGAACACAGAGATTAATCACAAGCATACGCTAGCTGAATGAACGGTGCAAAATCGGCAAAAAAAAGAAGTCCGTCGCATCGTGAGTTAGGCATGTCTTTTGTGCTTAAGCGCTTACACCGATATCCGCGGGCGCAAGAGGAGACAGAAACACAACTTTTGGCGTGCGCTCATCCTCATAAGACGCGTTGAGAACGTATACTGCAGGAAAGGCCTGCCGATCGATTATCGCTTAACCTTTGCCTCGGAAGTTGCTTGCTTTTACCTCCAGCGTTTCTGCACCCTCCCTAATATACCAATGAAAGACTAGTAACAGAAGCACGCGCCACCTTATGGTGTAAGGCTTGCGTATAGTTTGCTTGTTTTTGGTGGGGCCGGTCGGATTTGAACCGACGACCTTTCCCCGGAACAGTGTTTTGGACGCTGTCCCTACGGGTTTCTCTAACCGCTCCAGAACCTCTTCATCCCTTTTGAGGTCCGCAAACCCGTTGCTACATTCTGGAGCCCGTCGTCATACCTGGCTCTAGGCTTAGTAACTTTGTTGGAGTATGGGAATTGATGTTGTTCACGTTTGTTTCTGTTGTTGCTGTTTGTTTTGGACTTGGTTCTGTGTTCTGATTTTGTATTTTTTGTTGTGTTTCTTCTTTGTTCATTGTTTCACCTCTTGTAAGTTGGTTGTTCTCTCTTCTAAGAGTTTTTGGAGTTCTATTTCTGCCAATAGTCGGCCGTATCTTTCTTCGTCTGGTGTGCGTGCCCGTGTTGGCTGTCTTTTGGTTGTTGTGTCTGTGTATTCGCATTGTTCGTTTTTGTATGTCATTTTTTCACTCTCTTATGTATGTACATCGAACTTCCTGATTTCGGCGTTTTATTGACGAGGAGACTATATGCCTTTTCACGTTTCCTGAGGGAAGGCTCCGAAGGAGAAAGGCTTATGTCTCCGAGGATTTTCTGCTGAGCGTTGAGCAATTACTGAATACATCATGCATGTATCAAGGAAGCCCTAGCGGGTCTTCCGTTCTGCGTTATCGTCTTTAGTTGGTGTTGAGTTCTAAGCGTGGCACGCTTGGATATTGTTAAAGATGGTATTGGTTTATGCTACGCTTGACTGAAACCTATAGCGCGCGCCATTGGAATCAACTGATGGTGCAAGTCGGGACATAAACTAAGGGTCGTGTTTCTTCCACCAATCCCAAACTCTTTTTTGCTCTTCTTGCACGAACTTCTTGTCATCTAATGACAGAGGGTTCTTGAATGACTTTTCTGTACGTCTTAACTGTTCAGGGATACCGTCCAAGCCGAAGAATCCGCTTCCTGGATATCCATTGTTTTTATGAACCACAACTGATGATATGAGTGGCCTCCCATTACTGTGTTCAAAATTGCTAATGTCCCCAACTACATCACCAACTCTATTCTTCGCGCTCGGATGCCCTCCCCGAGCTAAGCAAAACTCATCCATTAACTCTTTGTAAGATATCTTCGAGCCTTTCTTTGCGACTTCAATTAAGCGTTTACGAATATCATCACGATAATTCATATAGTCGAGCTTGTGTCGCCCGTTTAATAAGGGTTTTCCACCTAATTCCTTCTAACTCTAGCGCGCGCTAATTTATATAGAGTTGGTGTCGGTATTTGCTAATTGAGGGTAGACAAAATGAGTGAGTTCGGCTTACCTGAATACAGCGCGCTAGCACAGATTTTGCTTACCATAATTACATTTATTGGAATTGTTGCGTCTATGTGGTTATCAAGAAAAGCCTTGAGGGAAGTTCAAACCGATAGAAAATTACGCCAAAGACCATTTCTAGGTTTTGAAACAGGGGGATATCAGTTGCCTATTGAATTTGTAAAAGCTGGTAAAGCGATACCTGGAATTAATCCCGAATATGTTCAGAAAGCATTTCCTAATCTACCTAATGATGCAGAATCTGTCCGATTAAAAGACATAAGAAATGAAAACGGTAGTGCCGAAATACTATTTTATGGTCAATTGAAAAATTATGGTCTAGGTCCAGCATTGTCAACAAAAATAACGTGGATACCGAAGGAGATATGGATTGGCTCTGAGAGATTCGTTGTTGACGAAAAAAAGCTTTCAGAGCCCTTATATAGTGAAGCACTTAACAGCATGCCTTCAATCCCAACGCATATTCTTCCAGGTGAACAAGCTAAACTATCTCGTCTGCCAACGTTTGTTGAGAAAGATTTTGAAAAGAAAATTACGCGTGTTGAAGGTGTTTTTGAGATAAAATCTAAGGATGTGTTTGGAGAAAGGCATATAACAATTCAGCGGTTTCATTTATTTGCAGATTATAAATGTGAAAAACCATATGTGCATGTAACATTTAGTGATTTTGTTGGAACTGATATTACGTAGTGCGCACACGCTAATTCGACGTCGTAAATAGTGTGTGTTTGGGGGGTAGAGTTTTATCCTTAGATGATAAGCGCGCGCTGAATAGCGTTAGGCTTTCGGTGAAGATAAATCTGCCATTTCATCTTTTTGTTTCTGCATTTCTTTGAAGAGTGAGTTGTTCCCGAAATAGTATTTGTCTTCATGTTTTAAGGCATCGACATTTACTAACTCTTCCAGAATATACGGTATCTTGAAAAGGGTTCTAGATTTTCGACCATAACTTTCTGCATAATGATGCTCAAATGAATCCACAGTCCAATAAACCAAACGTTCAGCTTCAAGGGCTGGTCTATAGTAGCTACTATTGACATGCACAAAAGTTTCAAGCTGAGATATGCCAAAAGTTTCCCTTAAGGCTGAATAGCGTTCTTTGATTATGTGCGACAGTATGGCTGTACTTAATTCCTCAAAATTCTTGGAATTTGTCGCAAGTGATGTAAACATGTTTCCATAAGTATAATGATCATCTTCGTGCCTAACGATTTCTAGGGTCTCAAGCAATTGCAAGTATCGTATTACTTTTGCTTCTTCTTTGGTATGGAGAGCTTCTATTTGTGTGTCGAATATTGTTTTCTGTCGGTACAAGCGAGAAATGATTGTTCCAATTTTTCCCATAATCCATTTTGCTTCATGTATTCTTGCTAGATTGTCTGCTGATGCTTTGGTTATTATTCTCTCAGCTCGTTCTTGCCACAAAGCGAGAAGACTGGATAAATTATCAACACATGTATCTCTTGATGTAGCTTCAATAGGTTCAAGGTTTTCTCCGATTTTTATTGTTCCTAATCTACGAAGAGAAAGAAACTTCAAGATTCTATCGTTAGGTGAACGATCATCATGTACAATACGAGGATAATCTGATCTTAACTCTGCAACCCATGTCTTATCGGTGGTGTCAAATTCTGGATCTTCAACGGAAATAAGATTACCATAATGCTGAATCACATATCTGCGAACAGCTAATCTAGGACTTATTTCCATTTTTCTATGCTCCTATCGATTGCGTTGCAGAATCCTTAGTCTCTTCAAACTCTTCTAACATTCTCTGTGTTTTTTTGCCTATTTTAACCTTCACAAGCGTGCGGTCTTGGTCTTCCCATCTAGTCAAGAACGAAGGAAGATCCTCCTTTTGTTTGCCATAGATTGGGTCATTGTAATATACCGTTCTCTTTTCCATGTCTAAGCCAGTGATTACAACTGCATGAGCAGGTCTATAACCTAACATTAGCGTAACCCACGCAATCATCGGTTGTTTATCATTCAGTTCGTTCTCTATTTCGTCTATTGCGTGTCTTTTCATTTCATATTCAAATTCAATGGAAGGCGTAGATGTTACAATCTCCTTAACTGTGTTTAGATTTTTGACCTTTTCTGGGTATGTTCCATCTCGTTTGGTTTCAGTTATTTTTCCTATCTTGTCTATGTCAAAATCAGGTACCCGACCGTCAAAAGAATTTCCAATGTACATAAAGATCATCTTTACGCATCTGGGAACGCATGAATGCCCGTCTTCCTGAAGTGGCAATAATATAGGAACATCCAGTTTCGGCATGCTTTTCCCTATTTGGCATTAACAGTGAGGAAAAACAATCTGTCTTAATTATGATATAAAGTTTAACTATATTCATAAGCTCGTTTCATGTTCTTCAGCCTAACAGTGTCCTTTGGTATGATACTGTAGCGTGCGCTAGTTGTTGTTTTGAGTTTTTGTGGGTTGGAGCGCGAGCGTTACGCGAGCGCGACATAATGAGTATGATTGACATTGAATAGAAGAAAGGGGATTTGTGTTGTTTGAGTTTGGTCGGCGCGCGCGCTTCCATTTGGATTAAGACGTTTAGAATGTTTGGTGGGGTCGCTCGGATTTGAACCGAGGACCTACGGGTTTCTCCGAGACAGCTCCAGAACTTCGTCATTCCAGCGTTGTGTTCTGGTCAGCAAACCCGTTCTACATTCTGGAGCCCGTCGTCATACTTTAGCCGTTCGATTAGTAGGTCGAGCGTCTGCCTAGACTACGACCCCCTTGTGTTCTATGGCTTGGTGTTCGGGAACGTGCATAAAAAAGAAAGAGGGGGTTTATTTGCGTTTCTTGTAGAAGATACTGTAAACTTATCTGTCATGGTTCGACATTGTAGATTTTTTCTGAAAGAATGCTTAACTTTGCTTGCAGAGTTTCTCTAGCAATTTTTCCCTAGTGAACACAATCTTGGACTTGTCAAAACTGTACAGTTGTTCAAGACTGAAAACTTCATTGTTGCTTCCTATTTCTATTAGTGCCCAGAGAGCGATTTTTTCGTCATCTGTAAAATCCTTCAATTTCAAGTCTGATTTAACCTCTTTTTTGTGTAAGTCTAATGCTCTTTTATAGCGGATTTTCAAGGCGTTTTTCTCAAAATCTGGTTTGAAAAAGGCAAGAAGAGCAACTTCCACAGCCAACGAAGAAAACAAGGCAGGGATGACTGTTACCATCGCTTTTAGATCATATGCACCTTGAAATGCTAAATTAACTCCATACTCATAGACGATTAATCCTACTACAATGGGTATCGTTACTAAGGCGATAGCTATGTTTCTCATTTCACCTCTGAAAATATCATTTCCATAAAAGAGTGTGTTCTTTTTGCTGTCAATCCATTGAACAAGTTCGAAAATTATGTCCTTTGAGGGTTCTTTTGGCATACCATCACTGGCATAACAGAGGATATGCTTGGCTAAATTCTTTGTCTGGTCTGGATATTGTGACATTAATATTTTTCTTTTGCGAGCCCACATGAGTTATCACAAAAAAGCTTCTAAGAAATACGTGGTGGTTAGAAAGCAAGGCAAGAGCCCTGTAAGAGTTGTTGCTGGAATGCATTTTCGATTGAAAAAACGAGCCCAGAAAGAAGCAAACAGCTTGAACAGAGACTACAAAGGTAGCGGGATCAGATTTGTCGTAAGGAAAGAGGGCTGGAACAGAAAACGCTGGTGGTCATGAGATTTTTCTATTAGATTCAAATGTTCAAACAAGAACGACTGTACGTTAGAATTGGCAAGTATTTTATAGAATTTTACGATTCATGGGATTTCGACGTAAAGATCACGGTCAACACTTTCCTCGGCTTGATTATCGCAACGCTGATACTGCGCCCTTTCAGTATCAATCCTTATGTCTATATTGGTTCAGTGTTCGGTGTCCTACTCTTGATTTCTGTCAAGATCTATAAAATCTCCACTCAAGGTCAAGAAGAACCAAGACGACGGCAGTTGAAGTCGTGAGAATCAGAGCAGTTGCCCATTCAAATTGTGTTTGAACATATTTAGCAACGACATCAGCTATTAGCGAGGTCGCAAGAGTTCCGATTATTATGCCACTCAAGAAAGCGAGATAGGCATAGCCTTTGTCGGCGAATTTGTTATTGAAGAGTATTTTTGCCCAGCCTCCTCCACCATGAATAAAAAAATTGAGAATAACGTCGCTGAACACATAGGACAATATTATTGCAAACAGAAAAAACCAAGCAGTCATCGAGATTAATCCCACTACTACGAGAACCACAAAGCAAACAAAGGTAGCGAAAAACTCATTCTTGAGGAGCTCGAGGAATTTCTCCTTGTTTGATGTCATTCCGATTCCAAATCTCTGTAGCTTGGTGCAGCTTTTTCGATTTTTGCTCTTATCTTCTGTTCCCATTCTTCCTGAGTCAACACACCTTTCTCTTCCAAAGTTTCAACCAAAGCGGTGAGCATGTGGTCTAGTACGTCAATCTCATCTGCTAAGTCTTTTACGGAATTTCTTTTCCTTTTGCTCATTCTTCCACTTCCTTCAACAAGTATCCTTTCTCGCTTAGAAAACTAATAACCATTGTCCGTATGACCTCTGAATCGCTTTCTCCGAGTTTTCCTTTCAAGTTGCGAACAAGCTTGAATATGCCTTCAGGAAGGCTCACCAACACTTTCTTCATTGGGCAATCACCTCGACAACTTGCTTTTCCTCTCGCTTCAAAGCCTCTTCCTTAGTAGCATTCTTAACAAGCACGTTCCAATCAGGTTCCATATTGATTCCAGAAGCTTGTGCTGGAGTCATCTTCAAAGTTTGGTGTTTCCGAACATAATTGTAATGAACAACCCAGCCTTCAAGCAATGTCCTAACGGTTTCTTCATCCTTCAAGCCTCTTGCTGGTCGAAGACGGTCTTTCAAGGTCGCATGTAAACGTTCAACAGAGTTTTGGTTATGGATATTACGGATTCCAACTTTTCTGATTAGTTCTGGTCTGCCTTCTTTCTTCATTGTGTAGAAAACCTTGTTGTAGCCATCAACGTAAGCTGGCAAGCCATCACAATAGATTGATGTTGGTTTTCTCTTAGCTACTTTGAGGCTTTTTTCGAATAGTTCCACGACATCTTCAGTTGTTCGTGATGATGAGAGCCTAGAGCTTACGAGGAATTTGGACTGCGAGTCGATCATCTCCCAGAACCACTTTTGAACACCCTTACACTTGATCGCTGTTTCATCAACGTGGTAGATTCCTAACAAATGAGGCGAAAGAGTTTCAACGTACTGGGATACAAGCTTGGAATACTTCATTATCCATTTCCAAACAGCCATCTGGCTAACATCCACACCAAACAACTTTTTGATCTGAGTCTGAATCTTCCTCACGCTTAACCCTTCGAAATACAGGTCAATGCTTGAAGAAATAATCCGTGACTGAGTTCTCATTCTCGGAAAGTCTGAACCTTCCGTGAATCTGTGACCGCAATCCTTACACTTGAATATGGGCTCGCCTTTAGCTGAACCGTTCTTCACAACATTTTCAGACTCACAGTATTTGCATCGCATTCCTATCCAACTCCTATACATATCCTACACTATGCTTTTAGTATATAAGATTTGCGTTTGAAGATGTTTCTTCTGGAGATAAGCTTGGTAAAGGAAAACGCTTTATCCAGAACTACAGAATCAAGTTTTGAAGAGTGGAAGTTGGTGACTTTCAAGGATGGTTTTATAGTAGGGATTTTTGCAGCTCTAGTTATACAACTCGGCATAATCAACATTACAACTTCAATGCAGAAGGCGATTGTTGGTATCTTGCTTCTAGCAGGTCTAGTGACTTCGATAAATCAAGCATTTAGAAGAAAGGCTTTGATCAATCCATCTTGGGATGGATTCATATCAGGATTTGGCACATTGGTTGGTATCATAAACCTATTGTACCCACAACTTTCGATTCTATGATGCACAAAGCTCTTTTTAACTAGTCCATGACAGATAAGTTTACAGTATCCTTGTAGAAGGCGAGTTCTCCCCTGTTGTTGACATGTGTAAAGTTTGCTTCTATCAGTTCGGTTTCTTCCTGTTCGTTGTGGGCGACTTTGCAGACGAAGTTTTCGTCCGTTTGTAGGAATAGTGCTGAATCAAGGTTTATGTATATCATGGTAGATGTTATTGATTTGTGTCCTAGTACGGTTTTAACGTGTACGATGTCTTTGGTGTTGTGATATTCCATTGTTCCTTTCCAGTGTCGCAGGGTGTGAAATCCTATTTTTGCTAGTCTTGGATTGTTGAAGCGTTGGGCTAGAGCTTTTCGTTGAGTGCATAGGTAGTCTCGTAGGGTGTCTTTGTGTGGTTGGAATAGTGTTTTGTATTTTGCTCTTGGGTCTTTTGGTAGGTTTTTAATCATTGTTATTAGTTTGTCGCTGATGGGTAGTATTCGGGGGTTGCTTCCTTTTTCTGGTGTGATTTTTAGTGTTTTGCGTTCTGTGTCTAGGTCTAGGGGTGTGAGTTGTGTTAGTTCTCCGATTCGTATTCCTGTTTCTTTGATGGTTTGTAATACGGTTGAGAGAACTTTTCCTGTTCCAGCTATTAACATGTCTATTTCGGTTTCGGTTGGGATAAAGGGTAATTTCTCGTTTATCGTGTATTTTGGCGGTGTCCATAATATTTGTTTGTATTGTAAGTATGCTGAGTAGCTGTCTATGAATTTGGTTTTTGTCTTGTTGCTCCATGTGCATGGTTTTGTGAATTGGTGTTCGTTCTTTGGGTCTGATAGCCATATTTTGATGATTTCAGGGCTGTTGATGTCACATAGTTTAGCGACTTGTCGTAATACTTGGATTCGTGTTCTAATCGTTTCGTCTGCTCTGCCGTTCTTCTGTTGGTCTAGTTTGAAGTCAAAAATATCTTGTTCGCTCTGGGCGGGTGTTGTGATTTTCTGGGCGGGTGTCGTCATACCTGCCTAGACTACGACCCCTGAGAATTTCTTAAAGGACTTTGGATATATGCGTTGTTCCTTTGTTCACCAGGTTTGTGGACGAGAAGCATCTGAAATGAAGTTCAAACCTGAAGCGATAAGCTTATGAGCAGAGAATTAACGTGTATGTTGGGGTTTGCCGGTCATAGGGCGTGGGTCCCACCTGATCCCATACCGAACTCAGAAGTTAAACCACGTTCCGTTTCCGGTTGTAGTGTGGTCTTCGGCCATGTGAACCCGGGAAAGCTGGTAGCCCCACTTCAACAACCTGCTGATTTGGAGGATAGTTAGCTAAGATTTATAACTAAGCGCTGATAGTGTTTTCCGAAAGGTGAGTGTGTGAACATAATCGCAGCACTGATGGGTGCCCAGACCAAGCTTGCACAGTTTGGAGATACAAGTGTAACCTGGATTTTGAACATTCTCTTCTACGTCATTTTCGTCGTTTTCATATTCTACGGACAGAGAATTCAGATGTACGTGATGCTCAGAGAGGTTGAAGTATCACTCTACAAGCTGAAATTCATAAAGGAAGAAGGCCGAAAAATCGCGGTCGAAACCATAAAGGAGATTGGAAAACCGCAGGCAGACCCCACCGACAGAGTTGACAGATTCATGGAGTACTTCACGATAGCGCCGCAAAACCTCGACCCAGCGGGAGTAGTTTGGAAGCTTGAACACATACTCGACGTCAGGGACACACGCTTCAAGGACGAAGTGAAGGCAATGGCGCCAGCATCAGATGAAACCCAGGTGAACAACTTGGAGAATACTCTTGAAGCGGCCAGCGCGCTCAACTTCATCTACAAGGTTATTCGCCACTATTACCTTCTCGGCAAGAAAACCCTGAGCCTCTACGTCATAATGCAGATACAGATGATCCTACCGCTTGTCATGCGAGAAGCAGAAGCCTATGCCAGCGCGTTGAAGGCGTTTGCTTACGGTCAACCGATAGGCGACGGAGCAGGCGCACTTGTCGCAGCAAGACTCATGCACGGACACGAAACAAGAAAAATAGCAAAAGACTGCGTTGTCGCCACTGTTCCCTATGA
>Ga0315277_10008222_pt1 | contig 13446 bp, 7 predicted proteins | sample YL17G05_15_MG_FD_203695 | JGI IMG/M metagenome (GOLD analysis project Ga0315277, IMG submission 203695) | Sediment microbial communities from Yellowstone Lake, YNP, Wyoming, USA - YL17G05_15 | ecosystem: Environmental > Aquatic > Freshwater > Lake > Sediment | place: USA: Wyoming | collected...
TGGCACCGCCAAACTCGTTTGACGGTGTTATCTCAGCAAAGCCTGCTCCCGCGAGACCCCACGGGCAAAACGAGTTTGCCCGTGCCACCCAGGACATTGCCCTAAAATCTGCACAGACACGACGTCCACCCTTGCGAGGTTTTTCCTTGCCTTCCCACAGTCTCCCGGTCACAATAGCGTCCGCAGAAACGGGCGTGGCGGTGCCGGGAGCGATGCACGCAGCCCAAACGGACGCTATGGCTGGAGACCTCAGGTTCGCAGGTTGGAGAGACGTTGAGTCCCGATTCCGAATGGCGCCTCCGGACAGCACGACCCCGAGGACGAGTGTACCGACGGGATCTGCCAATCGGCACTCCCTCAAAGACTTGCGCGGAACGGCGGTGCCGGAAAGGAGGAAAGCGACATGAAGAAGGAGTGGGACGTATTCTTGTGCCACGCGGTCGAGGACAAGGACGAGATCGCTCGGCCGCTCGCGACTGAGCTGCGGAAATCGCGCCTGCGGGTGTGGTGCGACGACTTTTCCCTGACACCTGGGCACAGCCTGCGCAGATCGATCGACTACGGCTTGTCGCGGTCTCGCTTCGGCGTGGTCGTGCTCAGCAGGCACTTCTTCGACAAGAAGTGGGCCCGAGACGAGTTGGATGCCCTCGCGGCAAAGGGCACGTCGGTCATCCCCGTCTGGCACGAGGTCACCCCCGCGTATGTAAGAAAGAGGTCGCCGCTGCTTGCGGGCCAGAAGCACATCGAGAGCTCCCTGGGTTGGAAGAAGGTGGCTGAGGAAATCCGTTCGGCCGTGACACCTTCGCCCCGAGGCGGGAAAACGGACTGTATCCTGTGCATCGGAAGCGCCGTGAGCGAAAATGTCCGTCGCGCCGAGCACGAGGTCAGACTCGGCGAGAAGAACTTCACGACTCGTCACGAGCTGCTCGGCGGCAGCGGTTACAGTTATACCTGTCGCCTGCTCGCGATGGGTCACCCCGCGATACCAATCCTCACCGTCGGCAAGGACTCGATCGGCGAGGAGATCCAGAGCTCGTTGACCACGCTCCTCATGAATCTGCCGGACGGGAAAGGGCGGCGGATCGCGGAGTTCGTTCAGGATGAGCGGTTCTTCTGCCAAGATTTGAGGAACCTGGAATCGACGATCATCGTCTCCAACGCCGGCCGAACGATTCTTACGGAAGAACCGGTGAACGCGAATCTCTTCACGCAATTCGTCCGCCAGCGGCTGGACACTCTGGAGCGGGAGTTCGATGACTTGAATGTCCGCGCCGTTATGATCGGGCACATCTACGCGGACAACAGGAAATTCAATCCCAAAGGGCAGGGCGCGACAACCAGGATGCTGATCAGGCGGTTCAAGGACGCCCTCGTATTCGCCAACTTCGGGGAGAGCCAGTACGATCTGGGGTGGTCGTTCTGGAAAAATCGCCTTCACAACGTCCGTCTGTTCCAACTCTCGATGAGTGAGGCTAGGAGATTCTTCTGCGCGGGGGATTCACGCCGCTCCTCTCCGCCTCCGCTCAGGGAGATCATCCGTCAATTCGATCGCCAGAAGATATGTGCCATCATTACGCTAGACAAGTATGGCGCCATTGCCACACGTCCCGACAGGCCCGACCACATCTACATCGCCTGGCCCCACGCGATTCCGAAGCTTGTGGATCCCACCGGTGCGGGCGATGCATTCGGAGCGGGGCTTGTCGCCTCGTTCTACACGGGATCGCACGACTTCGAGCAGGCGTTGCAGGTGGCCCGAAGCTGGGCGGCGTATGCCTGTACAACGGTTGGCGGCGCCAATGAGTGTCCCAGCCCGGAGGAACTGAAGGAGTTCCAGGAGATGCTCGATAAGTGGCGGAAGAAGAATGACTTCCATGATTTCCAAGTCGAGATCATTGGCATAGAATCGGCCGATCGCTTGCTACACGTGTTGGACAAAGCCTACTGATTGGAGCGAGTCGCTCAAGTGACGACGACGGCTCACGGGAGACTCATGCTTTGGGGTCCTTAGAGCCGATAAGGGGGAAGGCTGCGCATTCGTCTTCGGCTTGCTCGAACGTGCGCGAGTGAGTGCAAGAAGGTCGGCGGCCGCGGGCGATGCTCGCCCGGATTCTGTTCGACGGGGGTTTATGACAATATCGCGGCCACCGAAAGAGGCGCCCGCAACATCATCCATCCCCTGGATCGGGGGAAATCTCGGAGGGCTAGAACCAACGCAGGCTGTCTCCGCGGATGCTCATGCCGCTGCCGAACGGGCGTCGCGAGAGAAGACTCGAATGTTGGCGACCGGGGTCATCGCGGGCGTTCTGCTGATGCCGACGGTGAAGGACACGCAGGCCGCCGAGGCGAGCCCGCAAATCCGCATCGCCCGCATCGAGCAGATGCCGAATCTGCCCCAGCCCTTCAAGATGCGGGATTGGAAGCAGGTCGCGAGGGATTATGATGCGCTGGTCTTCGACCGCAACGCGCGGGGCCGATTCCTGCCGCTGATCTGGGAGGACCGCACGCACGCGACCAGCGACCTCGACGGGTTCGGGCTCTACACGGTCGTCGGCGATCCGCGTCAGGGACCGGCGGTGAATCCCGGCCAGCACGAGGCAGTGAACTGCCTGGCGGCGGTCGTCGGCGCCAGTCTCGTCGGCATCGACAAGCGCCGGCAGGATGGGCACGACTATGTCCGAATGTGCGAGCGGTACTTCTCGCCGAACGACCGGGGCGGCCTGGACGTGTTCGGCAACACCGCCAGCCTGTCGCCAGGCACCGGGTCCATGTGGTATCTGCTGTTTCCGAACATGCTCGCGTTCTTCCTGGCCGACTGTTATCCTGACCACGGCCGACTCGAAGAGTACGTGCGGCGGTCCGCCGACACCATCGCCGAGCTTGTGCCGGCGTTGGAGAAAGGCCGGTGGTACACAGGCTATGATTTCGTTTGCCGCGAGCCGGTCTTCAACGGCCGATGGCGCGAGGGCGACGCCATCGCGGGCGTGGCGTGGATCGAGTACATGGCCTGGGCCAGGCTCGGCGAGAGGAAATATCTCGACGCGGCCCGCCGGGCCATGAACACACTGGATGATTTCGACCGCAGCACCTTTTACGAGGTCCTGCTGCCCTACGGCGTGACACTGGCGGCGAGGATGAACGCCGAGCAAGGCTGCGATTACGACGCGGCGCAACTGCTCAACTGGTGCCTCGACGGAAGTACCGCGTGCAGGCCGGGATGGGGAGTCGTCGTCGGCAACTGGGGCGGATACGACGTCAGCGGCCTGCAGGGCAGCATCACAGACGGCGGCGGGTACGCCTTTGCTATGAACACATTTGAGTTGGCCGCCGCCCTGGCCCCCCTGCCACGGTATGACGCGAGGTACGCCCGGGCGATTGGCAAGCTGCTATTGAACGCGGCCAACGCCGCGAGGCTGTTCTACACAGACGCCCTGCCGTCTCAGAATCAGACCTGCTATGAGCAGCGGGAGTCCTTCCGGGACGTGATCGCCTACGAGGGTCTGCGCCGCGTCGGCCTGCGACCACAGGACGCCAGCGTGACCCCCTGCGCCTGCGGTGATCCGCTGGGCGGGCGATGGGGCAAGCAGGACTATGTCTCCGACCTCTCGCTCTACGGCTCCAGCCACGTCGGCCTGATGGCGGCCGTCATCGAACGGACGAGCGACGAAACAATCCTTCAGGTGAACTGCCTCAAGACCGACTTCTTCCATGAGGAAGCTTATCCGACTTTCCTGTACTACAATCCGTACGAGGAGACGAGGGAAATCCACGTCGATGTGGGCGGCCGGCCGGTGGACCTCTACGACGCGGTTCAACACACGTTCGTCGCCCGCCGGGCGATGGGCAAAACATCGCTGCAACTGGCGCCCGACTCAGCCGCACTGATCGTACTGACGCCCGTCGGTGGACGCCTGACCCGCGATGGACACACAATGCTGATCGACGGCGTGCCCGTAGACTACAACGGCGGTACCGTGGTCCCGCCTGAGCCGCCACATAGCGACACCATACGGCGAATCAGAGCAACAACGCCGGTCCGTTAATGCTTATCTCGATGGTTCCTCCTGTGCGGCTGGGGCGGCGACGGCGATTTCCTTGCCGGGGGCCTCGGCGCGGATGCCCGGGTCGTAGTACGAGTAGGCCTTGCTGTCGGGGATGATGGCCCGGACGGGGAAGCGGGCCTTGACCTGGAAACTGAAGGACCGCTGTTCGCCCGGCGTCAGGCCATCGAGATAGAAAATCACCTTGCGGCCGGCCACCTCGTATTTCGTGACGGTGTGTTTCTCGACCAGCAGATCGAGCGATTCGCCGACAGTGGCGAATCCCGTGGGCACGCCGACATCGACGATCATCATGCCGGTGGAGTCCTTGCGGCCAGAATACCGGACCGTCGCGGTGACGTTGACGATGTCATCGACCTCCACCCGGTCGGCGTCGTACTTGACCTCCAGAGCCATATCGCGGCTGATCGTCTGGTCGCTGAGCAGGACGTTGAACCGGCGGACCAACTGGAAACGGACCTCGCCTCTGCCCCGGGCCTCCAGATTGATACTCGGCTCCAGCGGCAGCTCCGCGGTCTGGAGGACATCGAAGTTCTCCTCATTGACCGTGAACTGGGCGAGGACTTCGCCCCGCGGCCCGCTGGCAACGACCGTCAGGTCCACGTTGCGGTTCTGCCTCATGGCAGCGGTCATCAGGGCCTTGAGCCCCATTACCGTATCCTGCGTGCTGTTGTAGCCGCCAAGGCTGTTGCGCTGCAGGGACAGCCACTTGATCGCCTCATTGGCCTGCGGCATCTCCTCTTCGATCATCGCCAGAGCGGCATAAGCGGTCGTCTCCACTGCGTGCGGCTCCCAATGCATTCCGCTCGCGTCGCTCTTGGCAAGTCTCAGTAGACTGTCGATAGCCTCATCGGCTTTCGAGTCCCGCGCCCTGACAAGCGCCAGAGCCGCAATCGCCAGCGCGTATGGATCATCCTGCACCTTGCTCAGGTTGTCGCGCAGATAGGCCGCCGCCGAAGGCACGGCATTAGCGGGAGCAACCCCGTAGTCCGCCAGGGCAATCGTCACAAAGGCGGTCAGAGCGTAATTGCTCTGCGCACCGCCGACCATGTCGCTGTGAATGACGAAGCCGACCGGCTCCCACGAGCCATCCGCCTTCTGCTTCGAGCCGATCCACTGTGCGGCCGCCGCCAGTATGCTGTCGTCGATGGTCGTGACATCCCGCGCGCCGCTGAAGCAGTCGAGCACGAACGCCGTAAGCCACAGGCTGCCGCCCTGGGCGTCGGACTCGCCGAAGGCGGAGAACGAGCCGTCGGTATGGCGGAAGGTCAGCTCTCGCTGGTAGCCGGTGGTGATGAAATGCTCGGCCTTGGCGCGGACCTCGGGTGTAAGCTGGCCCGTCGCGTTGAGGTATCGGAGCACCTCGACATCGGGGGCGAAGAAGATCATGTTCTGCTCGCCGCACCCGTAGGGCATCTGGAGCAGGTCATCGACGCCGTTGATGCTCTGGGCCACGAGGCTCGGCGTGATGCTCAGCAGCAGCTTGCCGGAATCCGGCACGAGGTACGGCGGCATATTCGCATCGAGCGTCAGCACGTCGCCGGAGCGGATCAGGCCGTTGGTCACCAGCTCTCGCCTGGTCCCTTCCGGCTCGACCAGGACCTCTTTACGCACGGCGTCGGCACGCTGCACGGAGCGAAGCGTCACTTCGAGCATGTTGCGGCCCAGCTTTGTCGGCTCGATCACGAACGAGGCGGATGCCACGGAATTGGCGTTCACCTTCACCTGCTGCGTGCTGATGTCGAGCAGCCTGAACCAGTCAGCCTCTTTTAGATCGACCTGCACAACCTGGGCCTCGTTGAGATAGTTGTAGATCTGGATGCGGACGGGGAACTGCTCGCCTCGCGTCACGGAGTACGGCAGATCGGGCTCGCCGAAGAATTCCTGGAAGACGCGGAGCGACGACTCCGCCATCGCCAGTCCGGCGTCGGATGTGGAGACGGCGTGCAGCCGCCACGTGGTGATGCTGTCGGGGGCCGTCAGATCGATCGCGGCCATGCCATTGGCATCCGTGAGCAGATCAGGCGTCCACAGCCACGTCTCCGGGAAGAACTGCCGGACCCGCGAGACCTCGGCCAGTGCTGCATCCCCTCCTGCCGATGTCTGCCCGTCGGGATTTGCGCCACCAGGTTCGCCGTCGCGCCGAACGGGTCCCCCATCGAACCAGATGTTCCAAATGCGCCGGCCCTCGGGGACCTGAAGATCGCTGGAGGCGACGATTTGCAGGCCCGCGTCGTCAAACACGTTGCGGGTGGCGTAGTTGTACGGCTGCTCGTGCACCTCGGCCTGCGGCGCCATGAACCGCTTCTCCAATTCGTCGAACACCTCCTGCATATTGAGCCGGCCCTCGTTCAGTGCGTACACGGACTCGTCGACAATGGCGATTCCGACCATGGCCTGGCTGTTGGCGTCCACCGTCACCTGCACGCGATCGCCCGGCAGGACCTCCTCGGCGCTGAACGCGACGCTCAGCCCGGCCGCCGAATCCATCACGACGTTGAACTCCAGCGCATCGGCCGACACCTCGTTGTTCGGATTGATGATATAAGCGACGACTCTGGCGGCGGGGAGCATCTGCGGCGTCACCCGGAACGTGATCTGCGAATCCGTCGTCGCGTCGGACCAGATCGTGTGGCCGTTCGCAAAGACATCGTAGAACACCGTCGCCTTGTGTGTCGCAAAAACGTCGATTGAGATCGTCTCACCCACGCGGACCGGATCGTCGTTCGGCCGGCTCAGGTGCAGGAAGCTGTCGGTCGGCGAGTATGTCGCGTAGACGAACAGCTCCGCCTGGCCCGTCTCCGTCCTGCCGCGGGCGGTGCTTTTCAGATAGACCCAGGCGGCATCTTTCGGAGACCGGAGCGACAGCGGCGTCGAGCCGTCGAAGGATATCAGGTGCGTTTCTTTCAGGATCGAGCGGGAGTCATCGGTGAAGTACTCGCATGTCAGCTCGGCGGCGACTGAAAGCGGCGTGCCATCCGGGGTCTCGGCCACGAGCAGCACCTCGTACGGCAGACCCGGCGTGAAGGACCGTGAGGCCGAGATGATCTGATGCACGACCCCCGAGCCGACGATCTTGAGCAGCTTCGTGGTCTTCTCCTGATGGCCCGACGTGTCGGTGACGGTGACGTCGAGCTGGACGCTGCCCGAGCCGCCTGCCCCGGGCGTCCCGCTCACATACCCGACTTCCGTAAGCGAGAATTCGGCGGCGCCGTCGGTCAGCGGAGCCGTGTAGCGGGCGTATTCCTCCCACACTCCGACGTACCGGCTGGCACGGACTTCCACCGTGCCCTCGACGGGCTTGCCGAAGAAATACGTCGCCCGCACAGTCCCCGGGATTTTTTCATCGACGAGGAAGTAGTCGCGCTGCGTGTCGAGCTTGACTTCAAACCGCGGCAGGACATATTCCTCGACGCGGATATCCGCCGCGCCGCTCGCCGAGCCGGCTTCCGCCGTGATCTTCCACGTACCGTAATTCAGCTCGCTCGCCAGGTCGAGCGTGAACGGAGCGACGCCGAATGCATTGGTCTGCAGGTCCTTGCGGAAGATTTTGACGCCCTTGCCGTCGGTGATCTGAACCGTGGCGGAAGACTCTGTGGGCCGTAATTCATTCGTCAGGACCAGGACGCGTCCCTGGATCGTCTGCCCGGGCTTGTAGATGGGCTTGTCCGTCTCGATCAGCACGATCGGCATCCGGCGGACCTGAACCTGGGCGGTCAGGGGCTCCTTGATCCCGGCGACGGTCACCTCAAGCGCGTAGCTGCCGGGCGGCACGTCCGGCGTGTCGAAGCGGGCCACTACGCGCCCCGCCTCATCTGTCGTGCCTTCAAATACTGTCGCGTCTCCAAGTCGCACTGTCACGGCAGCGACAGCCGGAGAGAGGTCCTCATTCATCACCGTCACCGTCACAGCGGCCGACGCGCCGATATAGAGCACCTTGGGCGCGACCATCATCGCCTGCGGCGGCGACTTGGGCGCCGGCGCGACGCCAGCCAATGCGCTGATCTCAGAGATATCCAGCGTGTGATCGTAGATGCGGATGTCGTCCATAGCGCCCGACCAGAGCGTATTTCTCTCCATCGTCTTGGCGATACCGATCAAGAGGCCGCCTGCACAACTCCTGAGACCCACGGAATCGCTCAGGTCCGCGCCTGCTTCCTCGCCATCTACGTAGAGGCGCCTGCGTTGTCCATCCCAGACGACTCCAACGTGGTGCCACCGCCCGTCGGTGACGCTCTTGCCGTCGCGAAGTGGCGACAACAGGCCGGCGGCGTCGATCAATTCCGTGCCCAGTCTGCCGTCGGAGGCGCCGGTCGTCAGCCACGCGGGGCCGGAGCTGCCCCGGCCGCCCCCGTCCTGCTGGGCCACGATCGTCCTTCCCGACTCCGTGCCGAGGACCCACAGGAATACGCTGAAGGGCCCTTTCGCCGGATCCAGAACGAAGCCTGTAGTGGCGAAGTCATCGCTCCCATCGAACCCGAGCGCGCCGCCGGGCCGTGGAGTCGCCGCCTGCCACCGCGGGTCGCCGTGCAGAGTCGCATCACTCTTGCCGACCGCATCGGCGGCTGTCGTGCCGCTCGTCTCGTCCAAAGGCCAGTGGGCCACAAGGGCCGCTCGCCCCTCGACAGCCGGCAGTAGCCACGCAAGGACCAGGAGCACCGATATGAGAGTCTTCCCGTGCCGTGCCATTTCATCTCTCCTTCACTCATGAACGTATGATGACCGCAGGCCCCTCGCCTGCACGAAATCGCGCGGTTTTATGGGTCCGTCCGCCGCTGAACGATGCCGGTTGCCAACCCCCTCACTCAGATGTACGTGCCCTGAGGCCAACGAAGGCGGGGCAGTATAACAAGTTGCGGTATGTATAATAGCGACAAGGATATGATGACAGTCGTCTGCCCGTCTTCATACCTCAACTGCTACTATTATCGCAAGGGACGGCCCCTTCTGCAAGCTTTTTCCGCAAAGTCCCCGCCCTGCGCCCCAGCCGCCTGACGGTAGCGCGCGAGGCGCCCCACGGCCCGACATGCAATCTAAAGCCATGATCCTGAAGAACTTACGCGAAGTTGGCAAAGACCTGGCGGGTGTAGGCGACGCTCTTCTTGAAGGCCTCGACCGGCTTGGTCGTGTTGGGCGAGCCGTTCTCGATGGCCTGTTCCAGGACCAGCAGCGGCTTGACACGCATCTTACGCAGGGACTCGGCCAGACGCGGATAGTCGATGTCGCCCGGCCCGAAGACCTCCGTCCACACGCCGTTCTGTGACTGGCGAAGGTGCAGCTCCGTGACTCGCCGGCCGTAGAGCTTGACCACGTCGAACAGCGCCACCTGCGAATTGCCCGACCCGCGATAGACCCAGTGGGCATCCAGGCACAGCGTGACGTTCTTGGGGTCGGTGCCGACCATCATGTGGTGAAACTCGCGGGCGGCGTTGCGCAGCTCCATGTCATGATTGTGGTAGGCGAGCGTCAGGCCCATCGCCTTGAGCTTGGCGCCCAACTTGTTGAGGGCCTCGCCCTGGGTCTTGAGCTGCTCGTCGGTCTTGTCTTGCGCTCCGCCCCACTGGATTGGGCTGGGATTGGTCACGATGATCCGCGTGCCGGCGGTCTTGGCCTTGGCTGCCGCGGCGAGCACCTCCTCGATACTCTTCTCCGCCTGCGCCGGCTCATGCAGGGTGCTGTTGACGTACAGCGACCGCATTTCGAGCCCATGCTTCTTCAGCAGCGGTATCATCGGCTCGATCTGTGCCAGTCCTCCTACCCCCGGCTCGAACCCGTCGATCCCGCTGGCCGCCACATCCGCAAACCCCGCATCCAGCGAAGCATTGAAATCCTTCTTCTCCCTCGCATAGAAGACCGTCCACGAATACTGATTGCACGCGACATGCAGCTTCCCCGACCTCGCCCGCGCCACCGCACCCATCACCCCCGTCCCCGCAGCCGCCAAACCAGTCGTCGCCACCATACCTCTCAGAAACTCCCGACGCGAAGACGTCTGACTTCTCATAGTCCATCGCTCCTCAACAGAAAGCTCCAGATCATGCTTGCTTGTGACTCATGCCACAGCCCGCTGGCGCCATCAGTATGGGCTTCGCAGGACGAACAGGCAAGCCTAATCTGCCTTCAGCCGAGCGGAGATGCAAGTCTGACAACAGGCTGCTTGTCCCGACAAGTTGAAGAGTGTAGAATGAGGTTGGCCGCCTGCGATACACGGCGGTGGATTGGGATAGATGAGATGCCCATGCGAGAAGAGCATAACGTTCATCGGGATCACAGCAACCGAGGCGGAGCCGTGCCGGCTGAGCCAATTGTCAAAGCGGTGGTCGAGCGGATCGTGGAGGAGGGCCACCCATTGCGGGTCATCATGTTCGGATCGGTGGCGAGGGACGAACAGGGTCGCGGGAGCGACGTGGATCTCCTTGTCGTCATGCCCGAAGGGATACACAAGCGTCAGACGGCACAGATGCTCTATCGCAGACTCCGGGGCCTGCCGGTACCTGTGGACATCCTGGTGACGACGGAAGCCGACCTGGACCGCCAGAAGGATAATCCCGGCCTGATCTACCGGACGATTCTTCAGGAAGGCAGGGAACTCTATGCCGCCTGAGCCAGGCACATCGTCGGATAGCCGGGGGGTCTTGCGAAGAACGATTGACGAGTGAGCAGGCAGCGATGGGCATTTCGATCCATTATCGCGGGCGGTTGGATGACGTGGGGCAACTGGGCATCTTGTGCGAGGAGTTGGCTGACATTGCGGGCGCCATGGGGTGGGAGTCGGTGAGGCTGGACGATGACTGGGAGCAGCCGGTAAACGCCCGATTGCGGGGCACGCCCTCGGGCGCTCATATCGACGGGAATCTTGGACTCAAGGGGATTTCGATCACCGGAGCGGGGGCCGAGTCCCTGAGTTTCTTCTTCGACCGCGAAGGGAACCTTCGATGCCCGGTGAGCATGGTTCTGATTCTGGAGGGGACGCTGGATCCGGAGGATGCTTGGGTTTCGGTCAAGACGCAGTTTGCCTCGCCGGAGGTCCACGTCTGGGTCGTCGGGTTGCTGAAGTACCTGAAGAAACGATATATATCTGATCTGCAGGTTTCCGATGAAGGCGAATACTGGGAAACCGGCGACATCCGAATCCTCAGGGACAAAATGGACTTCATCAACAGGAAGATCGAGCAAATCGCGGGTGGATTGTCGTCGAGTCGTTTTGGGGACGTGTCGGGTTTGTCCGCGGAAGAGATAGCATCGAGAATCGAGCAGTTCTTGCGGGATACCTTGGAGGGAAACCAGGGATGAGAGCGATCCTGATGATAGTAGCGTGCGCGCGCCTGGCGGGCTGTTCTGTCTCGCCGACGGAAGTCAAAGTCGGGCCTACGGTCATCGCCACGACCACAGGTCCAACCAGCACGGACAAACCAAGGATGCTGTACGATGATGACGAGATGAGAATTGTCGAGGTGGACTACGGGCGATCCGATTCTCCTCAAATCCCCGGGCTCTACATCTTCGCCAAAAGGAGTCAGAAATGGATCAGAATCGATAAGGTCAGCCTCAAGCACGCTGTCCTCGGGCGCAATCCAACATTCGAGGAGTGCCGGGCGGCAGGCACGAACCCGCCGTCAGTCGGATGGGACTTCCGCCGGCTTCGGGGACGCGCCTACGTTGAACTGCCCCTGAAGACCACGAGTGCTCTGTTCTTCCCTGACAAGATCGAGAAGGACGAGCGGGAGGGCCGCTTGGTCTTGGGGTTCGGCTCGCGATGGCAAATGCCGCATGTTGAAACAGTCTTAGTGATCGCGTTAGGCGAGCTCAGACGCTTGTTCGATGGCCAGTGATCTCGAACAAGATGCCCCCTTAACACCAGGTGCCTGCAATGGACCGCCAATCTCCGACGCGGCAGGCAAAGGCTGCCTCTGATACCTTCCTGAATCTGCCTCGCAGCGGTTCCATAGCGAATCGCGACAGTGTACAATTCCGCACGTGCAATGAGTGAATGGCTTGTAGAAGGATTTGCCGATGCGAACATCTATCGTGGCTTTGTGGACCGGGCTTTTCGTGGCAGGTGCGACAATCAACGGCAAGTGCGAGGCACAGGAGGGAATTGCTCTTAGCGCGGCGCAGAAGCAGGTGGGCAGGTATGAGCGGGTGGAGATGCTCATCGATGTTGGACGGGAGTACGGCCATCCATTCGATCCTTGCGAGGTGGAGGTCAATGTGGTGCTGACCGCACCGGGCGGGCAGATGCTTGCTCTGCCGGCGTTTTTCGGGCAGGAATATGAGCGGCGGAATCTCCCGCAAGGCGGCAGGACTGTCGCCTGGTGCTACCCGCGCGGGACCGGGGCGTGGAAGGCGAGATTCGCGTCGATGGAGGTGGGAACGTATAGGGCCCGGGCTGTGCTGAAGGATGGGCAAGGGGAAATTGCCTCAGAAGCCGTGACGTTCGAGTGTGTGGCTTCTGCGAGCAAGGGCTTCTTGCGGGCGGGGAAGGAGGATCCGAGGTTTCTGCAATTCTCTGAAGGGCAGCCGTTCTTTGCTATCGGGCAGAATCTCGCATTCATCGGCGAGGGGCAGTACGTCACGCTGACGAAGGCCGAGGAGATCTTCGGCAAGCTGGCGGCCAACGGGGCGAATTTCCTGCGGATCTGGACCTGCTCCGAGGACTGGGCGATGGCCATCGAGGCCCGCAAGAGCGCGTGGGGCCGGTCCTGGGCGAAGACAACCTTCATTGTGCCGATGCCCGGCAGCGAAGATGATCCAACGGCGAGAAAGTGCATCAAGATCGAGGGCCAGAACGGGGCGTCGGTCACGACTGACCCGTCCCATCCGGTAGCGCTGCGGCCCGGGACAAAGTACGTCGTTTCCGGAAAGCTGAGAATGGAGGGGCCCGAAGCCGTACGCGTGCAGGTCAGCAGCAACGAGTGGAAAATCCCGGCTGCGGCCGACTGGCGGAGCTTCGAGAAGGAGTTGACGACAGGGGCCAATGAATACTGGCTCGGCCGGATTACGTTCAACCTGGTCGGCGCGGGCAAGGCGTGGCTCGATGAGCTGTCTCTGAAAGAGGCGGCGGGCGGAGCCGAGTTGCTGTGGGAGGCGGACGTGAATCGGCCGGTGCGGGGGTACTACAATCCGCTCGACTGCTTCATGCTCGACCAGATCGTCGAGGCCGCCGAGCCGAACGGCATCTACCTGATGCTCTGCGCGATCACGCGGGACCAGTACATGAGCTCGTTGTCGAAGGTCGATAGCGCCGAGTACCGCCAGGCGGTAACAGATGCCAAAAAGTTCATGCGGTACGCCGTGGCGCGATGGGGCTATTCCACGAGCGTGGCCGCGTGGGAATACTTCAACGAGATGGACCCCGGCAAGCCGACGAACAAGTTCTACGAGG
>Ga0315277_10008223_pt1 | contig 13444 bp, 12 predicted proteins | sample YL17G05_15_MG_FD_203695 | JGI IMG/M metagenome (GOLD analysis project Ga0315277, IMG submission 203695) | Sediment microbial communities from Yellowstone Lake, YNP, Wyoming, USA - YL17G05_15 | ecosystem: Environmental > Aquatic > Freshwater > Lake > Sediment | place: USA: Wyoming | collected...
GGTGGCACAGCCTTCAGGTTGTGTTCACGGCCTGAAGGCCGTGCCACCCTTTATCTGATGAACTCGACTTCGATGCGATGGGGGATCAGGCCAGCTTCGTGGCCCAGGTCGAGGAGCTTCTGGGCGGCTCGGGGCACCAGGTCGCCGCAATCGACCGTGTAATGGTTCACATACATGCCGACGAATTTCTCGGCCAGCGCGGGTTCCATGTCGCGGGCGAACTGGAGCGCGTAGTTGAGCGCTTCCTCGGAATTGTCGAGAGAGTGCTGAATACTATCGCGCATCAGCCGGCAGCACTCGGACCGGATCTCGGCCGGCAAACGCCGCGCCAGCGCGTTGGCGCCCAGGGGCAGAGGCAGGTCGTGGACTTTCTTCCACCACTTACCGAGGTCCAATACGCTGTGGAAGCCGCTCTTGCCGTACGTCAACTGGCCCTCGTGGATCACTAGCCCGAGGTCGACGGACTCCTCCGCAACAGCCTCCAGGATCCGATCGAAAGGGACCACCACGGCCTCGAAATCCGGTTCGAAGAGCCGCAAGACCAGGTACGCCGTGGTCAGCATACCCGGCACCGCGACCCGCTTGCCCTTGACCTCCTCCGGCAATAGAGGATGGGAGGCCACCAGCATCGGGCCGTAGCCGTCGCCGACGCTCGATCCGCTGGCCATCAGCACGTACTGGCCGGCAACATACGGGTAGGCGTGGTAGGAGATCGCCGTCAGCTCGTACTCGCCTTGCATGGCTTTCCGGTTCAGCGTCTCGATGTCCTGGAGGACGTGGCGCACATTCACCAGGTGCGACCGGATCTTCCTGGTCGCCAGTCCGTAAAACATGAACGCGTCGTCGGAATCGGGACTATGGGCGCAAACAATCTCGGTCACGGCGGGGGGCGTCATAGGATGCGAACCTACACACTATAGCAGAACCGCCGGCCTGGGCGAGGAATGGCGAGGCTCATTTGGCAGACCCGCCGGCCTGGGTGAGGAATGGCCAGGCCTATTGATGCCGCAGGGCGAGGATCGGGTCGATCCGGGTGGCGCGCCGCGCGGGCAGGAAGCTGGCCGCCAGCGCCACCAGGCCCAGGAACAGCGCCGCTCCGGCGAAGACCAGCGGATCGGTGGCGCTCACGTTCACCAACATGCTCGCAACCAGGCTCGTCGCCGCAAGCGCCACGGCTATGCCGGCCGCGAGGCCCGCCGCCGTCAGAACCATCCCCTGCCGCACCACCATGCCCAGCACGTCGCGGGGCCGCGCGCCCAGCGCCATGCGGATGCCGATCTCGTGCGTGCGCTGGCTTACAGCGTACGCCATGACGCTGTACAGGCCCACCGCCGCCAGCAGCATCGACAGGACGCCGAGCGCGCTCAACAGGCCCGCCGCGATTCTCCGTGGAAACAAGGGGGCGTCGATGTATTCGGCCAGCGACATGGCATCGAAGGCTCCGGAATCCGGGTCGATCGCGGCCGCCTCCCGCCGAAGCGTTGCCGCCATCTGTTCGGGACTGCCCGTGGTGCGGACGTAAAAAGCGACACCCCGCGGTGCGCTGGCCTGCTGGGCGGGCGCATAGAGATAGGGCCGCGGCGCCTCGGTCAAGGTGTACTGCTTGGTGTCTCTGACCAGCCCGACCACGGTGCCCCACCTGCCCCAGGCGTGAATCTTGCGGCCGATCGGGTTCCGGTCCTTGAAGAACCGGCGGGCGAATGACTGGTTGACGATCAGGACCGGCGCCGTGTTCGCCTCGTCCTGCCGGGTGAACTCGCGGCCCTCCAGCAGCGGAATGCGCATCACGGTGAAGAAGCCGGGCGCAACCATGCTGCGGGGGATAGTCATGTTCTCGCTCTGGCCCGGCAGGTAGCCTTCGATCTGAATCGTGGCCCCCGGACCCAGGCCGAATCCGAGCGGAATCGTGTCCGCGTAGCTCACCCCAACCACGCCCGGCGCCGATTCGAGCCGGTCGCGCAACCGGAGACAGAACTGTTTGCGCTGGTCGGCGGTGTAGCCGCCGTTGGAAAGATAGAAGCGCGAAACCAGCACGTCGCGCGCGTCGAAGCCCGGGTCGATGGCCCGGGCGTTGCGGAAACTGGCGGCGAACAGTCCCGCGCCGACCAGCGCCACCAGCGCCAGGGCGACCTCGGAGACCACGAACAGGCCGCGCATCCGGTGGGAACGCGCGGCCGCCGTGCCGCCGCGCCCTCCTTCCTTGAGGCTTTCGTTCACATCCGGCCGGACCGCGTGCAGCGCGGGCCACAGGCCGGCCGCCAGGGCCGCGGCCGCGCAGATCAGGATCGTGAATCCGAGGACCTGGCCGTTCATCCGGATGTCCAGCGCGATCGTCATTCCCATGCCCCGTGGCGCCAGGTAGACCAAAGACTGCCCCATCCACAGCGCCATCGGTATACCGGCCAGCGTCCCCAAGCCGGCCAGCAGCAGGGCCTCGGTCAGAAGTTGCCGCGCCAGCCGCCCCCGCCCGGCGCCCAGCGCCAGCCGGATACTGAGTTCCCGCTGCCGGTCCGCCGCCCGGGCCAGCAGCAGGTTGGCTACGTTCACGCACGCGATCAGAAGCACCACCAGGCACATCGCCATCAGGATCTGAAGTGGCGCCAGCAGGAGGCCCTGCATGCCGCTATGGGATTTCCAAACCGGCAGCAGCGTGGCGCCGAAGCCGGTATTGGTATCGGGGTGGGCCTGGGCCAATTGGCTCGCGACGGCCGCCACTTCCGCCCGCGCCTGCTCGATCGCCGCGCCGGGCTTCAGCCGGGCGATGGCATTGATACCCCGCGCCCTCCGGTTGAACAGCATCCCTTCGTCGATCACGTTCAGTTGCGGGCCCATCATCAGCGGGACCCAGATTCCGTAGACCACGCCCGGCGATATGCCGCAGAACTCCTTGGGCGCGACGCCGACGATGGTCAGCTCGCGCCGGTTCACCCGGACCGTCCCGCCCACCACGCCGGGATCCGCATGGAACCTGGTTCGCCACAACCGTTCGCCGATGATCACCACCGGGTACGCCCCTGGCTTGTCGCCCTGTTCCTCCGGCAGAAAAAAGCGTCCCAGGAGCGGCTTGACGCCCATCACGGCGAAATAGTTGCCCGACACCAACTCGCCCCAGACCCGCTGCGCGCGTTCGCCTTCGCCGACGCTGAGGGAGTTCGGGTGCAGCGACAGGGCGAGCCCCGAGACCAGCTTCAGGTTGTCGCGGTAGTCGCGGTAGTCGGCAAAGGAGGTGTTGCGGCCCTCGCCGTCGGGTTGCGCCGTCTCGAACGAGACCAGCCGGCTGGTGTCGCTAACCCCGGGCAACGGGCGCAACAGCACCGCGTCGATCCAACTGAAAACGGTGGTGTTGACCGCTATGCCCAGCGCCAGGGTGAGCACGGCCACTGCCGTGAACCCCGGGCTGCCCCACAGCACCCGCATTCCAAAGCGCAAGTCCTGAACGAGAGTTCGCATCGTGCTCCTAAACGTATCGTCGGGTTCCAGATCCGCACGTTCGGTTCCAGCCATAATCGCATGATTCCATTGCCCCGCGCGGGACGGGTTGTCCGCTTGTGGGATTCCCTTGCGCGAAACCGGACAGGGGCCGCTTTCAGTGGGACAGGCCTCCTGGCCTGTCTCCTTCGGCAAATCGGAATGACAGCCCAGGAGGCCTGTCCCACTTACAACAGTATTGGGATGGGTTGCGGGATCTACTGACTGCCGAGGGCTACCAGCGCCGGACGGAGCGAATCCATGGCCGAGACCAGGTCGCTAAGAGCTTCGTGTGCCGAGGAAAGGTCGCGGCTGCGGCCGATCGCTTCCAGGCGCAGCGCTGCCTGAAACACTCTATCGGCGCCGAAGTTCCCCACCGACCCTTTCAGGGAATGCGCGGCCAGTTCGAGTGCCACGGCATCGCCCGCCTCCACCGCCGCCCGGATCTCGGCCATCACCCTCGGGCACTCGTCGAGAAACAGAACCGCAATCTCCCGAAGCAGACGCTCATCGCCCCCCACCCGTTCCAGGGCGAGTGCGTGATCCAGATTGGCGAGTTGCTGCTGAAGCTGCACGGTCACATCCTCCGTCCTACAACTGCCATATCGGCCGGAACGGACGGATCTTGAACTCTCCATTTGGCCCGGCGCGCCACGGGGCCGGGTATGCCCGGACGAGGTATACCTCGCCCCTACGCGTCGCAGATGCGGATAGCTTCCTCGAGCGACTTCAGCGCATCCCTTACCGGCCCGTACTCGTGCGACACGTAGCCATCGTACTTCAATTCCGCGATGGCCTGCATGATGGGGCGGTAGTTGAGTTCCTGGGTGTCGTCGGGTTCGTGCCGCCCCGGGTTGCCCGCGGTATGAAAGTGGCCGATCCACTGGATGTTGCCGCGGATGGTCCGGATGATGTCGCCCTCCATGATCTGCATGTGATAGATGTCGTAAAGCAGCTTCACCCGGGGTGAACCCACGCGCTTGCAGGCCTCGACGCCCCAGGCGGTGTGGTCGCACATGTAGTCGGGGTGATTTACCTTGCTGTTGAGCAGTTCCAGGCAGATCGTGACGCCCTTGTCCTCGGCCTGCTTCTTGATCTGATTCAGGAAAGCGACGACGTTATCCATGCCCTCCTGGTCGGACATCCCGCGCCGGTTGCCCGACAAGGCGATCACGTTGGGCGCACCGGCCTGGGCCGCCAGGTCGATGATCTCGCGCATTTTGGGAAGCAGTTGAGCGTGGTCCTCCTTGCGGTTGCAGCCGCCGGCAAGGTTCATGGCGCCCGGCACCATGGTCGGGACCAGGCCGTACTTCTTCAGGGTCGGAAAGGTGTCGGGCCCCACCAGGTCGATGCCCTTCAGGCCGAGGTTCGCCGCATGTTTGCACATTTCCTCCAAGCTCATGCCCTTGCCGAAGCAACCGCGCGTGGCGCCTTGTTTGATCCGGCCTTTCAGTTTCACGGTCTGGGCCGTGGCGCCGGCGGAAACCGCGCCCAGCCCGGCAAGCGTTGGTACAAAGTCTCGACGAGTCATGCTTAACATAGTATCAATGGGCTTCGCCTTGTGGATTGACGATACGGTTGCCTGGGCCGAGGGCACGCACGAATACCGGCCCCTGGGCGCGGGTGTGATCGCGGCAACCTCTCAGTTCGTCCAGCGCGATTTTCGCCCCTGGGCACGCCGGCGGCGCCGCGACGATCCGGCCTTTGCGGGCTTTTTCGGATCGCTGGTGGAAGTGAATGCGCACCTGGCGCGGCGCAGGAACGGGCGCGCCCCGCGGAAACCGGCCCTGCGGCGGGTGCTGCCGTATTTTTGAACGGGCAAGCGCGCCTGCCGGAAACGTCGAGACGGGTCTGGGGCCCGGAACCGAGCGCCAGGTCAGGCGTAGAACCGCGCGGTTGCTATTTTCGGAGCCGGTTCGCCGATCTCTGTCATGCGCGTGATCAGCCGCTGACCAAGCTCATCGGCGATCTTGCGGTACTGCGGGCGTCCGATCAGGTTCACGTGCTCGTGTGGGTCGCTGCGCAGGTCATAGAGATAGCGCTCGACGTAGTTTTGGCTGTGCGGCTCGCTCTGGTCTCGGCTGTTGGGGTCGAAAATGCAGTACTTGTAACGATCGGCGCGGATGGCTCGCTGGAGCGCCTCGGTCCTCATCTGGACGAAGATTTCGTTACGCCAGCCGGCGTCGCGCCCGCCCGCCAGGTCCATCAGGCTCTTACCTTGCATCGGGCGGGGCGCTTCGATTCCTGCGGCGGCGAGGATGGTCGGCGGAACATCCACCAGGCTGACCAGGCGGTCCACCACTCGCCCGGGTTCGAATCCGGGGCCCGAAAAGACCAAGGGAATGCGGATCGATCCTTCATGGCAACTTCGCTTGTACTCCGTGTTTCGCGTCCGGAAGTGGGAGCCGTGATCGGAGGTGAAGACCACGATCGTGTTCTTGCCGACCCCCTGGTCTTCCAGTTCTTTCAGGATGCGGCCGAAGGATTCGTCGAGCCGCGCAATGGAGCCGTAGTAGTGCGGCAACTGCGATTTCCAGTCTCCCGGGTACGGCGTCAGGTCCGAAGGCATCCAGAACGTATCTTTGTAGCGTTCGGCGTAGCCCGGGGGAGCGACGTGGGCGTTCACCTGAATGTCGTGGTGCGGTTCGAGTTGCGATAGAAAGAGAAAGAAAGGCCTGGATTTCTTCTCGCGGATGAAATCGACCGCCAGGTCCGTCATTGCGTCCGGACGGTATTTGCTGAAGGACACCTTGCGGTTGTTGGCCTCCCAGACGTAGCCCTCGAACGGGGTGGACGTGCGTTCGAGCATGTCGGCGGCGGTCCACCATTCGTCATACCCGCCGCGGCCGGCCAGCGGGACCGGGCCGGCGCCGGTTCCGCCGAGGTGCCATTTGCCGATATAGCCGGTCTGATAACCGTGGCGCTTGAACAGGTGCGCCAGAGTCACCTCATCGGGTTTGAGGGTTGGGCCATTGCGGATCACGCCGGTGGTGGTGGGGTACTTGCCGGTCTGGAGCGTGCTGCGCGCCGGCGAGCATACCGGCTGCGAGGTGAAGGCGTACTCGAAACGGATTCCGCCTGCCGCAACGCGGTCCAGATTGGGGGTCAGGTCCATGGGACATCCGTAAGCGCCGACGCTGTCCCATCGCTGTTGGTCCGTGAAATAGACGATCACGTTAGGAGGCGGGGCGGACCCGCCTTGTCCGGCCGCGCCCGGACCTGCCGCACCCGGACCTGCCGCGAGCGAGGCGCCGAGAAAACTCCTGCGATTTACACTTGCCATAGTCACCGCCAGATACGGTCTGGAGACACTCAAGTTTGTCACATGTCAGCCGAATTCCGGGGACGGGCTAGTGTCCCCGGAATTGCCCTACACTTTGGGTATGGTGCTGGCGCTGCTGGCGCTGTTGTTTCTCGACGACCTGCACAAGGCCGTGCGGGCCGGTGACGGCGCGCGCGTGCGGGCGCTGATCGAGGCCGGAGCGCAGGTGAACGCGCGCGATTCCCTGGGCGGCACGCCTCTGCACGACGCGGCGTGGGCGGGCGATCGCGCCATCGTCGAGCTGTTGCTGGCGCACGGCGCCGACCCCAACGCGGCGCACGCCGAGGGCGGCTCGACGCCCCTGCACTACGCCGTCATCACCAACCACCGCGAGATCGCCGAGCTGCTGCTCGCCCGGGGCGCGGATGTCGGGGCCCGCGCGCGCTCGGGAGCGACCGCGCTGCACCTGGCGGCCAACCGCGGCTACCTGGACATCGTCGAGCTGCTGCTGGGGCGCGGCGCGCGCATCAACGCGCGCGACGACTCCGGCTCGACGCCCCTGGACGAAGCGGCGTGGAAGGGGCAATTGGAGACCGCCGGACTGCTGGTGAAGCGCGGCGCCGATATCGGCAATCGCAACCTCGAGTCAGGCGCGACGCCGCTGCACGCCGCCGCGGCCAAAGGCCATGCCGATGTCGTGGCGTTGCTGCTGTTTGCGGGCGCGGACCCGGGCGCCCGCGACAACGCGGGCTCGACCCCGCTGGACGAGGCGCTTCGCTTCCGGCACAGCAAGGCGGCCGAGGTCCTGCTCGACAAGGGCGCGAAAATGCCCGGACCGAACACCGAAATGACGCGCCGCTTGCAGGAGGCGGTGATGCGCGGTCAGACCGAGGTGGCCGGCCTGCTGGCGGCGCGCGGCGCCGACGTCAACGCCGTCGACGCCTATGGCGCGACCCTGCTGCACGAGGCGGCGCTCAAAGGATATCTCGAGATCGCCGAGCTTTTGCTGGCGCGCGGCGCCAAGGTCAATGCCCGGAACGCCTCGGGCGCGACACCGCTGCACGACGCGGCCCTGGGAGGACGCCTCGCGGTGATCCAATTCCTGCTCGAACACGGCGCCGAGATCGACGCCCGGGACGCCGAATCCGGCGCCACGCCGCTGCATCAGGCCGCCGGCTGGGGGCGCAGCGACGCGGTCGAGCTGCTCATCGAGAAGGGGGCCCAGGTGAACGCCCGAAACAAGGCCGGGATCTCGCCCCTTGGCGCGGCGCTCCGGAACGGACACTCCGAAACGGCGGAGATCTTACGGTCGCGGGGAGCGAAGGAGTAAGCATCTCTCAGGTATCCGTCTCGGTTTCGATCTAAAGGAATCCCCTTAACAGCCGATATAGTTATTGGTGTCGCCTACCGAGAACACACCTGTGCTGGCGGATGCCGCCGATGTGCTGAGCGACCAGCTTCATGGTCACCTGCAACGCCTCGCATCCCTGCTCGATCCGCACGCGGAACGGCTCGAAACCCGGTTCCTGGGAGCGCTGCGGAAGTTGCGCTTCGATGTGAAGCAGCGCGGGGCTCTAGCCGGGATCACGCTGGGGGCGGCGGTACGGTTGCTCGCCCAGGGCCACCCGTTGCTGAAGTTCTTCGAACAGGTGGAGTACAACGGCCGCAGGCTGGCCAAGTTGAATCTGCCGCCGAGCGCCATTGTGGGCGCGCTGGCCGAGTACGACCGGCTGCTGGCGCCGGTCCTCGGGAGCCTGGAAACGGGGGAGACCGAGAACTCCCGTTGGGTGCGCGAACAGTTGCACTTTTGCGTGATCCTGACGCTGAACAACGCGTATTACCAGGTGCGCGAGGCCGAGACTCAGGCCTTTTACGAACTGTTCCGGGTGGAAGTGGAGTCCAGGAACCTGGATGAACTGCTGGAACGGTTTCTGGTGGCGCTCTCCGAGTTCTGCCACTCCGACGCGGCGCACTTATACCTTCGGGACGACTCTGGCGGCAAGTGGATTCCGCGAGCCGCCCTGGGCCGGGAGACGCCGGAAAAGGCGCCGGTCGCCAACAGCCGGGCGCTGGCGCGCGCCTTGTCCAGACCGCGCTGCATCAAACGCGGGGACGCGGCCGAATCCCACCTGCTCAATCCGGCGTGGCGGCAGCGCTTCGGCTCGTGCTGGTCGATTCCTTTGGCCAGCGACGACCGCCTGGCAGGGGTCATGCAGTTTGCCTTCTCCAAGACCTACGAATGGCTGCCGCGGGAACAGGAATTGCTGGCGGTGGCCGCCGAGCGCTGCCTGATGGCCGCCGACAAGGCCCGGCTGATGGAGGACCTGGCGGTTCGGGAGGAGCAGATCCGCCGTCTGGCCGAGCACATGTTGCACGTCGAGGAGATCGAGCGGCGGCGGATCGGACGGGAACTGCACGACGAGGCGGGGCAGTCGCTGTTGTGCATACGCCTGCAACTGGAGATGCTGGAGCAGGCTCCGCCGGCGGATTGGGAGGAATGGCGGACCAAGCTGGGCGAGGTGCGGGACCTGACCGAGCGGACCATCCTGGAGATTCGCCGGCTCATTGCGGCGCTGAGCCCCGCCGTGCTGGAGCAGTTGGGGCTGGGCGCCGCTTTGCGGCAACTGGTCAGCCGGTTCCGCCGTCTGCATCCGTGCCGCGTGCGCCTTCACTTGGCGCGGCTGGGCGGGCTTCCTCATCAGCTCGAGATCATCGTTTATCGCCTGGTCCAGGAGTGCTGCAACAACATTGCCAAGCATTCGGCCGCAGCCAATGTAAACATTTCGGTCGCAAATGCCGATGGATTATTGCGCCTGCAAGTGGAGGACGACGGTGTCGGCTTTGCGGTCGAGGAGGCGTTGACTAAACGCGACTCCTTCGGTCTGGCGGGCCTCGGTGAGCGCGTCGCGCTCCTGGGCGGAAAATTCCAGATTTTCAGCCGCCCCGCTGCCGAAGCGGGCCGGGGCGGATCGGGCACACGGATTCTGATTGAATTGCCGGTTTCCAGAGATGGGGAAGCCGCAGGAGCGGTCCGGTTCGCGTCCTAGCGGCGCGGGCTAGAGAGAGCCGGCCAGGCCGGTCTCGGAAAGCAGCGGCGGGCATGCCCGCTGGGCGCGAGAGGTTTGAAAGCAACAGCTATGGCTAAGATCCGACTCATGCTGGCGGATGATCACACACTGTTTCGCCAGGGCATCAAGACTTTGCTCAACGCCGAACCCGACATGGAGATCGTCGGGGAGGCCTCCAACGGCGGGGATGCGGTTGAAAAGGCGGCCGAGGTGCGTCCCGATGTCGTGCTCATGGACATCGGCATGCCGGGGCTAAGCAGCTTCGAAGCGACCCGTCAGATCAAGAAGAACCGTCCGGAGACCAAAGTCCTCATCCTCACGATGTACGACGACGAAGACTACCTGGTCGAAGGCATGGAGGTGGGCTCCAGCGGCTACGTACTGAAAGACAGCCCGGCGGCGCAGCTCGTCGCAGCGGTGCGCGATGTCGTGCGTGGCGGCAGTTACCTGAGCCCCAGGATGCTTTCGCAACTGGTGGACGATTTCCGCTCGCGCATCAAGTCCGCCAATCGCCTGCCCCGCTTCGCCACGCTCACCACTCGCGAGCGCGAGGTGTTGAAGATCCTGGCCGAAGGGAGCTCGGTGAAAGAGATCGCCTGCGACCTGAACCTCAGCGTGAAGACCGTCGAGGCGCACAAGTTCAACCTGATGCGCAAGCTGGACATTCACAACAAGGCGCAGTTGGTGCAGTACGCCATTCAAAAGAAGATCATCAAGATCCCCAACATGATCTGAACGATCAAGGCCGGAAACGCGGCTGTGCGGTTCTCCTGGTACGCGCTGCAATGCGCGACGCGCCCCGGTTCTCCGGGGCGCGTTTTTTTTGGCCTCGACAACCGGGGACAGGCAGGTGCGTCCGCAAGAGACACACGGGCCTGTCTCTGCCTACTGAAACCGGAAACGGCGGGCCAGCAGCCACGCGCCACAAGCGGCGGCGGCGACCAAGGCTCCCAGGTGCGGCAACACCGCGGCGGGCGAAGCGCCGAAACTCATGAGCCGGTGGAGCGCGTCCATCGCCCAACCTGTCGGCAGAAACAGGGCCAGCTTCTGCGCCCATCCGGGCGTAATCTCGACCGGCCACCAGCAGCCGCCCAGAGATCCCAGGACGTTCATAGCAACGACGCCGATGCCGATCGCCTGGCCCTCGGTGCGGCTGAAGTTTCCGAGCAGCATGCCCGCAACCGCCGCGAGTGCGGCGAACGAGGCCAGCACGGCGAGGACGGCCGCCAGATGGGGCCCCCAGTCGACGCGAAACAGCACGGTCCCGGCGACCATTCCGAAGATGACCTGCACCATGCCCAGCGCCATCCGCGCGCCCCATTTGCCCGCCGTCACGGCGCCACGCGCCATTGGCGCCGACGCCAGCCTGCGGAGAATGCCCTGATTGCGCTCGATCGTGAGGGTGACGGCGCCCGAAGTCAGCATCACCAGCATGATGAACAGCACCAGGCTGCCGGGAACCGCCTGCTGAAAACCGCTGGGAGGATCCCGCCGCACGCCCGCCGATTCGACCGCTAGCGACAGGTTCCGAGGCCTGGCCGAGACTTCCCGGAACCGCTCCGGCGTGGGCGCGCCCGCGTCCTTTGAGACCACGACCAGATCGGCCAGCACGCTGTAGACGGCGCGCGAGACGCGGAGCTGGTCATAGTCGGCGCCGAGCCCGCCTCCGGTCCGCTCCAGCTTCACCGAGGCCGGCCGGCCCTTGAGCACCGCCTCGGTGAACCCCGGCGGCACGCGCAATTGTCTCTGGTAGCGGCGCAACTCCTCTTCGGACTTCACGCGCGGCACTCGGTAGTTGCGTTCCTCCAGCCGGCGGACCAGTTGATCGGCCAGAAAACCGGCATCGGCGGGCGCCAGGACCGCGATCGCCTCTTTTTGCCGCGGACGTCCGAAGCCGCCCGTGACCGTGCCGAGGAAGTAGAAGAACACCACCGGCATCACGAAGGCCCACATCCAGGTCGCCTTGCTGCGGAACATCAGCCGCAAGTCCATGCGCGCCAGAAACAGCGCATCGCCGATCGCCGCCCGCCTCATTGCGCAAAGCTCCTGCGCAGCCGCACGAAGGTCACGAGACACATCAGCGCGCCCGCGCCGCCCAGCACGGCGAAGGCCGCCAGGACCTCGCCCGCGGACAGTTTGCCGTCCATCAGCAGCCGCAACTGGGTCAGCGCCCAGCCCACCGGTGTGCGCCTGCCGATCACGGCCATCCACGCCGGCATCACCTCAAACGGAAAGAAGGCCCCTCCCATCATGGCCAGAGGAAAGATGCAGAAATTGGCCAGCAGATTGGCCGCGCGCGCGCTCCCGGCCAGCGTCTGAAGCAGGACCAGGATCAAATAGAGCGCCGCGCCGGACGCCACCAGCCAGGCGCCGGCCACGAGCGGCCGGATGATCGTCAGGTCGAGCAGCCAGCGCGCGCACACCAGGCCACCCATGGCCGGCAACACGAAAACGGCCGCGGCCGCGGCCAGCTTGCCCACCAGAAAACTCCACATCGGCGCGGGCGTCGATGCCACCCGCCGCAGCGTCTGTGCCGCGCGCTCTTTCCAGATGTCGCCGCTCAGCCCGAGCGCCAGAAAAACCAAGGACATGCCGAGCATGCTGGGGAAGAACATCGCCGCCATGTTCGGGCGAGAGGCCTGAGGCTCCTGCTGGACCGCGCTCTCCAGCTTGATCAGGGGCGGATCGACGTACTTGCGGACGCTTGCCGCGAGGCGATTGAACTCCGTCGAGATCCGCGCGATGGTGGCGTCGGGGAAGGTCGAGGCGCCGCCGGGCGGCCCTCCGGCGAAGACGCGCAACTGCTCGCCGGCGACGGCGTTCAGGTAGAAGGCGCCCTCCACCAGAATCGAGACGGTCTCCTCGGCGATCTGCGGCAGGATGCTCTGGGAAGGGTTGGTGATCATCTTCAGCTCGCAGCGCTGGTCGCGAAGCACGGCGTCGCTGAAGCCCTTGGGGACGACTAACAGCGCCGAGGCTTCCCCGCGCCGCATCCGGCGGCGTCCCAGGGTCTGGTCCGTCTTCTCGACCACGAACATCTTGCCGAGCTCGCCCTGCGAAAACGCGGTCGCCAGCATTCCGCTGACAAACGTGCCGTCCTCGTCGGCGACCAGCAGCACGCCGTGGGGCGTGGCCTGCCCGCCGCCGAAGACGACCGACAAAAGTACCGCGACGAAGACCGGAATACCCAACCAGAGCAGGAGCGAGACCGGATCGCGCGCAAATCGCCGGAGGTCCTTTCGCGCGGTGGCCAGGATGAAGCGCATACTATTCCCGCAGCTCCTTGCCGGTGAGTTTGATGAACAGGCTTTCCAGGCTCGGCTGGCTGAGCGTCGTGCCCCGGACTTCGGCGCCCGCGGCGGCCAGTGCGGCGAAGATCTCGGGCAGCCGGCGCGAGGCCTCCGGCATCGCGAGCGTCAACTGCGTGTGGTCGGCGTGAAGCAACTCCATGTCCGGAAACTGGTGCAGCGAGACCCGCACGGCGTCGGGGGCAAACTGCCCGGCAAAGCGCACCACCTCGCGCTCGGCGAGCATGGCGCGCAGCTCGGCTAGCGTGCCCTGAGCGATCAGGCGCCCGTGGTCGATGATGGCCAGCCGGTCGCACAGAGTCTCGGCCTCCTCCATGTAATGCGTCGTCTAGAGAACG
>Ga0315277_10008225_pt1 | contig 13444 bp, 12 predicted proteins | sample YL17G05_15_MG_FD_203695 | JGI IMG/M metagenome (GOLD analysis project Ga0315277, IMG submission 203695) | Sediment microbial communities from Yellowstone Lake, YNP, Wyoming, USA - YL17G05_15 | ecosystem: Environmental > Aquatic > Freshwater > Lake > Sediment | place: USA: Wyoming | collected...
CTGCCAGTTCGACGGTACCCGATGCGAACTGGCAGGTGCAGGGCATCGGGGACTTCAACGGGGACGGGACCTCGGACGTCCTCTGGCGGAACGCGGCCACGGGGCAGGACTGCATCTGGTTCATCACCGCTGGGGTCAAGACCGGCCAGCCCTGGCTGCCCACGGTGACTGATGCGAACTGGCGAGTACAGGGCGTCGGGGACTTCAACAGCGACGGGACCTCGGATGTCCTCTGGCGGAACGCGGCCACGGGACAGGACTGCATCTGGTTCATTACGGCGGGCGCTAAGACCGGCCAGCCCTGGCTGCCGACGGTGAGCGATGCGAACTGGCAGGTGCAGGGCCGGACGGGCACAGCCGGCGTGCTATCCGGAATGCTGTCGGCGGCCCTTGGCGGGGTGTCTGACAAGGTGTCGGTCGCCGCGCTCAGCAAGACAAGTTCTGGAGAGACTGTGTCGACGCTTGTTCCGAGCGGCGAGGCAGCGGCGCTCTCCGCGTCGGCACTCGTCACGGCGGAAGCCGATGCCGCGGCGCCTCTTGCCGACTCAACACTTGGCGGCCGCCGGCACAAACTGCCCGTCCGGCATGTCGCGCCGTGGGACGAGTCTGTCCTTGAACTGCTGACGCCGCTATAGCCCCCGACGTCGGAACCGCGGCGGGCTTGCGGCCCTTGCCCTCTCAGAGCTTACCCCGTGATTTCCACAGGTCCAATGAATCAGTAGGCATAGAGCATGCCGTAGGGGCGGCTGCTCCTGGGGGTGAGCCGGATGAAATCCTCGCGGCGGAACTGTTGGCCGTCGAGGTTCATGGTTGCGCGGAAGTCGTCGAGGACCTTCGCGACGAAGGTCCAGTCGGATTTCTGGAGCTCGTCGACTCCGACTTCGCGGCCGAGCTGATAGGGTTCCACCTTCCCACGCACGCAGATGGTGCCGCCGTGCATCCCCGTTCCGACGTACTCCCCCACCGGGGAGGCATGTCCGCAGTCCAGTCCGAGGACGATGATGACGCCTCCGGCCATGTATTCCCCGAGGTAATCGTCGGCGGTTCCGCCGATGACGAGCATGGGGAAACGGGCCTGGTAGGCTTTCATGTGGATTCCGGTGCGGTAGCCGACGGAGCCGCGAACGAAGACCTTGCCGCCTCGCATGGAGTGGCCGAGGATGTCGCCGGCGTCGCCGTGAATGACGATTCGTCCGGCGTTCATGGTATTGGCGACGCCGTCCTGGGCGTTTCCGTTGACGGTGACGTGGGCGCCGTTCATGAAGGCGGCGAGGTCGTTGCCTGGGACGCCGTTGATGGTGATGTCGACGCCCGGTCCGAGACCGGTGCCGATGTAGCGCTGTCCCTGGACGTGGTCGAGGACGACGCTCTTGTCGCCGTCGGCGACGGCCCGGCGGATGCGGGCGTTGAGGTCGCGATAGTGGATGTCTTTGGCGTCGATGTTCATACTTCGATCCCCTGGCCCGAGACGACGTGCTTGCGATATTCGGCGGGCAGAGAGAGGACGCCGAACTCTTCGCCGAGGAGGAGATCCTTGAGGGCGGAGACGTCGACCTTGTCCTTGATGAGTCCGGTGAAGATGCCGGCGCGGTCGATCTGGCCGACGAAGATGGCGCCGACGATGCGGTTGTCCCTGAGAACGATCTTGCGATAGGTCCCGGCGTCGGCGTCGACCTGGCTCTTGATTTCGTAGCCTTCGGTCCGTGGGTCGGTGATGCCGACGGAGATGGTGGGAAGTCCGCAGATATCCACGGCGTTCATGGCGATGCCGCCGCGGAAGATGAGTTTTTTTCCGGTCATGTTGACGCCCGCGACATAGCCTTGACGGTAGGCGTTGGGGAGGATGGGGATGGGCCGCGTGGCGCCGCTCAGGAGGTCGGCGGTCTGGACGACGTCGCCCGCCGCATAGATGCCCTTGACGGAGGTCTGCATGGTGTCGTCGGTGAGTATGCCCTGCTCGACGGCGAGATGGGCGTCCCTGGCGATGCGGGTGTCGGGGGCGACGCCGATGGCGAAGAGGAGGAGTTGGGCGCTGCGACGGGAGCCGTCGCGGAGTCGTACGCCGGTGACGCGGTTCTCGGAGGTTTCGATTTCGGAGACGGTGGTTCCGCAGCGGACCTCCACCCCGGACTTCTTGAGGAATGCGGAGGCGAGGTCGGAGGCGGTCTGGTCGAAGGTGGCGCTGAGGATGCGGTCGGCGAGCTCGACGACGGTGGTCTCGATGCCGAGGGTCTTGAGGGCCTCGACGGACTTGAGGCCGATGAGTCCGCCGCCGACCACGACGGCTTTCTTCACGCCGGTTTCGTCGATGTAGGCGCGAATGCTGCGAGCGTCCTGCCAGGTGGTGAAGGTGAAGACGCCGCGGGCGTCGACGCCCGGGAGGTCCTTGGGGACGATGGGCCGGCCGCCGGTGGCGATGAGCAGTTTTTCGAAGGTGAAGGTCCGGCCGTCGGAGGCGGTGACGGAGCGGGACTGGGGGTCGATGCGCGTGACCTCGAGACCGAGGAGGGCGTGCACGCCGTTCCCGGCGTAAAAATCCGCCGGACGATAATGCATGCGCTTTTCATCGACTTTTCCGGCAAGGAGGTAGGAGATGAGCGGCCGGGAATAGGTGTGCTCGGACTCGCGGGCGATGAGGGTGACGGGTTTGTCACGGTCGAACTCGCGGATGCCCGCGACGGCGCCCATGGCGGCGGCCGAATTCCCGATGATGAGGTACGGGCAATCACTCATCGTCGTCCTCCAGGACGATGGCCTCGTTGGGACAGTTGGCGACGCAGACTGGGGTGGCGACGCCGATGCAGAGGTCGCACTTGGAGGCGACCTGCTGATTGGCCCCGCGGGCGACGGCGCCCACCGGACAAACCATGATGCACATCCAGCACCCGACGCACTTGTCGGCGTCGCAAAGGACGACGCCGGTGTCGGGGTCGCGGTACATCGCGCCGGTCATGCAGGCCTCGATGCAGGGGGCCTCGTCGCAGTGGCGGCACTGGAGCGCGAAGGAGACGTGTCCGGAGGACTCCACCGTGACCCCGGGGACGACCTTCTCGCGCTCGGTGCGGAAGGCCTTGATGATTTTCTTGGACTTGGAATGCTGGACGAGGCAGTGGACCTCGCACAGCCTGCAACCGATGCAATATGCTTCCCGGGCGACAATGCGTTTCATGGCTTATTCTCCAGCCGCCTTGATGCCGAGGATGGACAGTTCGCGGTCGGAGAGACCGACGCCGCGGAGGTGTTCGCGGTTTCCACAAAGGCTTTCGATCGCGTTGATGCCCATGCCTCCCATCATTTCCTTGATTTCGAGAGCCCATGCCTGGAGCAGGTGGACGAGGCGACGACGGGCGATGTCGGGATTGAGGCGCCGGGTGAGGTACGGGTCCTGCGTGGCGATGCCCCAGTTGCACTTGCCGGTGTAGCACTTCTGGCAGAGGTGGCAGCCCATGGCGACGAGGGCGGCGGAACCGATGTAGACGGCGTCGGCGCCGAGGGCGATGGCCTTGACGACATCGGCGCTGGAGCGTATGCCCCCGGCGGCGACGATGGATGCCTGGTGACGGATGCCCTCCTGGCGAAGACGAGCGTCCACGGCGGCGATAGCGAACTCGATGGGGATGCCGACGTTGTCGCGGATGACGGTGGGGGCGGCGCCGGTGCCGCCGCGGTAGCCGTCGATGACCACGATGTCGGCCCCCGCACGGACGGTGCCCGAGGCGATGGCGGAGACGTTGTGCACGGCCGCGATCTTGACGGAGACAGGCTTCGCGTAGGCCGTGGCCTCCTTGATGGCGTAGATGAGCTGACCGAGGTCCTCGATGGAATAGATGTCATGATGGGGCGCAGGCGAAAGGGCGTCGGTGCCCTCGGGGATCATGCGGGTGGCGGAGATGGCGGCGTCCACCTTCTGGCCGGGGAGGTGACCGCCGATGCCGGGCTTGGCACCCTGGCCGATCTTGATCTCCACCGCCGCACACGTGTTGAGGTAGTCGACGTCCACGCCGAAGCGTCCGGAAGCCACCTGCACGATCATGTTGCCGCCGAACTTGCGGAAATCCTGATGCAGCCCCCCTTCCCCGCTGTTGGCGAACGTCCCGGCCTCCGCTGCCGCCTGGGCGAGGGCGAGGGAGGCATTGTAGCTGATGGAGCCGTAGGACATGGCGGAGAACATCACGGGGATTTGGAGTGCGAGCTGCGGCTCGAGTTTTGTGACGACCTTGCGGGCGTCGCCTTGGTGGAATTCGACGCGGTCGGGCTTGCGGCCGAGATGGGTCAAGAGCTCCATGGGCTCGCGCAACGGGTCGATGGACGGATTGGTGACCTGGCTGGCGTTGAGGAGCATGTGGTCCCAGGTGACGGTGTGGGTTTGATCGGTGCCCATGGCGGCGAGAAGGACGCCGCCGGTCTCGGCCTGCTTGTAGATGTTGCGGAGGGAGTGCGCGGTCCAGCTTCCGTGGGGACGGAATTCGAGCTGTGCGCGACGGATGGAGACGGCGCCGGTGGGACAGAGCGTGGCACACCGGTGACATCCGACACAGGTGGTGCTGTCGCTGCGGACCACCTGCTCGTCCGCGTCGTAACTGTGCACGTCATTGGCGCACTGTCGGACGCAGACCTGGCACTGGATGCAGCGGTCGGGGTCCCGCTCGACCAGGAAATCGGGTTCCAGGAGCCACTTGCGCCCTGCCATGTTTACCTCCTCTATTGAATCAAACGCCCCGACCGCGGAGCGGCCGGGCCGTGAGCGTGTTCCTTGAGCCTGGCGACGATGGGGACGCCGCCGCGGGCGTGCCAGAGGTCGTCGGGGTCGCTGCACACCACGCGGATGGCGGCCTCTTCGCTGGCAATGTAGACCATGTCGTTCTTGCGCGCCGCGCACATCGGCCGAAGCTTGATGCGGTCGTTGAAGCCGATCATCCCGTCGGTGTTTGCCACGAGCACGGAGAACGGGCCGTTGAGGAGCGCCCCGCCGTAAACCATGCGGAGCGTCCGCGCCGTCTCCTGCTCGCGGGCCCCCATCCGCTCGATTTGGGACCAGAACGGGGGCGCCATGGCGATGCAGGCGGCGTCGAGCGGGAGCTTGTGCTTGCGCATGAGGAGGTCGAAGATGTAGGTGATGACTTCCGTGTCGGTCTGGAGGGTGCACTTATAGCCGAAGTTCATGAGGAAGAGGCGGTTGCGGCCGTAGGAAGAGATCTCGCCGTTGTGAACGACGGACCAGTCGAGGAGTCCGAAGGGGTGGGCGCCACCCCACCAGCCGGTAGTGTTGGTGGGGAAGCGGCCGTGGGCGGTCCAGATGTAGGCGTCGTATTCGTCGATGCGGAAGAACCGGCCGATCTCCTCGGGGTAACCGACGCCCTTGAAGATGCCCATGTTCTTGCCGCTGGAGAAGACGAAGGCGCCGTTGGCGGAGGAGTTGACCTTCATCACCAGCTCGACGATGACGTCGTCGGGGGTGAGATCGTAGTGCTGTCCGAGATAGTCGGGCTTGACGGTGATGAAGTAACGATGGAGGATGGGGCGATTGCGGATCTGCTCGAGGGCCCGGGTGGGGATGGGCTCGTCGGCGTGGATGTCGCACTGCTCGCGGACGACCGCCTCGGCGGTGCGCTTCGCCTCCGAGGTCTCGTACATGACGTGGAGGGCGTACCGGTCGGCATGCTCGGGGTAGATGCCGTAGGCGGCGAATCCGCCGCCGAGGCCGTTGGAACGGTCGTGCATGTTGGCGATGGACCGGATGATCTGCTCGCCGCCGAAGAGCTTGCCGGATTCCGACATGATGCCGGAAATGGCGCAGCCGCCGGAGTCTCTTTCGGACTGAAAACGCGCCGACGTGAACATCCGATTCATCTCCTTTTGCGTTCCACAACTCCGCGCGATGAAAACAGAACGCGGGAGGAGTGCTTGAAATCGCGCTCCCCCCGCGCGGTTGCTTCAGCATCTCTCCACCTGTGCACGTCCCCGGAAAACCTCCGGGGAGCACCCGTCACGAATCGTAGTAGAGATGGAACTCGTACGGATGCGGACGCCTGTGCATCTCGTCCAGTTCCTTCTCCTGCTTCCAGTTGATCCAGGCCTCGATGACGTCGGGCGTGAACACGCCTCCCTTGAGCAGGAACGCGTGGTCGGTCTTGAGCGCATTGAGCGCCTCTTCGAGACTGCCGGGCGTCTTGGGGACTTCCTTGAGCTCCTCCTCGGTCATGTCGTAGATGTCGCGATCGAGCGGCTTGCCGGGGTCGGTCTTCTTCTCGATGCCGTCGAGCGCGGCCATCATGATGGCCGGGAAGGTGAGGTACGGATTGCAGGTGGGGTCCGGGCAGCGGAACTCGAGGCGCTTCGCCTTCGGGTTGGCCGAATACATGGGGATGCGGACCGAGGCGGAGCGGTTGCGGGCCGACATGCAGAGGTTCACGGGGGCCTCGAAGCCCGGAACCAGCCGCCGGTAGGAATTGGTCGTCGGGGCGGCAATGGCCAGGATGGCCGGAGCGTGCTTGAGTATCCCGCCGATCGCATGGAGCGCCAGGTCGCTGAGCCCGGCGTATTTCTTGCCGGCGAAGAGGGGCTTTCCGCCCTTCCACAGGGAGAAGTGCGTGTGCATCCCGGACCCGTTGTCCTCGAAGACGGGCTTGGCCATGAAGCAGGCGGTCTTGCCGTTCCGCTTTGCGATGTTGCGGACGATGTACTTGTACCACATGAGCTGGTCCGCCATCCTCAGAAGGTTGGTGAACTTCATGTCGATTTCGCTCTGACCGGCGGTGGCGACCTCGTGGTGGTGCGCCTCGACCTGGATCCCCACCTTCATCATCTCGTAGACCATCTCCCCGCGGAGGTCGTGGTAGGTGTCGGTGGGACTGACCGGGAAGTATCCGCCCTTGAAGCTGGGCTTGTAGCCGAGGTTGGGCTCCTCGAAGCGGGCGGTGTTCCAGGCCCCTTCGACGGAGTCGATCTCGTACATCCCGCGTTGTTGGTTCTGCTCGTAGCGGACCTGGTCGAAGATGAAGAATTCGGGCTCCGGGCCGACGTAACAGGTGTCGGCAATGCCCGTCTTCTTCAGGTAGGCCTCGGCCTTGCGCGCGACAAAGCGCGGGTCGCGGGAGTAGTCGTCCTTGTTGACGGGGTCCACGATGTTGGCGATGACGCTGACCGTGGGCCTGGCGAAAAACGGGTCCAGCACCGCCGTGTCCGCGATCGGCACGACCAGCATGTCCGACACGTGGATCCCTTGCCACCCGCGGATGGACGAGCCGTCGAATCCCAGGCCCTCCGTGAAGACGCTCTCATCCAGCGTGTGGATGGGAAACGAGCAGTGCTGCCAGCTTCCCAGGAGGTCCACGAACTTGAGGTCCATCATCTCCGCGCCGTTCTTCTTGCAGAATTCGAAAAATTGCGATGGGGTCATTACGGTCTCCTGTTCTGATCGAGAGACGTTGAGCCGAGCGATAACGAGTGTCCGTACCAGTTCTTTTCCACCCAGGATGCCCCGCCCCTGCAGTGGAGCGGGTAGCCCGCTTGCTTCGTCTTTTCCCGGCGGGGCGAAGCGGCGTCTTCGCGCGGGGCTTCCTTGCTCACGTCCGCATCCTTGCCGATTGCACCATCCATGCGATTTCCCCCTTTAGCAAAAAGCGTGCCAATTGGACTCGGGTCTTACGTAACCCTTTGCCATTCCCGGACATATAATTTTCAGGCCCTATCTTGCGGTGACGCAGTTCCTACATCTGTGTGGGCCTTCTACGGCCAGCCCTACATTGCGGTAGCTTCGACTCGGGCCCGGCATGACCCCGCGCTGAATCCGCTTCCTTGCCGGGAGGCCTGATGCGTGGCAGCACGGCGGGTGACGCTTTACTCCCGCTCGCGGCCGGCGAGCCATTCTCTGCTGTATTCAGACGTATAGCAAATGGCGTGCCAACCGGGACGGCAATGGGCATGCTGGCGCCGTAACATTGGCAGCAACCAATGGTTACGTAAAATGGAATTTGGCGCGAGGGCGACAGAGGAAGGCTCAAAATGCTACGGCCAGGTTGGAATCCGCGGATAAAGCTACTTGGGTGTACGAAATCGCTTAGCTTCGATCCCGAGGGTTGAGACGCGCAGTCCCATGACGCGCTCGCTGATACCGAGCATCCGGGCCGCTTTCGCGCGGTTGCCCCGCGAGGACTTGAGGGCCTCGATGATCAGCTCGCGCTCGAGGTTTTCCATCTTCTCGTGGAGCGTCCCACGGAGGGTGGTGCCGGAGGCTTCGGCGGTCTGGAGCGTCGGCGGGAGGTGGTGCCCGTGGATGACGTCGTCGTTGCTCATGAGGACTGCTCGCTCGATGCAGTTCTCGAGCTCCCGGACATTGCCGGGCCAGTGGTAGGCCATGAGCATGTCGATGGCGGGAGTGGAGATGCGCTTGATGGCCTTGCTGGTTCGCTGGCTGTATTTTTCGACGAAGTAGTCGGCGAGGAGCAGGATGTCGGTCTTGCGCTCGCGCAGGGGCGGGATGTGGATGGGAAAGACGTTGAGACGATAGTACAGGTCGCGGCGGAAGGAGCCCTGTTCGATGAGGTCCTCGATGTTGCGGTTGGTGGCGGCGATGACGTGGACGTCGGCCTTGATGGTCTCGGAGCCGCCGACCCGTTCGAACTCGCGCTCCTGGAGGATGCGGAGGAGACGGATCTGCATTCCCGGAGTGAGGTCTCCGATTTCATCGAGGAAGATGGTGCCGCCCTCGGCGAGTTCGAAGCGTCCCTTGCGCTGCACGTGCGCTCCGGTAAAGGACCCCTTCTCGTGGCCGAAGAGCTCGCTTTCGAGGATGTTCTCGGGCAGTGCGGCGCAGTTGACCTTGACGAAGGGCTTGGAGGCCCGAGGACTGTTGTAATGGATGGCGTGTGCGACCAGCTCCTTGCCGACGCCGCTCTCCCCGCGCAGAAGGACGGTGGTGTCGCTGGAGCAGACGCGGGCGATGAGGTCATAGACCTCCTGCATGGGACGGGAGTTGCCGACGATGTTGTCGGGGCGGAAGCGGTCCTTGAGTTCCTCCTGCAGGCGGACGTTCTCCTCGAGCAGCTTCTCGCGCTGTTCCTCGGCGGAGCGTCTGAGGCGGACGGCCTGGGAGATCATGGAGGCGATGATGGAAAGGACGCGGACGTCCTCTTCGAAGGAGACGGGCTCCTGGAAGAGGCGGTCGGCGCTGAGGGCGCCGATGACCTCGTTGCCGAGCTTGATGGGGACGCAGATGAAGGAGATGTCCTTCTTGTGGAGTTGCTTGCGTGCGCCGGTGCGGTTGAGGAACAGGGGCTCCTCGGAAATCCGGGGGACGATCGCGGGCTGGCCCGTCTGCACGACCCGCCCCGTCACTCCCTCCCCGAGAACGTAGCGTCCGCGTTTCTGCTGACTGGGCGAAAGACCGTAGGCCGTCTCAATCGAGATTTCGCCGGTCTGGCGGTTGAGGAGCGTGAGCGTGCCGCGGAGCATGCCCATGTGGTTGGCCATCGCCTTCAGGACGGGCAGTGCGACTTCCCGCAGGTCCATGGCGCGGTCGAGCGTCTGACTGACCTCAAACAGGAGCGAGAGCTCCTGCAGTTCGCGTCGAACTTCCGGTTGTGCTTCGGCTTTCTTCACAGGGTTGCCCTCGGATGGCCCAGAGTCTCTTTCGAGCGCTTCGGCGAATTCCTACCATAGTGTAGGATTATCCGGGGGGATTGTCAACCGCTAAAGGAAAGGATTTGGTGATGACACGCGGGCACGTGGCGCTTCTTGCAGGGATATCGGCCATTTTTTCGTGAGTTGGGCAAGATTCTTCGTCGTCCCAGGGCGGCGGGACTCCTCAGAATGACATCTTTGACGCCCCGCTATATTGCACCGTGGGTATAGACGACTTTGACGGGGGCTTTGCCGGTCCGGCGTGTCGCGTGGACGACGCCCGGGGGGATGTAGCCTGCGCTTCCCGGACGTACCGGCATCACCTCGTCGCCGATAAGGATTTCGCCGACGCCGCTGACGACGTAGACCGCTTCCTGGTCGTCATGTCGCTGGCGTTCGCCGAATTCGGTGGCGGTGTAGACGGCGACGCCGAGGGAGAATCCGCCGGTCGTGGGGATTGCGTCGGTTCCGACGAGGTCCTTGCTCCAGCGGTCGGCATGGGTTTTTCTTCGGACCGCCCGTTCATGACAGACGCGACGCTTCGGCACACGGACACTCCGAAAAGAGGAAAGGGTACCGGTTCAGTCGACCGCGGTCCAAGTTCCCTGAAAGAGCCTGTGGAAGGAGCGAAACATGAGGAAGGTGGGCAGGAGCAGGAAGAGCACGCCCAAGGTCGCGGGGGTGTTTCCGGTGAATGCGACGAAATTGGCATTGAGGACGATGGTCGCCACGAGTCCCGCGACGACGAGCTTTTCGACCGATTCCGCGCTGAGTTCGCGGACGCACCGGCGTGCGAGCTGGAGGAACCGGGCCACCACCCCCGCCACGAAGAGACTGACCGAGATTCGAAGGAAGATCGAGGCCTTGGAGAGCGACGAGACGTAGAGGAAGACGTGGAGAAGGACGAGGATGAGGATGAGGGCGGCGGTAAGTTGGACGAGTTTTCCGCGGCGAGCATGCGCTTCCTCGGAGGCGAGCTGTGTGACGAGAAGGACATATGCGATGACGGCGACGACGGGCGCCCAGTACTGGAAGTGGACCACGAGCGGCTCCCCGCGGTAGGCGAAGGCCATGCCGAGGATGATGTTGAGTCCGCGGCTCAAGGCGAGGCTGGCCGAGCCGAGGAACGGGAGCCCGCGCATGATCGAGGCATACACCACCAGGAAGAGTGCGACGAGCACGCTCAGGAACCCCGCCGACCGGGAGACAAGCGTCGCCCCCGCAACGGAACACAGGATCATGAGAAACGCGACGGCGAACCCGGCGTGGGCGGAAATCACCCCGATGGGCAGCGTTCGAGCCTTCCCGTGCTCCTTGTCCGATTCATACTGGAAGCAGTCGTAGAGCGTCATGCCGCCCGTGCAGAGTCCCGCGGCGATGGTCAGCATGAGCGCAACGTCTCCGCCGTTGAGGACCGGCCCGCGCCGGGCCTCCACGAGGAAACACCCCGTGAGCACGTCGGACCACACCGTGAAGATGAGGGGAAATCGCAGGAGGTGGAAATACCCGCCGGACTTGGTATCGACCATCAGTATCCCCCTGGTAAGGATACGCCAGTCTATGCCCTGATAGGGCCTTTGTCAAGCGGTCTGGGCTTGGGAAACCTGCAGTAGAGGGTTGCACTTGACAGACGGGCAAGTTTTCGGGTAAATTTCGCTTGAAATCGGCGCAATTCTATGCATACTGAGGGGCTCAGCACAATGCCTGACCACTACATTGTCACCATTGACGGTCCCGCGGGCAGCGGGAAGACCACGGCCGCCCAGGGCTTGGCCAGGCGGCTTGGGATCAAGTATTTCAACTCCGGGGCGCTCTACCGAGCGGTTGCGTGGCTGGGACTGAGCGCTGGGATCGACCTGGGGGACACCCCTCGGCTCCTGGCGAGACTCAAACGCACGCGGATTGAGACGCGCGAAGTGGACGGGAAGGAACGTCTGCTTCTGGACGGGCGGGACGTCACGGAGGAGCTTTCGAGGAACGAGATCTCGCGCGAGGTCTACCGAGTGGCGGACCCGGCGGAGATCCGGCGGGAGGTGGGCAACCTCGCCCACCGGCTCAACGCGTCGAGGAGCTTCGTGACGGAGGGACGTGACCAGGGGACGGAAGTGTTTCCGGAGGCGGCCGTCAAGTTCTACCTGGACGCGCGTCCCGAGGTGCGGGCCGAGAGACGCCGATTGGAGCTCGAGGGACGGGGCGAGAGAATATCGCGCGAGGCGGTGCTTCGGCAGATCCTCGAGCGGGACGCACGGGACCGCGGGCGGAAGATCGGGGCGCTGCGCCGCACGGACGAGGCCGTCTACCTGGACGATTCCGATCTCAGCCGCGAAGAGACGGTCGAACGCATGGTTGGGGTGGTGAAAGAGCGACTCGGGATTTGACGGGCACGCGAATCGGGTGGGCACGTAAGGACTGAGAGCGTGTGGTATACGTTTCTGCGGTTCTGGGCACAACTGATCTTTTCGGTGCTCTTTGGGATTCGGGCGTACGGGCAGCGGAACGTCCCGCGCACGGGCGGCGTCATCCTGGCCTCGTCGCACCAGTCGTATCTCGACCCGGTGATCGTGGGAGTGGGCCTCGAGCGCCAGATTCACATCATGGCGCGGGAGAACCTCTTCCGGAACGGACTCTTCCGCCGGCTGATCGAGTCGCTGAACGCCTTTCCGGTGGAGAGGAACAGCGCCGACCTGGCGGCGATGCATGAGGCGATTCGGCGTCTGCGGGCCGGGAGCGTGCTCCTGCTCTTCCCGGAGGGGACGAGGACGCGCTCCGGGGAGATCGGACGGCTGCAGCCGGGACTGGGAATCCTGGCGTTCCGGAGCGCCGCCGCGGTCGTCCCGGTGAGCATCCAGGGGGCGTTCCGATGCTGGCCGCGCGGGCGGAGGGTCTTCCGCCCCGGACAGATTCGCGTGATGTTCGGACGACCCTTGCGGGTGAGTTCGACGAAGCGGGAGGACCTCGCGTCGTTCGTCGAGGAGCTTCGGAGTCGTCTCGTCGAGCAGCAGCAGGGACTGCAGCGGATCGACCGGCTGCGCGGGTGACGGAAGTTCGGACCTTCGGTGAATGGAAACAATGCGCGTGCTGCGGGCCGACAAGTGCGGGTTCTGTTTCGGCGTGAGACGCGCCATTGAGATCGCGGAGCGACAGCTGGCGGACGGCAAGAAGGTGTATTCGCTGGGACCGCTCATTCACAACCCGCAGGCGATCGAACGGTTGAAGGGCCGGGGGTTGATCGTGGTGAACTCCCCCGCCGAGGTGGCTTCGGGGACGGTGGTGATACGAAGTCACGGGGCGCCGAGCCACGTGATCGACGAGTTGAAGTCGCGCGGACTCCAGGTGGTGGACGCGACCTGTCCCCTGGTGAAGCGGGTGCACGAGCGAGCGAGGGAACTGGCACGGAGCGGGTACGCTGTGGTCATTGTGGGGCAGCACGATCACCCGGAAATCCAGGCGATCCTGGGCGAGATCGGCGAAGCGACGGTGGTGGAGGACGAACCGCCGAAGTCGCTGGGCGCGGCGCGACGCGTGGGGGTTCTCGCGCAGACGACGCAGGCCCCCGAGAGCTTCCGACGCGTGGTCGCGGGACTGCTGGAGTTCGGTTTCGAGGAACTCCGGGTGTACAACACCATCTGCTCGGCGACGGTGGACCGGCAGGAGGCGGCGCTGGAACTGGCGCGTCGGGTGGAGGTGATGTTCGTGCTGGGGGGCCGTAACTCCGCCAACACCGCCCGCTTGGCACAGGTCTGCGAGGCCGCCGGCATACCGACGTTCCAACTGGAAACGGCGGGAGAGCTCACCGCCGGGATGACGGCGGGAAGGAGCACGG
>Ga0315277_10008226_pt1 | contig 13441 bp, 11 predicted proteins | sample YL17G05_15_MG_FD_203695 | JGI IMG/M metagenome (GOLD analysis project Ga0315277, IMG submission 203695) | Sediment microbial communities from Yellowstone Lake, YNP, Wyoming, USA - YL17G05_15 | ecosystem: Environmental > Aquatic > Freshwater > Lake > Sediment | place: USA: Wyoming | collected...
GATTTCGCGTTTGCCTCTCCCGGCTGCCCTGCGTGCCTATACGGTCCTTTTTGAGATTACGAAATGACGTTTGCACTCACCGTTCACACAGAAAGATTGAGCTCCGATGAAGTGTGGGGCTATGTACAGCGGATGCTCGCCCTTTGGGAGCAGCACGGCATTCAGGCTACCTTTTTCTGCGTCGCGCCTGTCCATCCCTACTATCGAAGCCAACCCGGCTTTTCTGAGGCGAGGTGGGCCCGCCGCATAGACGAGATTGCCGGGCACGGCCATGCGCTTGGCCAGCACACGCATTTCTACGGCGCGGAGGGGAAGACGTGGGACGTCTCTGCCGGGAACCTGTACAAGCGCCTGGACGAGGACAGGCGGTGGTTGCGGGCACAGGGCTTCGCCCCGGCCGGGTTCGTCGGAGGGGGATGGACGATCAACGCGGAGGTGTTCCGTTTTCTGCTGCACCACGGCTATCGCTACGACTGCTCGGCCCGCAGTTTCAGCCTGGCCTATCTCGAAGGGCGAGGCCAGGCCATGATGGCCCAGCACCCGTTCTGGGTGGATGCGGGCAGGCTGCGGCTGCTGGAGATTCCCTCTACGGCCCCGGTCATCCACCTGGCGTACAGCCTGCTTCCCTTTGCCGGGCAGCGGACCTGCGTGGACGTTCCGCGCTGGGGAAAGTATACATTGATCTATCTACACGATTACGACCTGCTCAACCCCCGGTTCCGCGTGGTGCTCTGCATGGCTCTGCATTTACTTCGGTTGCGGCACGCGGAATGGGTGACGGTTGACGTACTCTGTGACGCGCTATCGGGCATTGGACTGCCGGTGCGTACCCTGGAGGAGGCGGATGAGGTCTGATGAGTACATCAGTACATCCGATGGAACGATGAACCTGTTCGATACTGATCAACCGATCGTGGGCGATGTGGCCCGAGTGCATCTGCTTGAGCGCGTGCTGGCGCTGGCAGCGGAGAAGGCGGACAACGCGGACGGATGGTTGTCATCCGCCGGATGTTCGTTGTCCGCTGGGTACATCCGACAACATCCGACGGTGGCCCTGCTGGACGTGGGGTGCGGGACTGGCGATTTGTGGCTGCCCTTGCTGGGCCACGAGAACCTCGAGTTCTGGGGGATTGACATTGACCCGGCCCGCATTGAGCGGGCCGCAGAGAGGTTTGGAGGAGGGCGAGCGATTGTCTTGAATGCCTACGACCTGGCCAACCGTTTTCCCGACCAGCGGTTCGACGTCGTCGTTTCGACGCAGACGTTGATGCTGTTCCGGCGGCTGGATTGCATCCTGGAAGGCATCCACGCAGTCCTCAAACCCGGAGGGCGGCTGCTGTTCACCATTGGGTGGACAAAGTATCGCCCGCACGACCAGGTTAAGCGGCAGATCCGAGGATTTTTCGACGAGAGATACTATATGCGCCGGTACGACGAGCACGAAATCGAACGGTTGCTCCGGCAGGCCGGGTTCAGGCTCGATCACGTCCGCTTTGGCACCATTGACGTGTTGAAAGCGATCCACAACGACGTCATCGGTGAGGAAAACCGGAATCAGATGTTGCAGCACTGGAAAGCGATGGAAGACGTGCTGGTCCGTGATCCCCACTTTGTCGAGAAGGGGAAAAAGTACTGCCTGACCATCTACTTCGAGGCTGTCAAGGAGGGGTAACGGCACCGATGCCTGCCGGACGGCCATACCCTCTTTTGTTCGTCGCCCCCAACCTGGGCGGCGGCGGCGCCGAGCGTGCCCTGGTCCACATCGTCAATGCCCTGGACCGGGCGCGCTTTCAGCCCCACCTGGCGCTGTTCCAGCGGGAGGGAATATTCCTGGGGGAGTTGGCTTCCGACGTACCGGTGTACGAGATTCAGCCCACGGATCGTGGCCCAGTGCACCGCAACTGGGTGCGCGTCCTTGCCCTCAGGCGGCTCTACCAGAAGATACATCCCACGTTGGTGATGGGCCTGCTCTGGCAGGCGAATGCGGTCACCTTACTGGCCGCCGGCCTATGGCGTTTCTCCACCCCCGTCGTGATCAACGAGCAGACGACCCCCCAGGCCAGCCTGCGCGCCGACGCACGGCGCCGTCTGCTATGGCCTATCGCCAGCCGGTTGTACCGCCGGGCCAGCCACGTCGTCGCCATCTCTGAGGGCATCGCCGGCGAAATAACAGATCGCCTTTCGATCGCCCCTGGGCGGGTCAGCGTCATCTATAACCCGGTGCCCGTCCAGCAAGTGGTGGAGCAGGCGCGTGACCCGGTGAGTTTCCGAGTCGCGCGTACTCCCGCCATCCTGGCGGCGGGCAGGCTGGTGCCCCTCAAGAACTATCCCCTGCTGCTGCGGGCCGTAACCCTGGTATTGCGTGAGCAGGAGGTCGAACTCTACATCCTGGGGGATGGGCCGGAGCGAGAACCCATCGAGCGCCTGGCGGCTGCCTTGGGTATTTCAGCCCACATGCACCTGTTGGGGTTCCAGCCCAATCCGTACCCGTACCTGGCCCAGGCGGACCTGTTCGCCCTGTCTTCCGATCACGAAGGGTTCGGCAACGTGCTCGTCGAGGCCATGGCACTGGGGGTGCCGGTGGTCGCCACCGATTGCCCATATGGCCCGCGCGAGATTCTGGCCGGTGGCCAGTACGGGCTGCTCGTGCCTCCCGGCGATGAGCGCGCGCTGGCGGCTGGCTTGCTCTCCCTGCTGCGAAGCCCGGATGCACGGAGCAGGTTCAGCGTGGAGGGGCGCAGGCGGGCAGAGGACTTTTCCATCCAAAAGATCATCCCCCAGTACGAGCGCCTGTTCTGGAGCCTGATTGCAGGTTAGGGCACACCTGTGGTATACTTGTAGTGGTCATCAGCGTGGATGTTTGGAGTGACGAGTATGAGTGAGTCAGTGATCATCCCTGCCCAGATGAAGGCGTACCGCCGTGCTTTTCAACAGCGCATACAGCGCGCCCTCAAGGAGCGAGAAGAGTATCGGCAAAAGGCACTGCTGGCCGTCCGAGATCAGGCCCTGGCGGTGCTGGCCGCGTACCCATCGGTACGGCGGGCCTACCTGTTCGGCTCTGTGACCCGGCCGGGCGCTTTTGATATGGCCTCGGACATTGACATCGCTGTGGAGGGGACGACGGCGGCGGACTATTTTGCCGTGTGGCGGGACCTCGAGCGCGCGTTGTCCAACTGGATAGTGGACGTGCGCGAAATTGATGCTCCATCCCCCTTTGCGGACCGGGTCCGAGAGACAGGAGTGTCGATCTATGAACGAGCAGATCCGGTTACTTCAGACTGAGATACGGGCCGATTTGGAGGCCATTGCCCAGGCGTATGATGCGCTGAACCAGCTGGCAGACCGGCTAGATGAGCCAGAAGTAACGATCGCCGTTGCTTACTATATGCACGTTATCTATGGTCTGTTTGAGAATCTCTTTCGCCGTGCGGCTGTGCTCTTCGGCAACCATGTTGTTGACCGGGACCAATGGCACACGCAGCTCTTGCGCCGGGTGGCTCTTGATGTGCCGGGAGTTCGTCCGCCGCTGGTCAGCCCGGAACTATACGAGTCCCTGGACGAACTGCGGCGTTTCCGCCACCTTTTCCGCACTGCCTATGTCCTCAGCTTTGACCCAGACCGGCTGACAATCGTACTCAAGCATGCGCGTCGCATTGAGCCCCTGTATGCGCGCGACATAGGCAGATTCCTCGAGTTCCTGGATGTTCTGGCAGAAACTTCCGTCTGACCATGTCGGTCGCTGTTCTCTATATCATTACCGAACTGAATACGGGTGGGGCGCAGGTGGCGCTGTGGCGCTTGCTGGCCCGCCTGGACCGGCTGCGTTTTTCCTCTACCGTCGCTTGTCTCTATAACGGCGACAAGGCCGTGGCCCAGGCGATCCGCGCGCTGGGTGTCCAAGTATGGGATGCCCGTATGCGCCACAAGGCTGACCTGGCTGCCCTATGGCGCATCTACCGCTGGATACGCCACCTCCGCCCGACGATCCTCCACACCAGTCTCTTTCACGCCAACCTGCCCGGTCGCATCCTGGGCCGGCTGGCGGGCGTGCCGGTGGTCATCTGCTCCGAGCGCACGATGGCGATGGAGAGTGAATGGCGGTATCGCCTCAACCGCTGGACGATTGGCCTGGTAGACCGGGTGACTGTCGTCTCGGCCCAGGTGCGTGACTTTTGCACGGCCCACATCGGCCTGCCGGCCGGCAAACTGGTCCTTATCCCCAACGGTGTAGAACTCCCACCAGCGCCTCTCGCCTCGCGCCAGGAGGTCCGCGCTGAACTGGGCCTGCCGCTCGACGCGCCGGTGGCCGGTGCCGTCAGCCGGCTCGACCCGGTTAAGGGCGTCTGCTTTCTGATTCAGGCTCTCGCCCGCCTGGACGGGGTACGTCTGGCGATCGCCGGCGATGGGCCAGAGCGCGCGGCGCTGGAGGCGCTGGCCGAGCGCCTGGGCGTGGCGGGGCGGGTCCACTGGCTCGGGCAGCGGGGCGACGTCCAGCGCTTGTTGCCGGCCTTTGATCTCTTCGTCCAGCCTTCGCTGCACGAGGGGTTGCCGAACACCGTCTTGGAGGCCATGGCCGCCGGGCTGCCGGTGGTTGCCACCGGTGTCGGCGGCACGCCGGAGGCGGTCGTGGACGGCGTCACCGGCCTGCTCGTCGGCCCAGGAGACCCTGAGACGCTCGCTCGGGCGATCAGCCGCCTGCTGGATGATCCCGCTACGCGCCAGGCGATGGGCCAGGCAGGACGGGAGCGGGTGGTGCAGCATTTTACCGTGGAACGCATGGTGGCGCAGACCGAAACGCTGTACGAGCAACTGCTGGTGGAAAAGGGAATCGTCGCTGGCCGGGAGCCCGCTCAATGAGCCGGTGGCGGCTTTCTCAGCCCCTGAAGTGGGCGAGCCTGCTGTTCACGCTCAACCTGGCCTGCAGTCTGGCCTTCTGCTTCGTTGCCTTTCCTCGCCTGGTGGGGGGTGACGTCACGGCGCTCGACCCCGACGGCTACGGGGAGGCCGGGCGCGTGCTATACCAGGCCGGCCGCTTCGATTCTGTCGAGAAGGCTCCGCTCTACCCGGCTTTTGTTGCCTTTGTCTCCTTCCTGGTAGGCGGCTACCGCGTCTGGGCGGTGCAGGTGGCCCAGTGTGTGCTGAGCGCCCTCACCTGTGGGCTGCTGTACGCCATCTTCCGGCGCACGCTGGGGGAGCCAGCCGCACGCTGGGCCGGGCTGGCCTGTGCGCTCTACCCGCTGCTGGCCTGGTACACGCCGCGCCTGTGGACCGAGACCTTCCTGACGTTCGTGCTGGCCGGGTTCACCCTGGCGCTGGTGGCGCTCTTGCAGCGTCCAACTGCGGGGCGAGCGCTCCTGGGCGGGGCGATGGCGGGCGTTCTGGCGTTGAGCAAGGGGATCGGACTGGTCTTCGCTGGCCTGGCCCCGCTCGTGCTCCTGCTCCGCTGGCGTGGGAAGGCGTGGCGCTGGTGCCTGCTGTTCGCGCTGGCCGTGGTGGCGTTGGTCGCGCCCTGGACCTGGCGCAACTGGCGGCTGACCGGCGCGTTTCTCCCGGTCCACGCCGACGGTGGGTACAACTTTTACCTGGGCAACGGCTTTGCGCGGCACTGGCTGCAGGCCCCCCTTTCCTACACCGCGTTGAGGGCCTATACGTTGCAGGACATCGAGGCCCTCTACGCTTCGTCTGGCGCCGAGCCTCCGGCCGACCCGTTGGCCGTGGACCGCGTCTTGATGCGGGCGGCGTGGGGCGAACTGCGCGCCCATCCACTGCTCATCCTGCGGAAACTGGCCATCCAGAGCCTGACGTTTTGGTACCTGGCCGCTGATGTACCCAAGAGCCTGTTGACCGGGGCATTTCAGCTCCCGGTGGCGTTGGCGGCGCTGCCTGGTGCGGTCCGGGCGTACCGCCGCCGGTCGTGGGCGCTGGCGTTGGCGGTGCCGGTGGCGGGCATTATGGGAGCCAGCGTCGCCATCTTTGCGTTTGCGCGCCTTTCAGCGATAATTATGCCTTACCTGATCGGACTGGCCGTCTATGGATTGTGGCCAGAGCGATGGAGATGTCGGCAGGGAGATTCTTCGCTGCGCTCAGAATGACAGCGAGTAACTGGAAGGAGGACATTGGGGATGAGTACATTGCGTACGAGTACGTCCGTGGCTTTCTACCTGGTCACCGGTGGAGCCGGCTTCATCGGCTCCCACATCGTGGAAGAGTTGATCCGCCGGGGAGAGCGCGTGCGCGTGTTGGACAACTTTAGTACCGGCCGGCGGGAGAACCTGGCCCCGCTCCTGGAGCACGTAGATCTCATCGAGGGGGACTTGTGTGACCTGGCCACCGTGCGCCGGGCGGTGGAGGGCGTGGACTGCGTGTTGCACCAGGCCGCGCTGGCTTCGGTCCAACGCTCGGTGGACGATCCACTCGCGGCCCACACTGCGAACGCAACCGGTACACTGCACCTGTTGATGGCGGCCCGGGATGCGGGCGTCAAACGGGTGGTCTATGCTTCGTCGTCCTCCGTGTACGGCGACAGCCCGGTCCTGCCCAAACAGGAAGACCATGTGCCCCGGCCCAAGTCCCCTTACGCCGTCTCCAAACTGGCCGGGGAGTATTATTGCCAGACCTTCGCCGGTCTATATGAGCTGGAGACGGTGTCTTTACGCTACTTTAACGTCTTCGGTCCGCGCCAGGACCCCACTTCTCAATATGCAGCGGTGATCCCCCTGTTCATCACGGCCATGCTGCGAGGGGCAGCCCCGACCGTCTATGGGGACGGGGGTCAATCGCGGGACTTTACCTACGTTTCCAACGTCGTGCGCGCCAACCTGCTGGCCGCCACCGCCCCTGGCGTGGCCGGCCGGGTATTCAACGTGGCCTGTGGGCAAAGGTGCACTCTCCTGGACCTGATCGCCGCGCTTGATGAGGCGCTGGGCACCCACGTTGCGCCCGTCTACGCCGCTCCCCGCCCCGGCGACGTGCGCCACTCGCTGGCCGACGTCACGGCCGCGCAGGAGGCGCTGGGATACCGGACTGAGGTAGACCTGCGCGAGGGGCTGCGGCGCACAGTGGCGTGGTACAGGCAGTCCCTGGCAGAGTGAGGACGGATGAGTACATCCGATCGGCGTGTCATAGGACAGGTCCGTGTGCTGCAGGTGATCACCCGCCTCATCGTCGGTGGGGCGCAGGAGACCGCTATCCTCATCGCTTGGTTGCTCGACAAGTCGCGGTGGACAGTGCACCTCCTCTCCGGCCCCCAGACCGGCGTGGAGGGGAGCCTGATCGAGAACGCCCGAGAGCGAGGAATCCCGCTGACCATCGAACCGGCGCTCAGGCGAGAGGTCAGTCCCGCCAGGGACGTGCAGGCGCTCGTCCGCCTGACCCGCTTCATCAGGCGCGGCCGTTACGCCATCGTGCATACCAACAGTTCCAAGGCGGGCATCCTGGGCCGCTGGGCGGCCTACCTGGCGGGGGTGCCCATCATCGTGCACACGGTGCACGGGTGGGGCCATCACGACCGCCAGCACCCCCTGGTGCGCCACTATTACGTCACCCTGGAGCGGCTGACCCAGCGCATCACCGACCGGCTCATCGTCGTCTCCCCTCGCAATACAGAGAAGGGGCTGGCCGACGGCATCGGTACCCCGCGGAAATACGTCACCATCCGTAGCGGCGTCGAACTGGAGCGTTTTCGGCAGCCGGTCCGCCCGCGCCAGGCCGTGCGAGCCGCACTGGGAATCCCGACCGACGCGCTCGTAGTGGGCACGGTGACGCGGCTTTCGCCCCAGAAGGCCCCGCTCGACTTTGTGGAGGCGGCGGCGCAGGTCGTCGGTGAGTACACCGGGGCGGCAGCGCGGCCGGACGTTCACTTCGTCGTGGTGGGCGATGGCCCGCTGCGCGCCGAGGTGGAGGCACGCCTGGCTGCGCTGGGACTTGAGGGATGTGTGCATCTGACCGGCCTGCGGAGCGACGTGCCCGACCTGCTGCACAGTTTCGACGTCTTCGCCCTGACGTCGCTGTGGGAGGGGTTGCCGCGGGTGCTACCCCAGGCCATGGCAGCGGGGCTTCCCATGATCGTCACGGCGGTAGACGGCAACGCCGAGGCGGTGACGGACGGCGTCAACGGCCTGCTGGTACCCCCCGGCGATCCTCGGGCCTTGGCCGCTGGTCTGCTGCGGTTGCTGGAAGATCCGGCGCTGGCCAGGCGGATGGGGGAGGCTGGCCAGGCCAGGGCCGAGGAGTTCAGCGCCGAAAAGATGGTCCAGGACGTTGCGGCGCTGTACGAGACGCTCCTGGCGGAGCACGGGCTGCGAGTGGCCGGGTGATGATGTACGTGGACGTGTCCGCCGGGAAAACGACTAGAGTCGTTGCGGGTGAGTACACCCGACTACGAGCCTTCTGATGCAGGTGGCCGGGCGATGATCTACCTGGACGTTTCCGCCGCCGTGCACCAACGGGCTGGGCTGGGGCGGTATGCCGAGAGTCTGACCCGCGCGCTGGTGGCCCAGGCCCCCGACCGCTATGGGTTGTTCTACAACCGGGAGCGTGGAGTGGAGCCTTTGCCTGGCCTGGAATACCTGCCAGCGCGGACCGTCGCGCTGGGGTACAAGCCGTGGCGCATGCTCGTCTGGGGGGGACAACTGGTGCGCCTTGGCCTCGACCGCTGGCTGCCGGAGGCCGAACTGTTCCACGCCACCGAACACCTCTTGCTGCCGCTCAGGTCTATTCCCACCGTTCTCACCGTCCACGACCTCATCTTCCGCCACCTGCCGGCCCACCACAAGCGTCTCAACCGGTGGTATCTCAACCTGACGATGCCTCTGTACTGCCGCCGGGCTACCCACGTCGTCACGGTCTCTGAATGCGCCCGGCGTGACCTGATCGCCGCCTACAGGCTGCCGCCGGAAAAGATCACGGTCGTCTACGAGGCGGCCGATCCTCGTTTCTGCCCCCAGCCGCCGGAGCGGGTCTCCGCCGTGCGGAGCCGCTATGGCCTGCCAGGGCGCTACCTGCTGTTCGTCGGCACCATCGAACCGCGCAAGAATCTGATCCGGCTGCTAGAGGCCTTCGAGACCATCCACGAGGGGGGATTGAGCGACGGGCTGGTCATCGTGGGCCGGCGGGGGTGGTTGTATGGCGACTTTTTTGCGCGGCTGGAACAATCGCCTGTACGGGACGCGGTCATCTTTCCGGGCTACGTGCCGGATGAGGACCTGCCGGCCATCTACGCCGGAGCGCAGGCGCTGGCCTTTCCCAGCCTGTACGAGGGCTTCGGCCTGCCGGTGTTGGAGGCGATGGCCTGCGGGACCCCGGTGGTCACCTCTAACGTATCGAGTATTCCCGAGATTGGAGGGGAGGCGGCGTTGTACGTGGATCCCCTGGACGTGGAGGGGATGAGCGAGGCCATACGCTGCCTCCTGCGTGACGCTGGCCTGCGGGACCAGTTGCGGGCACGAGGGCTGGCCCAGGCGGCGCAGTTTTCGTGGGAACGGGCAGCGGCCCAGACGGCCGCGGTGTACGAGGCGGCGATCTTCCCGAAGGCAACCTTCCCGAAGGCAACCTTCCCGAAGGCAACCTTCCCGAAGGCTTCATAGTTGTACTGTGAATGCGAAGAATATCCTGCCGAAGCCTTCGGGAAGGTAGGGGGAGGGTAGAAGGCTTGACTTTTGACTTGCCTGGGGTATGATATAGCCAACCTTCCCGAAGGCTTCATAGTTGTACTGTGAATGCGAAGAATATCCTGCCGAAGCCTTCGGGAAGGTAGGGGGAAGCCTTCGGGAAGGTGGAAGGTAGGGGAAAGGCCAGAATTGATGCGTATCCTTGTCACCGGCGGTGCTGGCTTTATTGGCTCCAACCTGATAGACGCTTTGATGGAACAGGACCACGAGGTTACGGTCATAGACAACCTCTCTGTGGGGAAGGCCAGCAACATCGAACACCACCTGGAAAGCGATCGTTTCCACTTTGTCAACGATTCGATTTTGAACGTGGGCACGCTGGAACGGCTGGTCCGCCAGGCCGATCTGATCTATCACCTGGCGGCGGTGGTGGGGGTCAAGTACGTGGTGGAAGACCCCCTGAGTGCCATCGTCACCAACGTGCGGGGTACAGAGAATGTGCTCGAACTGGCGTTCAAGTATTGGGTCAGGACGGTCATCGCCTCCAGTAGCGAAATCTACGGAAAATCTACGGAAACCCCGCTACGGGAAGATAGCGACCGGCTGCTGGGACCTACGACCGTAGGACGCTGGTCCTACTCCGATGCCAAGGCGATTGACGAATATTTTGCGCTGGCGTATGCCAGGAAGGGCCTGCCGGTGGTCGCCGTGCGCTACTTTAACGCCTATGGCCCGCGACTTGATCCCAGAGGGTACGGCAGCGTCATCGCCAGGTTTCTCACCCAGGCGCTGCGAGGGGAGCCGTTGACGGTGTACGACGATGGACAGCAGACCCGCTGTTTCACGTACGTGGCCGACACGGTGGTCGGCACCATGCGGGCGGCTACGGTGCGAGAAGCGGCCGGGCAGGTCTTCAATATCGGTTCCAACCGGGAGACCAGCGTCAACGAACTGGCCAGGTTGATCCAGCAATTGGCCGGCTCCCACGCAGAGCTGGTCTACGTGCCTTATGCCTCTACCTATGGTGCGCATTTCGAGGAGACCCGCCGCCGCGTACCGGACGTGACCCGCGCGCGGGAGGTCCTGGGCTTCGAGGCTCAGACCCTCCTCGAGGAAGGGCTACGGCGGACGCTGGCGTGGTTTCGAGGTCAGGAGGCGCCGGCCTGACAGTGTCGGTGAGTACACCGGGGCAGTGCTGGGCTGGCCAGGGGCGCCCGATGGAGATGTCGGTGAGTACACCGGGGTAGGGAGGGCTGTGCAGTGAATTCGACCAGGCTCAGCGCATTTTGTGACAAGGTTCTGGAGGTGGGCTGGCTCCTGGCGTTGATCATCACGCCGCTCTTCTTCGACGTCTATTCCAGTCGTGTCTTCGAGCCGGACAAGTTGACGACGCTGCGCACGTTGGCGGTGATCATGGCCGCTGTATGGGTGGTCATGGTGATCGAAGATCGAAGCAGTGGCCAGTACGAGATGGGCCTTACCTGGCGCACGCCGCTCGTCTTCCCCACGCTCTTCACGGTGCTGGTCTATCTCCTCAGCACGCTGCTGTCCGTCACTGCGCGGGTTAGCCTGTTGGGTTCCTACCAGCGGCTGCAGGGTACGTATACGACGCTGGCGTACATCGTGATATTCTTCATCGTCTTGCAGAGGCTGCGCACCCGCACCCAACTCGACCGCCTGATCACGGTGGTCATTCTCAACAGCCTACCCATCGCGCTGTACGGCCTCATTCAGCACAACCGGCTGGACCCGCTGCCCTGGGGTGGCGACGTGACCCAACGGGTGGCCTCCAACATGGGCAATCCCATCTTCGTGGCCGCCTACCTGATCATGGCCGCGCTACCCACGCTGGCCCGCGTGATCGAAGCATTCCGCTCCATCCTGACCGAGGATGCGGACGAGGCGGGTGAGTACACCCGTGAGGCGGGTGAGTACACCCGTGAGGCGGGTGAGTACACCCGTGTGCGAACCCACGTTGGTCAGGAGACGGGGGGGGCCGACATCTTTCGTGCGGCGGCGTATATCTTTATATTCCTGGTTCAGTTGATCGCCATCTGGTACACGCAGAGCCGGGGGCCGCTGATGGGGCTGCTGGCCGGGTTGGGCGTGTGGGGATTCCTGGGGCTGCTGGCGCTGCAGCGGGCGGCCAGGCAGGAGCAGCCTTTCCATCCGGAGGATCTGATTGGGGACGTGGGCCGAGGGCTGGCCTTTGGGCTGGGCAGCCTGGCCGTGGCGGGGGTGGGGGGGGGACTGCTCTATCTTGTAGGCGCGCGCCTGGCCGGGCCGGGGAGCAGCCTGCCTCAGGGGATTGCTATGGTGGGGGCGGTGTTGGTCTTGTTGGGGGTATGGCTGGTGTTCATCGTCAACCGCCGGGGTTGGCGCTGGATGTGGATCAGTGCGTTGGTGATGGCGCTGCTCTTCGCGGCCGGCTTTCTGGTGGCCAACCTGGTCGAGCCGGTGCGCGAGTGGAGCGTGGAGCGGCTGGGGCTGGGCCGGCTGGCCAGCGTGCTCCAGTATGAAGGCGGGACGGGTATGGTGCGCAACCTGATCTGGGAGGGAGCGCTCGACCTGATACTACCCCATGAGCCGATCGAGTACCCGCCGGTGCAGGGGCATCCGCAAGGGTATGCCGATCCGTTCAACGCGCTGCGCCCGCTGGTGGGCTACGGGCCGGAATCCATGTACGTGGCCTACAACCGCTTCTACCCTCCACTGTTGGGGCACTTTGAATCGCGGACTGCCTCGCCGGACCGCTCGCATAACGAGACGATGGACTCTTGGGCCGTCACGGGCCTGCTGGGCTTCGTCGCCTACGTGTGGCTGTTCGGTGGCATATTCTACTTTGGGTTGCGATGGCTGGGGTTTCTGCCGGCTGACTGGCGGCGCACGGTCTTCCTGGCGTTGCAGGTGGGGGGAGCGGTGGCTGCGGTGGCCGCAGTCATCCCCACCATCGGTCCCCATTTCTTCGGCCTGGCCATTCCGGTGGGGATGGTCGGTGGGTTGTTTCTCTACCTGATCGTCTACGCGTTCTCGGTGTATGGGAACGCGGGAGCGGTCCTCGAGTTCCATCCCTACTTCATTCTGCTGGCAGGCATCCTGTGCGCGATGGTGGCTCACTTTATCGAGATCAACTTTGGGATCGCGATTGCCTCGACGCGCACGACGTTCTGGGCCTACGCGGGGGTGTTCGTGGCCGCCGGGCTGGGACTGGTCCGCGAGCAGGAGGAGGTGGACCAGAGGGCAGAGGGAAAGGAGGAGGCAGGCAGCAGGAAGCAAGGAGGCAGGGGGCACAGGAAACGCCGCAAGATCACTGCTTCGATGCCATCCCCGGCCCAATCTACGCTGCTGGCCTGGCTGTGGCAGGCGCTGGCGGTGGCCGTCATCGGCGGCTTTGTGCTGGGCACGCTGGCCTTTTGTTTCACCACCAACGCGGAACATCTGTCGGAGCCCTTGTTGATCGTCTGGCGCGCGTTGACCGTCCTGCCGGCGCAGGGCAGCCGCACTTCCTACGGCGCGCTGATGATCGTGGTGCTGGCCTGGTTGATGGGGGCGGCGGTCTTTATGGCGGAGATGGCCAGAGGAGGGGCATTTCGGGAACGGCCGGGGGACTGGGGGCTGGCGACGGTGCTGTACCTGCTAGTATCGCTGGCGGTGGGGTTGGGGTTCGGGCTGGTGCTGGCTGACCGGCAGGCGGTGCTGACGGCCCTCCAGGTCCAGGCCAGGACGGTGGAGGAAGCGATCCGAATCGCCGATCGCATTGCAGGCTTGTTGACCACCTATTACTGGTTCGTTCTTTTCGTGCTGGCGGCGGGGGGGGGGGCGCTCTGGCTGGG
>Ga0315277_10008228_pt1 | contig 13439 bp, 10 predicted proteins | sample YL17G05_15_MG_FD_203695 | JGI IMG/M metagenome (GOLD analysis project Ga0315277, IMG submission 203695) | Sediment microbial communities from Yellowstone Lake, YNP, Wyoming, USA - YL17G05_15 | ecosystem: Environmental > Aquatic > Freshwater > Lake > Sediment | place: USA: Wyoming | collected...
TCCATTGTTCTCGGTATCCCCTGCTATTACCTCTGGGTCAGGGGATTCAGCAAAAAGTGAAGACATAGCATCCACAGATGAATACGGATAGGCACCGATGCATTAATTCCTGTTGAGGTAAACCGCCGCCTCTGGCGGTGCGACTTGAAAAGGCTCTGCCGTTCCCGCGGCTTCCTGTCCTCGGCATTCCTTGAGCCGGGCGCGCAAGTGGGTCCCGGCCGGCGGCCGGGACCTGCGGCCTCCGTAACTCCGCAACCGCGGCATGATGGCAGCATCCGTCTTGGGTTGGAATACGGCATCGGTCCCGGCGGGCCGCCGGGACCTACTTGCACGCCCCCATCCTGGGGCTTCCTGAAGCCACCGCTCTGCGGGTGGTGGCTCACTCGGCGGTCCGCTATTTGCCGAGTGTGTTCAGCAACTGGTTGGCGGCGATGATTTCGGGGGCGTTGGGATCGGCGCCTGCCCAGGCGGCGCGGAACTGGTTCAGCTGATCGCGTGCTTCGGGCTTGCGGCCGGCACGGGCAAGCAGCCGGGCCAGATGGAAGTGAGCGAGCGCATACCGCGAGTTGTAGGCGAGGCTGTCCCGGTAGCTTTGTTCGGCGTCCTGCTGCGATCCGAGCTTCTCGTAAATCTGGCCGATGCTGTCGGTGAAGAAGGCGCGATCATAAAGCGTGGCCCAATAACCGAGTTTTTCCCTTACCCACTCGAGGTCCTTGATGGCCCGCAGCGCCTCCTCCTTGTTTCCCTCCTCGGCACGTATGCGGGCGAGGAGGTGCAGCCAATGTTTGTAGGCCGGCTTGTAGTTCATGGCGGTAATGGAGCCCGCGTCGAGAATCTTGCGCAGCTTCAGGAGTGCCTCATTGGCTCCCGGAAGGTTCCTGCGCTCGATCTCGATCAATCCTTTCAGCCAGGTGAGTTCGTCATGCGGGGCATCGCTGCTGAGCTCGTCCTTGAGGAGTTGCAGGCCCTGATCGCATGCGCGCAGGGCGGGCGCCTCCTGGCCGAGGCGGTGGTGGAGATAGGCCTGCACGGCGAGGAAACGCGCCTTTTCCACATCGTCGAGCCCCTTGCTCAACAGGCTGTCGAGTTTCGCCTGGGCGGCGCCGTTGCGTCCGCGCAGGATGTCGAGGAAAACCAGGCTGCGGTTCACGTAGTAAAGGGTCGGGTCTTTTGCCGCCGCTTTTCTCTTCATCTCCTCGGCCTTGTCATAATCTCCGGCCGACATGTACATGTCGCCGAGACTGTCATAGGCGTTGGTGGACGGGTCGATCTTGAGGTACTGGGTCAAGGCTGCCTGTGCGCCGGCATGGTCGCCTTTCCAGGAATAACAGTATCCGAGGTGGTTGTAGGCGAGCGCGTAGCTCTCATCGAGGGCCAGCGCCTCCTGGTATTTGTCGATGGCCTCCTGGACATCGGCAGTGTGGAAATAAGATTCCGCCAGCTCGTATACGTACTCGACCCGGTGCGGCTGCAGGCCGATGAGTTTCTCCAGCTGCACGCGCTCATCGAAGATTTTTCCGGACACGCGCGCCAGCAGCGCGTGGATGCGCAGACGGTCCATCTCGGTGAGTGAACCAGCCTGTTCCCGCGCCGCCTCGATCTCCCACTGGGCGGTATTCCACTGGTTCTGGAAAACGCGCACCTCACCGAGCAGCAGGCGCGCCAGCGCAAAAGTCGGGTCGATTTCCAGGGCGGAGCGGAACTCATGCTCGGCCGAGGCCATTTCGAGATGGTTCCAGGCCAGCGCTCCTTTGTAGTAATGGCGCAAGGCGTCGAGATTGTGGGAAAGGAGCAGGACCGCCGGCCGGTATTTCTGCGGATTGGTCTCGAGGCTGGCTTCCAGAACCGGATCGTAGGATTTGAGGATCTGCTGCACAACATCGTCCACTCCCTTGTTGATCAGCTGATCCACTCCCCGGTACCGGGTGGTGAAGGAATCGGAACGGCCGCGGTTGGTCATGTGGATCCGCAATTCGAGCGCTCCCAGGGAAGGCCGGATCTCGCCCGACACCGACAGCGCCGGATCGCGGACCGTTTCCGAGCGAGTCAGGAGCTTTTCGAAGATTCCCGGGCTCGAGCCCTTGTTGGCCCGGGCGCGGCGGGCGGCCTTGTCGAGCTTCAATACCAGCCCGAACTCGTGCTGATCGAGGACTGAGATTTCCGGCACCTGGGACAGGGTTCTTTTGACCGCGAATTCCAGCAGCCCGGGATTCAGGAGATCCGGATCAATGCGGAATTCCCTGATCACGATGCAGGGGAAGAACGCCGTGCTGACAGAGAAAAACATGTATCCGGCGGTTACCATGAGCACCGCGGCGCCGGTCCAGAGCGCTGACCGCAGGATGCGCCGGCCTTTGCGCTGCCCGCCGGGCTCTTCTTTCGAGGCCCCACGCGCGGAATCGGGCGCGCCGGGATCAGTATCTTTCGAGGTTCCCTCGGAACGGTCCCCGAGGGTGGATCCGATCAGTCCGGCATCGCGCTCGAATTTCAGGGACTTCAGATCCGTGCGCAATCCGGCCGCCGTCTGATAACGCGCGTCCAGCTCCTTCTCCAGCGCTCTCTGGATCATCCGCTCCAGAGCGGGCGGCAGTGCCGGATTCCAGACACGCGGCGCCAGCGCCGGCCGGTTCAGGATCGCTTCGAAGATCACGCCGCAGGTCGGCCCTTCAAACGGGCAGCGGCCCGTGGCCATCTGATAGAGAACCACGCCGAGCGAAAACAGATCGCTGCGCGCATCGGTTTCCTCGCCTCTCACCTGTTCGGGAGACATGTAGGCTGCGGTCCCCACCGGCATCCCCGGAATCGTCAGCAAGGCTTCCGGAGGTTGAGGAGTGCGTCCGCCGGTTGCGGGCGGGTGACCTGGTCCGGGGATCATCAGCTTGGCAAGCCCGAAATCGAGCACCTTCACCTGCCCCCCGGCAGTGACAAATATGTTGGCCGGCTTGATGTCCCGGTGCACGATCCCTTTGGTGTGAGCCGCGTGGAGCGCGTCGGCAATCTGAATGCCGATCTCGAGAATGGAATCGATGCCGAGCGGTTCTGCCCCGATCCTATGATCCAGCGAATGGCCTTCCAGGAGCTCCATCACCATAAAAGGCTGGCCGCCTTCGTCGCAGATGTCGTAGAGCGTGCAGATGTGCGGATGATTCAGTGCCGACACTGCAAGGGCTTCGCGCTGGAAACGCTTCAGCGCCTGTTCGTCCCCGGCAAGCTCCTTCGGCAGGAATTTGCAGGCCACGGTGCGGCCCAGCCGGATGTCCTCCGCGCGGTAGACGACACCCATCCCGCCGCCGCCGAGCTTTTCCACAATTCGATAGTGGGAGATTGTTTTTCCGATCACGTTCGCAGCCTATGATGTTCCCGCGAGAAGATCTTAAGGGGACAGGCTCCCGAAAACAATGGTAAAGAGGGCACCCCGTTTGGAGTGCGGCGACTAGTCGCCGCTCTGGAAGTCGTCCTGCTGGTCCGACCCGGCAGCTTGCTGCCCGGAATTCCACGAACCGAACTCAAGCCGCACTCCCAACGCGAGCCCGCTCACCCATTTGTTGATGCACTGCCGGGAGATTGCGTCATTTTCATCGTTTCCTGTTAGAATCAAAGCGGCGATCTTTACGGACGCATAATTCCACGAGGCCCGGGCGATGACAACGATTATTGAGCCATTCAAAATCAAAGTGGTGGAGAGCATCCGCATGACCACCCCGGAAGAGCGGGCGGGAATGCTGCGCGCGGCGGGATACAACCTGTTCCTGGTCCGCGCCGAGGATGTCCTGATCGATCTGCTGACCGACAGCGGGACCGCGGCGATGAGTTCCAAACAATGGGCAGGCATCATGGACGGCGATGAAGCTTACGCCGGCAGCCGCTCCTGGTTTCACTTCGAAGAGACCGTGCGCAATATTTTCGGCTTTTCCTACGTGATTCCTACTCACCAGGGGCGCGCGGCGGAGCGGATCCTGTTCAGCCTGACCTGCAGTCCCGGCGACGTGGTGCCCAGCAACACGCATTTCGACACCACGCGCGCGAACATCGAGTACCGCGGCGCGCAGGCGCTGGACCTGGTCATCCCGGAGGGGAAGCAACCCGCCGTGATCCACCCGTTCAAGGGAAACATGGACCTGGACGCGCTGCGGGCGGTGATCCGCGAGCATGGCCGGGAGAAGATCCCTCTCATCATGCTTACCATCACGAACAACTCAGGGGGCGGGCAGCCGGTCTCGATGCGCAATATCCGGGAGACCAGCGAAATCGCCCGCAGCCACGGCATCCCCTTTTATATCGATGCTTGCCGTTTCGCCGAGAACGCTTATTTCATCAAGATGCGCGAGCCCGGATACGCTGCCAAACCTGTGCCCGAGATCGTCCGCGAGATCTTTTCGCACGCGGACGGCTGCACGATGTCGGCAAAAAAGGACGGCATGGCGAACATCGGCGGATTCCTGTGCACCCGCAATGCGAAATTGGCGGAACAGGAGAAGGAGTTGCTGATCCTGACGGAAGGATTTCCCACCTATGGGGGGCTGGCGGGGCGAGACCTGGACGCGATCGCGATCGGTCTCGAGGAAGTCATGCATGAAGACTACCTGCAGTATCGGATCGCTTCGACCAGCTATCTGGGAAATCATATTGCGGAGAGGGGCGTTCCCATCGTGCAGCCTCCCGGGGGGCATGCGATCTATGTCGATGCCAAGGCCATGCTTCCGCATATTCCTCCCGACCGGTTTCCGGGCCAGGCACTATGCTGTGAGCTCTTTCGTGCGGGCGGCATCCGCTCCGTCGAGATCGGGTCGGTAATGTTTGGGCGCCGTGATCCCTCGACCGGCGCGGAGATTCCCGCGGCCATGGAGCTCGTTCGCCTGGCCATTCCGCGGCGCGTCTATACCCAAAGCCATATCGATTATGTGGTGGAGGTGATCCTGGAGGTCCACGCGCGCCGGGATTCCATTCGCGGTTTCAGGATTGTGCATCAGACGCCGTTCTTGCGCCACTTCACAGCCCGTTTTGAACCGGAGTGATGAGTATTGAGTGATGAGGTTGAGGAAGAAGTTTTTCACTCATCACTCATTACTCATCACTGGATTTTATGGGATTTTTCGAGGATATCAGGAAGGCGGTTTGCCGCATTCCTATGGGAAAAGTTGCGACCTACGGGGATGTCGCGCGCGCGGCGGGCCATGCCGGAGCGGCGCGACAGGTCTCATGGGCTCTCCGGAATGCCGACGCCTTGGGCATTCCCTGGCAACGCGTGCTTGGCAGCGGCGGCAGAATCCTCCTCCCCGGACGGGCGGGGCTTCTGCAGAGACGGCTTCTTCAAGAGGAAGGGGTGCGCTTCATCGGGGGGCGGGCAGACATAGCCAAACATGGCCACCGGTTTAAACAATCGGCCCGATCGGACGGATCGGGCCGATCCGTAGGATGACCGGACTGATCATTTGACGGACAATAAGGCGAAGGCAGCAGATGACTTTCATGCCGGCTTCGCTTGTGATTGTGGCGCGGTTTGCTATAGGATAGGGGGAGTCGCCAGGCAGGTATCCGAAACCTGCGAGCGAAAGTACCATGCAGGAGATCCCTGTGCGCAGAAAGTCGATTCTGTTCATTGCCGTACTGTTCTGCCAGGCGCTTTGGGCGGCCGGGCAATCCCAGCACATTCCAATCCCGTCAGCTGTCGTCGAGTTCAGCCGGGGCGAAGCCGCTCGGAAAATCGGCAACATCGTGATGGCGATCGACAGTTTCCGCAAGGCTGTGATTCTCGATCCTGACTTTATGGATGCCGTTTCAGCGCTGGTCAGCGCGGTTAAAACGGCGCTCAGCAGGATGTCCCTGGAACTTCAGACCGGTTCCCCGGGGCTTCGCGCTATTCGGGAACTGTATCTGGCACGTGCCGCCGCGGCTCCCGACAATGCCGTGTACCAGTGGGCCATCGCGGTATTGGACGATTCGCCGTTGCAGGAGATGGCGGAGCGTTATTACCGGTCGGCCATCGCCATCGAGCCCAAATTCATCAAAGCCTATGAAGGTCTGGCCGCCACGTTGTCTTTTCGGGGCGATCTGCAGGGAGAGCGCGAGTGTCTCAACAAACTGCGCGAAATGCAGCCGGGAAACATGGATGCGCTGGCTCTGTATGCCCAGCGCGTGCTCGAAGCCGACCCGGAACTGGGCCGCAAACTCACTTCTGAACTTCTGAAAAGTGTGCGCCACCCTGCAGGAGCCGATCTGCTGGCCAGGCTTGCGGCATTCGATGGAAACCTGAACCGCAGGATTGAAACGCTGGAACAGCTGAAGGCCTTATATCCAGCCAGCGAAAACGACACCACCGAGTGGCACATGCGGTTCCTGTTTGACGCATACAACCGGACGGAACCGTTGAAGGCTCTCTCCCTGGCCCAGGAAATGCTGGCGCTCATGTCGCCACGCAGCGAGGCGGGACGCGATTGGCTGGTCATGTCGCAGTATCAGCAATCCCTGATGCTTGCCCTCAGCCTGATGGAACGGAAATCTTACGGAGAAGTCGTCCAGGAACTCAAGAAAGCGGCGCCGCCCTATCTGATCTCGGCAACTCCCCAGGCCATATTGCAGGCGCAAGCCCTCGATCTGGCGGGAAAAACCGACCAGGCGTACCAGGCCGTGGTCGACGTTATGGCGAGGCAACCTACCGACCAGCTGATGCCGATCCTGGCCCGGTATGCTGAAAAGCGCAAGAAGACGAGCTTGCAGGTAGAGGCGGATCTCTGGGCTGCCCGGATCCGGGGCGCTCGGAAGATGCCGGATTTTGAATTGGCCTCCTATGGCGGAACCGGCAACACCAGACTCTCGCAATTCCGCGGAAGGGTCGTCCTCCTGGACTTCTGGCATCCCGGTTCGATTACCGCCCGCGATGACCTCCCGCATATCAGGAAGATGTACGACAAATACGAGGCCAGGGGGCTGACCGTGATCACGATCAATACTCAGCCGACCATGTGGATTGCCCCTTTCCTGATGAAGCGGTACCCCTTCCTCGCCTGCCGGGCTCCCAATTCCACCTGGGCATCAAGAGAATTCGGCATCAACACGGCGCCCTACTATCTTCTCCTCGACCGCGACGGCCGCGCTCTCCACACGCCGCAGTTCGGAAGCAGCGACGGGCAGCGTACCTTCGAGCTCGAAGTCGAAGCATTGCTGGCTCATAAGGGGAAATAGATCTGGCCTTCCAGGAGTGCAGCGAAATATCCCGCTCTTTATTCAGATTCCGGACGGCGCAGGGCCGTTTGGAGTGAGGCGACTTGTCGCCGCTTTGTGGTGACGTCCTATTGGCCGGCATGCCGGCAGCTTGCTGCCGCTTTATGGAGCACCGACTGATAGGTTACACGCGTATTGTGGACATCCCGGCGGCAAGCCGCCAGTGCGCGACTGCAGGTCGTGCCTGGAAAAGCGGCGACAAGTCGCCGCACTCCAAACGAATTACTTTTCCGCTTCGCGGTAGAGGTCAATGGGGCCGTCGAGCAGCACTGCGATCACCGTCACCTGGTCGTCCAGGTTCTCCGGCGGGACATCAATGTAAAGCAACCCGGGAGTCGCGCTCCAATACTGCTTGCCGACCACTCTGTACGCGAGCTTCGTGCCGTCGCCGACGATGCGGATGCGGTTGATTTTGTTCTTGAGACCCTTGATCAGAAAGAATTCATTCCATTGAGAATGCACGGCTCAAAAACTTGCTGATTTTCCGGGCTGAAAGGTGTTCAATGGGCGCCATGCGAAATTCAATCAAGACTGCTGTTTTTCTGGCGCTCTGGCTGGCGGGGAGCCAAGGATGGGGGCAACACTATTTCGAAGTGCGCGGCGCCAACACCAGGTACCGCTACTTCGACTGGAACTACACGTTCGCCAATTCGGTGATCGTGGACGCCTTCTATGTGGGCGTGCCGGGGAGCAATGAATTCAATTTCGGTGGCGGATACGGATTCAAGCCGGCAAAGGAATTGACTCTTGCGCCCCTGGCGTACGCGGTCGTGGCCAAGGAAGCGGGGCAGCGCGGCATCAAGATCGCCCTGCTGGTGGTGTTCGAAAAGCAGGGATGGAAAGTGAATTCATTCCTGGGGCATTTTGCGCGGATTTCGGGAGATGCGGGCCGCTATCAGGTGCTCGACACCCTGGATGTGAGCAAAGTAATCCGCAACCGGTTTGAGATCGGCATCTCCAACGGATTTTTCCATGCCGGCGGGAAATGGAATCCTCAGATCGGCCCGCTTTTCAAGCTGAACGACCGGCTTGGATCCACGGCCGTCTCCATGCGATTCGGTCCCCAAAACGAACTGCGGTTCACCCGCGTCCTGCTGCTCAAAAAATAACTTCGAGCCCCTTTGAGCCCTTCGAGCCTTCGAGGTCCATTCGCTGGCCCGCTGCTGCCACTCCAATCACCGATCGCCTGGGATGCCGAGGGCCTGAAGCAGGCATCCCATTGCCTTGGTTGCCGGAGCCTCCAGGAAAACATCGGTGATTTCATCGGTGAATTCCGACGGGGCTGTGTTGATTTCGACAATAGCGGCGCCGTTGGCTTTCGCTGTCCGGGGAATCAGGCACGCGGGCATCACTTCCCCGGTGGTCCCAATCAGGAGAAACACATCCGACAACCTGGACTCGAGGTTGGATCGGATACCCGCGGGTTCAGGAATCGGCTCCCCGAAGAAAACGAAATCCGGCTTGAGGATTCCACCGCAGGCCCTGCAAGTCGGCGGAATTTCCTCAAGGCTGATTTGTGACACACGACAGCTCATGGAACAACCAAGACACACCAGGCGGCGCGAATTCCCATGGAATTCCAGCACCTGCCTGCTCGCGGCTTCCTGGTGCAGGTTGTCGATATTCTGCGTAATCACGCAGTGCAACATCCCGGCGGATTCCATGGCTGCGAGGGCGTAATGCGCGGCATTCGGTTTGGCGCCGGCGAAGGAGTCGTAGAAGATCTCCTTGATTGTCTTCCATGACTGGCCGGGATTTTCGCGGAAAAAGTCGATTTCCAGCAGCCGCGGATCATACCGGCTCCACAATCCCCCCGGCCCGCGAAAGGGGGGGATGCCGCTTTCCACCGAGATTCCCGCGCCCGTAAACGCGGCAACCCGGCTGCCCTTTTTAACAAGGGCGGCGGCCTTTGCGGCAGATTGTTCCAATCCTTCATTTTTCATTTCAGCGTTCCCATCCCAGCGCGAGCTGATCCCCCGACTCTCACCCCACTATGTGAACGCGTGCCTCTGCCTCGCGAGCAGCCCGCTGGCCCTCGGCCACGTGGACGAAGGCGAGCAGGAGGCCGCCCGCCACGAAGAATCCAATGATCGACAGGATGGCCAGGCGCGCCGAGCCTGTCGTGGCCACCACGGAGGCGAAGATGGCGGGGCCCAGCACCCCGGTGAACTTTTCGAAGATGCCGAAGAAGGCGAAGAACTGCGAAGACTTGTGCCGCGGGATCATGGTTGCGAACATCGAGCGGCTGAGCGCCTGGCTGCCGCCCTGCACGGTGGCCACCAGGCAGGCGAGCGCGTAGAAGTGGAGCCGCGTGCGCATGAAGAAGCCGAGCACGCTGATGCCCGTGTAGACCACGAGCGACAGAAACACGGCCCGTTTCGTGCCCACTCGTGATGCCATCGCGCCGAAGAGGAACGTGAACGGCACGCCGAGGAACTGCACCAGCACGATCGCCGGCATCATGTCCGTGGCCGACAGCCCGACCTGGCTGCCGTAGATCGTCGCCATCCGGATGATTGTGTTGATGCCGTCGTTGTAAATGGCGAAGGCGCCCAGCAGCAGGAACGCCTGGCGGAATGTCCGCAGCTCACCGAAGGTCTCACGCATGCGCTTGAAGCCGACTGCCACCGGGTTCTGCCGCGCCTGCTCATCGGCCTCGATCGCGCGCGGGGGCTCCGGCACGCCACGGAAGATCGGGATGGAGAAGAGGAGCCACCACACCGCGACGCTCAGAAACGACAGCCGCGTCGCCTGGCCGGCGTCGGCCAGTCCCCAGGCCTGCGGCTGGACGATCCACGCCAGGTTGAGCACCAGCAGCAGACCACCGCCGAGATAGCCGATCGCATAGCCGGCCGACGAGACGCGATCGGCCTCGTCTTCCCGGGCGACGTGCGGCAGAAGCGAGTCGTAAAACGCCATGCTGCCGAACGCCCCGATGTTGCCGACAACGAACAGCGTGGCGGCGAGCAGCCACTGGCCCCGCTGGATGAAGTACATGCCCGCGGTGGCCGCGATTCCGACCGCCAGGAACGCGCCGAGCATCTTCTTCTTCAGCGCCGAGTAGTCGGCGATGGCGCCGAGCACCGGCGTCAGCACCGCGACAATGAGGATGGCGAGAGTCGAGGCATAGCCGAAGCGGCTCAGCGCGACCGCGGGGTGGAGGAGCGCCGCGGCCTCTTTTTCGAAGAAGACGGGGAACACGGCGGTGATCACCGTGGTCATGAACGCGGAGTTCGCCCAGTCGTACATCACCCACGCGCGCAACTCGGGTCGATGGAGACCGAGTCGCTCGAGCAGTCCGGACCTCCGGCTCATCGCAGGCTCCTTAGAATGCGGGCTAGTTGACAAACCCGGTTAGGAACAGGCCGACAACAAACCCGGCGACGATGCTCAGAATGGGGATATGTCCATATTCTTTACATTCCGTATGGCAAGTCGGTATCAATTCGTCACAAGTGATATAAAACATCGCCCCGCCGGCAAATCCCAGGGCCACACCTAGAAATATGGGTGAGTGACTTCCTATTGAATATCCGAAAAAGCTGCCCAATCCCATGGGAGCCCCCGCCATGAGCGCATATTTCATGGTTTGCATGCGCGGACTGCCGCTCGCGTAATTGGGTGTGGCTAAAGCCACGCCCTCAGGAACATTCTGAAAAGCCATCAACAAAGCAAGCATAAGGCCGAATTTAGAGGAAGCGGCAAAACCGGCGCCGATGGCCAGACCCTCGGGGAAAACGTGCAAAGCGACGCCGATGGCTAAGAGCAATCCCAATCTTTTGAGCTTTTCCTCATGGATATCCATTCCGTCTTCTCGCTCGGACATATGAAGATGGGAAACAATCCGATCCATGATTCCCAAAAGCACTATTCCCGCAACGAAACCCAAAAACATGAAAGGCTTCGTCCCTCGCGAAATTGATTCCGGAATCAGCTCGAAACAGATGATGGAAAGCATGACGCCACCGGCCAAACCAAGCATGGCGCTCAATATCGCCCCCTTGGGTCGGCGAAAAACTATGACCAGCAATCCACCTAGCCCAATCCCCCCCATCCCTACAAGGAGACCGATCAAAGAGGTAGTAAATAAGCTTGTAATGCTCACGTAGATTCGCTCCGCCGTTTCGCTCGGCATGAATGCATAAGAGAAACAAATTGTCGTCTTGCCGCAGGCTCTTCCGGGATTCGTTCCCTCCAGCTTCCATACATGCGCCGCAGGTCATCTTCCATAATCTCCCGCGCGTTGCCGCGATTGTAGCCCAAAGTCACGTTGCAGGATACGAGATTCGCACACGTTCATTGGCTGCGGCGATGGAATCGCCTGGTCATGCCGATTCGGCAGAACCACGAAATTTAAATATTCCAGACCTGACCCCATTTACTTCTCCGAGTAGCGCGTTTTTCGTCCAGATGCCTGGGACCGCGCGCGTCCCGCGCGCAAAGGCTTGGGATTGCTTAAGATGTTAGCAACCACGATGCGGTCACGTGATCCAGCTATTTTTGCCGTGGTCTTACCTGGCTTGTTGCGCGCGTCCCGCGCGTGGTCCCAGGGGGCGTCCCAGGTCGGGGGCAGTTTCCCCCTCGCAAATCACTTGCCCGTATAGTCGGTATCTCGGAGAAGTGGATTATGGCCCACAAAGAGCTTTCGGGGAAGGAATCTGAAACTCGCAATCCGCGGTTTGCCTGAAATGGTCCGGCCTGGTAGCGTAGCTGTTGCTGTCATCTGAGGAGAATTGCCCATCCTTCACTATCTGCTTCCATGCTCGACATTGCGCCGAGAAATATGTAAGGGCTCTCCTGGTTTTTGCTCCAATCGGTCTGATGCAACAGGTGTAGGGCGCGTTTGGAGAGCGGCGACTGGTCGCCGCTCTCCAAACGCGCTATCCGCTCACGCGCGGGGCTAATCTCTGCCGGCCCTTCGGCCTCTCCAACATTCTGGGTCGTCGCCATTGTCTGAATCGCTGTCTGCCAAAAGGGGTGTTGCGCGGTTCCAGCGGTCCAATGCTACACTAGGGCCCTTATACCAGAAGATGTTGATTTCTGAGGAGCGGGTTCATGAGCGATTTTGAAAACATGCCGGTAGAACAACTGTCCATCCACACGATCCGCACTCTTGCCATGGATGCGATCCAGAAGGCGGACTCCGGACACCCGGGGGCTCCCATGGCGCTGGCGCCCCTGGCCTATGTGCTCTGGCAGCGGTTCCTTCGGTTCAATCCCGGGAATCCCGCCTGGTTCGACCGCGACCGTTTCATTCTCTCCTGCGGCCATGCATCCATGCTGCTTTATGCGATGCTGTACCTGACCGGCTATGAGCTTTCGCTCGAAGACATCAAAAACTTCCGTCAGTGGGGGAGCAAAACTCCCGGGCATCCCGAGTTCGGCGTGACGCCCGGCGCCGAGATGACCACCGGTCCTCTTGGACAGGGCGCCATGACCTCGGTCGGATTCGCGATCGCCGAAGCGCATCTCGCCGCCGTGTACAACCGCCCGGGACACGAGATCGTCGGCCATCACACTTATGCGTTCTGCAGCGACGGCGACCTGATGGAAGGGGCCTCGCACGAGGCCGCATCCATTGCCGGCCATCTTGGCTTGGGGAACCTGATCTGGGTGTACGACAACAATTATGTCAGCCTCGAAGGGCCGACCGATCTTTCCTACTCGGACGACGTCGCGCGCCGCTTCGAGGGCTACCACTGGCATGTCCAGGATGTCGGCGATCAGGCTAACGACATCGAGGTCCTGAGCGCCGCCCTGGAGCGGGCGCGCGCGGAGAAGGATCGCCCGTCGCTCATCATGGTCCGGTCGCACATCGGTTACGGCGCACCGCACAAGCAGGACACGTTTGAAGCGCACGGTTCTCCTCTGGGCACGGAGGAAGTCCGGCTGGCGAAGAAGTCTTACGGCTGGCCGGAGGATGCCCAGTTCCTGGTGCCCGAACGCGTCCTCGAGCACATGCAGGCCGCCGCGATTGCGCGCGGGCAGGCACTCGAGCAGGAATGGAAGGATCGGTTTGCCGCGTACCGGCAGGCTCATCCGGATCTGGCCCGGCAATTCGAACAGGCGCTGAACACGGAGCTGCCTGCGGGTTGGGAAAAGGAGATTCCGGCCTTCAAGCCGTCGGACGGCCCGATGGCGACGCGGGTCGCAAGCAGCAAGGTCATCACCTCGTTCTGCAGCCGCATTCCGTGGCTGATGGGCGGCAGCGCCGATCT
>Ga0315277_10008229_pt1 | contig 13439 bp, 7 predicted proteins | sample YL17G05_15_MG_FD_203695 | JGI IMG/M metagenome (GOLD analysis project Ga0315277, IMG submission 203695) | Sediment microbial communities from Yellowstone Lake, YNP, Wyoming, USA - YL17G05_15 | ecosystem: Environmental > Aquatic > Freshwater > Lake > Sediment | place: USA: Wyoming | collected...
ATCATTCATTTGCCCTGCCATCCCTCAAAAAACCCGACCCGAAACGCCCGGGCCTGCCTCAATCTACCCACGAATTCTGCGGAAGACCCTGTTGAAGGAGGCGGCAGACGTCCGATTGGTCGCCCTGTTCAGTCCGGAACACGGCCCCCAAGGCAAGCTGGACGTCAGTAACATCGCCGACGGCCGCGATCCGGAGACCGGGCTGCCCGTCTACAGCCTCTATGGAAAAACCCGCCGGCCGACGCCGCAGATGCTCGCGGGGATCGACACGCTGGTCTTCGACGTCCAGGACATCGGCGCCCGCTTCTACACCTATGTCACCACGTTGGGTTACGCGATGGAGGAGGCGGCCGAGCACCGGATTCGCGTGGTCGTGCTCGACCGGCCCAACCCGATAGGCGGCGTCGCCGTCGACGGCCCGCTGCTGGACGCGGGACGCGAGTCGTTCGTCGGCTACCACCGCCTCCCCGTGCGGCACGGCATGACGGTCGGCGAGCTGGCACGGATGTTCGCCGGCGACCGCCGCCTCGACCTCGACTTGCAGATCGTCCGCCTGGAAGGCTGGCGGCCGGGCGACTTCTTCGACGCCACGGGCCTCCGCTGGATCAATCCGTCGCCCAACATGCGAAGCCTGACCGAAGCGATCCTCTACCCGGGAATTGGGCTGCTGGAGACCACCAACCTTTCGGTGGGCCGTGGGACCGAGACTCCCTTCGAGCTGATCGGCGCCCCGTGGCTCGACGGCGACAAGCTCGAGCAAGTGTTGAACCATGCCCACTTGCCCGGCGTCCGGTTTCGTGCCGTGGCCTTCACGCCCGAGACAAGCGTGTTTCAGGGCCAGCGTTGCCAGGGTGTCAAGATCGAGATTACCGACCGTGCGGCGTTTGAGCCGCTGCGAACGGGTTTCGAGATCGCTCGCCAATTGCGGATTCTGTACCCCAACGCATGGAAGGCGGAGGGGTACGATCGCCTGCTGGGTAACAAGCAGGTGTTCGAGGCAGTCCTGGCCGGCAAGACAGTCGCACAGATCGAGGCGATCTACCGCCCCGCGCTGGAAGACTTCCTGAAAAGGCGATCCCAGTTCCTGTTGTATGACCGGTAGGGTTGAGAGTTGAGGGTTGAGAGTTGAGAGTTGATGGTTGAGAGCTAAGGCTACTCGCTTCAATCATCAATCTAAATGACCTTGCATGATTTCGGGAATTCACCAATGCGCAGAGTAAGTAGTGGCACCGGCGTCTCGCCGGTGTTTTCCGGCCACTATGTACCCCTCCCGTTGTCTTCCAGCGGCGAGACGCCGGTGCCCCTTGCCTCCTGGAATCGTGCAAGTCGATTTAGGGAATTGCCTTGAGCCATTGCTCCGGGTATAAGAGCCCGTGGCTGATTCCTCTCCACCTGAGAGGGAGGTTGACGTGAGAAGCCTGGAGATCTTGGTCTTGCTGGTCGCGTTGCCGGTACCCGTTGCCGTCGCGGCCGAGCCGGCGATCAGGCACGTTGACGTGTTCAAGTCCGGCACGGAGGGCTACCACACCTTCCGCATGCAGACGCTGGCCCGCTTCAGTGACGACAACGGCACGACCTGGTCGGAGCCGATCGAGCTGACGGCGGTGGCCAGGGACCTCGCAAACAAGGAGAACGGGCGGGCGAGCGTGGTCGGCCCCGGCGGCGCGATTTGCACCAGCAAGGGGCGCCTTGTCGCGCCGGTCTGGAAGACCGTGCCCTTTGGCGTGTTCACCATTTACAGCGACGATCACGGCCGGACCTGGCAGCGCGGAGAGATGGTGCCTGGTCAAAACCTGGGCGACGAGAATCAGCTCGTGGAGCTTGCCGACGGCCGAATCCTGGTGGACGTCCGCCAACAAAGCGGCCCACACCGCTGGCTGGCCACTAGCCGACCGGGTGGGTGTGCGAGACAGGTAGTCTTTAGAATAGCAGCCGCAGCTTCGAAGGGTACCCATTGCAGGAGTTAGTCCATGCCACCATATTTTCCGCATCTCGGGCATGAAGGTCTTCGATCGGACCCCAAGACTCTCCTTCGGACACCTGTCACTCCGCTGGGTGGCCCGGGGCGATTGTCGTTCGAGAGTCTCTGTCGAGCCACGTGGAAAACGGCCTCTTCGGTATACAGCGGGGCGGTCGAGACCCCCATACCGCAAGCTGCAATGGCTTGCGGCTGGGCAGAGCACGCCCGGCAGGACTCGAACCTGCAACCTGCGGATTAGAAGTGCAGCGCTCACGTTTGTTCAGGTGTTGAGTACCCTTTGATTCTCGGAGAAAACGCACGTCGGCGAACTGCGGTTCGACCTGCTGACAACGAGAAAAGACCCCGCGTGGTAACAGTTGCGGTAACACTGGGCTGCGGTGGGACAGATTTCGCCCCGATCCACCCCGATAAGGCGGCTGTGATCGACGCTTGCCCGCGGCTACCCGAAACGGTGCGGGCGGGCATTTTGGCGACGGTCAAGGCGGCCGGGCGCGAGTAGTGGGCGGGAGGCGGGGTGTGGGCGACACCGGCCTGGGCTTGGGGGCGCCTCGGAATGGCCAGGGGTTCCGCCTTCCCCTGCGATGGGGCGGTCACTTTCGGCCGGCCGGCTTGGGCCTCAACTCCAGCCCGAGGTAATCGCAGAGCCGGTCCACCGTCTGCAACCTGATGCTCGTCCCCTGTTCCAGGAAGCGGACCAGCACCGTGTAGTCTACGCGCGACTCCTGGGCAATCTTGTAGCGGGTTTCCCCCTTCGCCTCCGCCTTCTCGACCGCGGCCTTGAGTTGGTCGGATACTGACATAGGTATGACCTCCGTTCCCTTGAGGTGCCGGATACTTGGAATGGTCGTTGCTGACTGCCCCGCTTGTGCGTCGCGGGGCCGGAGGCGGATCAGGTCCACCCCCGGAACCCCGTCAACCGCACTATCCCAGCATTTCCCCCGCCTCGGCTGACTGGAGCATGGCCCGCATGTTGTTCCTGTGAACCTGGGCCAGCTTAATATACCCCTGTAGGGGTTTTCCGTCCAGGTTTTCCGCCTGGGCAATCTGCTGGACCCTCTCCGCAAACGCCTTGGCCAGATCCCGGCGGGCCAACTCCAGGCGGGTGCAGCGGGACAGCAGCGGGCCGCCGTCCTCAACCTCCTCGAACATGGTCTGCTGGGCCTCACAGGTGGTGGTGAAGATCCAGACCACGTGCGGAGGCAACCGGTCAAACAGCACCAGCAATTGCCGGATGGCCGCCTTGGATAGCCCGTGGGCCTCGTTGACGATATAGGCCCGGCCGGTCTTGTCGCCAAACCCCCGCACGGCCATCGCCCGCTCGATCTCCCGCAATCGGGTGGGGGTCAGCGCCTGGGCGTCTAACTCTTCGGTAGACCACTCGGTGGCCACCTCCGCGGCAATCAGGCGGGCCAAAGTCGTCTTGCCGGTCCCCGATTGGCCGCTGATCCAGTAGCCCCGGCCGGCAAGACCACGTCTGGCCAGCAGACGGATTTTGCCAATAACCTTGTCCTGCCCCACCACCTCCTCGAAACTGCGGGGTCTGTACTGCTCACACAACTGTGTCTGGCTCATGGTTCACCTCACTGGGCTTGGGATGGGCGCAGACTCCCAACGGTCTGCCCCGTCGGCGCCGGGGGTTCTGCCGGCGCCTCGGGGCCAGACCGTCAGGCTGCCACAACCGCCCCTTGCCCGGTATGCCCCTCCCGGGCTGCCTCCGCCGTATCCAGGGTCAGCGCCACCGCGTCGCAGGTCCGCTTCAAGACCCGCTGGCAGGCTGCCACGGGCTCGATCCGGGCATCGGCGGCATACGCCTTGACATACTCCCAGCACCCGCCCCGGTCACTCTCCCTCTGGTAGCCCAGGATCTCCAGCAGGATGGCCCCGCCCAACTCGGCTACGGTCTCACTCCGCCAGTGTTGGCCCCGTTCCTGGAGATTGCCCAACCGATCGTCGGCCGCGTGGCACATCTCGTGGGCCCAGGTCGATAGGTTCTGCACCCCCAGCGCGATACCCTGGCCGTGGCGATACTTGCCCAGCGGGGCGCCCGGGCGACCGTTGTAGGCGTCAATCGACAATCCCCACTCCCGGGCAACCTCCAAGAGCGGCAGGCTGTCGAGCCAGGTGGTGACCTCCGGGTCCGGGGCCGGCAGCGGCTCCCCTTCCGTCTGCTCGATACCGAACACCGGCGCGCTGGTGAAACCGGCCAGGTAGGTGGTTTCCTCTTCTTGGCCTGTTTCCCGGTTCTCTGCGGTCCGTTTTCTGACGATCGGGACCAGGATCGGAAAAGACTTCTCCCCCTTCTTGACCTGCCGGCCGACCTCTTGCCATTGGCGATAGCCCCGGGCATCCGAGGTGCCGTTGAGCGCGGCCAGCAGTTGGTTGGACCAGCTCCACGCGCGGCAGGGCACGTTGTCCCTGCGGCGGATGAAGATGGGGGCGAGCGATTAAGGCAGGTTGCCCGACTGAAATGCCTCAAGGATCTGACTGGCGGCAGACTCCGCCTTGCGATAGAATTGCATTGTCCGAACCTCCTGTGTAGGTTTGGGCCAGCCCCCGGGCGGTTGGCGCCGCGCCGGGGGCATTTTGTTGACATTCTCGGGGCCGACACTCGGCACCCGATGTCTGGTCTAAGTATAATACGTTTTCACCATGAGTCAATATGCTGCTTTCGACGGCCCCGAAAATATCCGATGAAAATATCCGCGTTGGACACTCTGGGAAATGAGACAAAACAATCACAGCTCAAACGATGTGCTGTCGAGCAATCCGTGAGAAAACACGGGCGAGGACGGCCGCGGGCATGATGGCCGGCCTAACGGGCTCGGCCCCGAATAGTGAGGCGCGGCGCAGGGAGTCACGCGATTCGCGCCGTTCTTACCGGGCTGTTTGACGCCTGTTTCAACTCCGTTTGCGGCTTGTTTCGATGGCGCTGTTGTGCAGGTGCAAGCCCCCAGCATCGCATCGAGTCTTGCCCGATCGGACTCCCGATCCGTCCGTGGCGCGCGTGGAGTCTTGCCGCGGGCGGGGGCAAACAGTGGAGAAACAGCGTCGAAACAGGGCGGAAACAGCGAGGCGGTATCGTGACCGCTGGGTGGGCACCGAAGGGGTAGGCGCCCCCGAGCTGCCCCGCGCACATCGTAGGTAGGCCCTTGTAGTTTTTTGCCGAAAAGGGGGCTGTCAGAATGGCAAAACCGCGCAGAGCCGTTGCGGTGGGCAGAACAATTGTCAACCCTGACCCGGCGGTGGGCTACCACGAAAAGTCTCGGGCGCTGATCAGTCGCGCTGATGTGCAGGTGCAGTCCCCCACCGTCACGTCGAGTCCTGCCCGATCAGACTTCCCGGTCCGCTCAAGGCGCGGGTCGAGTCTTGCCGAGGGCGGGGGCAAAGAGCGGAGAAACAGCGTTGAAACAAGGCGGAAACAACTGGGCAGCATTGGGAGCAGATCATCGGCCCCCCCCCGGCGCCCCCCACAGCCGGCCGAGCGATTTGATTGTAGCTACGCCCACGGTTCTTTTACCAAAAAAGGGTATGCCGCTTTGACTCTCGCAGATTGACCTTGGCTTGTGGGCATTACGATGGGCAGTTTGCTGAGAAAGAGGCCCAAGACTAAGCACACGCGGACATGGCCGTTACGACCGCTGGCCGCTTCGTTGGATCGTCCGGCTCCTGGAGCGACACGACCGACGGGTTCGTTGCGCAGCGCGTCGCGGATGACGAGAGCCGCCCACATCGCTGCCGACGGCCCTGATGCGAAAACGCGGAAGCGGTTGTCGCCGAGTATCCGTCGCCCCATGGTGACGCCGAGGGGCCCGACCAAAGACCGGATGACGAGGATGGAGGGTTCGGGGATCGCAGGGACTCTTGTCACTCGGAAGCTGAGATCGCCATAGGTATTCAATCCGCCCAAGTAGGTATTGTCGCGCCCGAAAGCGGCGAGGTAGTAAGATGACGAAAAGTCGCCGCCGAAGGACCACCTGCCTGGACAACCTTGGACATTGAAGTTCACGGCGCATGACCTCCGGAGGGTGTAGTAGGTTCCAGACAGGTTACAGAACAGGCGGCCGCAACCCCTTCTGACGATGGGTGCAGGGGTGTCCGATAAACCTCGCGGCTCACGAGTTCTCGGGGCTTTGAAAGATGAGATGAGTTCTTCGGAGTTGCGTGCCCGCGTAGGGGGTCGTCTGGCCTTCCGCGTGCCTCGTCCAAAGTAAGGAAGGTTTCGCGAGACAGACCTTGCACAAGCTCGCAGCATTTTGGCAGATTGCCACCGCAGTTTAATGGGCCTGCGAGTGCTTCCCAAGGATCGAAAGGCGGATACACTAGATGGCATGGTCCCCCTTTTTCTGGCCAGAAGGGGATACCCCATGAAACGACTTGTCTCCTGTGCCGTGGCTTTGGCCTTGCTGCCGATCGCTGGGACCCCCGGCTGCTTGGGCAGGTCTAGCTCGGTTCTGGGCAGTCACTCTTCTTCCCCGTCTTCTCGGCGAACCGGCGTTATCCCTCGGCTCCCAAGCTGCCGATTTGACGCCGGAACACCGTCGCCAGAGACACAGTGCCTCGCACATCCGGAGAGTTCCTTGACCATAGGAATGGGGCGTCACGCAGAGCGGCGACGCGGCGATCCTCAAAGGGGTTCTGGTGCGCGATTGGCCGCTCGTCGTCCGTTTGCTCAAGCGGTGAAGTCACAACAACCATGGGAGGAAGACAGTCATGCAGACGGCATCCATCAAAGCGTGTTGGTTCATCGTATTGCTCGCGGCGGGGGCGGGCCGTGCGGGGGCCATCGAGCCGAAGGTCGCCGACGCTCTACAGCCGGTGCGGCTCACGCGGCCGGAGCTGTCGGGTGAGATCGGACGACGGATCGAGGACCTGATCTACAAGAACTACATGGTGCTGGACCTCGAACGGACGTTCCTGGACCCCTTTCGGCAGCGTCCCCCGGCAAAGGACTGGCGGTACATCGGCGTGGGCAAGGTGATCGATGCGGCCAGCATGTTTGCAGCCTATACGGGCGACCCGGAAGTCCGCCAGCGGACTGCCCGACTCATCGACGAGCTGATGAAGACCCGCGACCCCGACGGCTACCTGGGACACATGAAGGCGGAGCCCGAGGGGCGGCAGAACTACCGTAACTGGATTCTGCACGACCAGGAGTACACGCTCCTGGGCCTGGTCGACCACTGGCGCTACTGCGGCGACGAGAAGTCGCTCCAATACGCCCGCCAGTTGGGCGATTACATTCTCGCGACCTTCCCGAAGAATCCGAAGCCCGAAGACGTCTGCACGGCCGGATTGCCGGAGGCCGTCTTGACGCTCTACGGTTGCACGGGCGATCCGCGTTATCTGCGTTTCGCGGCCGAAACGCGCCACGGCTCACAATGGGAAGTGGAGTGCAGTAGCCTTCGCGATTGGGAGCAAACCTTCGAAAACCCCAAGCGGTCACACGTCTACGTCATGCTGGCGCGCTGCTACAGCCAAACCATGCTCTATCGCTGGGAGCCCGCGGAGCGACTGCTGAAGATGTCGCGGTTCATGATGCACGAACTCCTGCGCAAGGACGGCGGCCTGCTGATTACCGGATCGGGCTCGGACGGGGAACGATTCGCCTATACCCAAAACGGCCGTGGCGCGATCAGTGAATCGTGCGTCACTGCGTACCTGATCCGCTGGCTCAACAGCCTGATGTGTCTGGAGGGCGATCTGCGTTACGGCGATATCATGGAGCGGACCATCTACAACGCCCTGTTTGCCGCCCAGGACCCGGCTGGGCGACGGCTGCGCTACTTCACACCCTTTACCGGTCCGCGAACGTACTTCGAGCAGGACGGCTTCTGCTGTCCCGGCAACTACCGCCGGATCGTCGCCGAATTGCCCGAGATGGTCTACTATCGAACCGCCGACGGCGGTGTCGCCGTGAATCTCTTCACGGAGTCGAAGAAGGCCGTCGAGCTGGGCGGCGGGCGCGGTGTGACGATCCAGCAGCAGACGGATTACCCCAGGTCCGGCCTGGTGAACATCACCGTCACACCGTCGGCGGCGATGGAGTTTCCGCTGAGGTTGCGCATTCCGCGCTGGTGCCCGAAGGCCCGGCTGTCGATCAACGGCGAGCCGCCGCGCGACGTCTCTCCCGGCGAAAAGTACCACGAGATCCGCCGCACCTGGAAACCAAGCGACACCGTAACGCTCGATATGCCCATGCCGTGGCGACTCATCGGTGGCCGCAAGCTCCAGGACCAGCGGGCCGCCTTGATGCGAGGCCCGGTGGTCTATTGCATCGGCGCCGCAAGCAACGCGGAACTGTTGAAGATTTGCAGAGAGCCCGGCGACCTGACGGTCGATCCCGGGTCGCTCGGCGATCCGATCGCCGACACGTCGGTCCGCCCCGGCGGGTTGAAGGTCCTGGCGAAAGCGTGGCCAGCGGGAAGCTCCGCTAAGGATGCTGCGCCGCTCGACGTCGTGATCAGCGAATTTCCGGACCCAAGTGGCATCGCCACGTATTTCCGCATTCCGGATCTGACCAAGGCGGTCGACGATGAACTCATAAGCCAGACGGTCGCCACCGCCGACACGAAGAGCACCGAGGCGGTGAATTATGGGCGTCCCTTCGAGCCGCCCACGCGCCCCGCGCTGATCCCGTTGCCGCCCGGCGCGGTGGAGCCCGCCGGCTGGCTCCGCGACTGGTGCCTGACGGCGCGGGACGGATATACCGGGCACATGGACGAGGTCCACGAGGAGTTCAAGCGAGCGTGGGCGGTCGATCACACGATGACCGGCGACCGCCTCAACTGGCCCAAAGGGGCATGGCCTTATGAAGGAGGCGGATACTGGTTCGACGGTCTGATCCGTCTGGGCTATGTCCTGCACGACGACGCGCTGCTGCAACAGGCGAAGAGGCGTTTCGGCGTGGTCGTCACCCACATGAACCCCAACAGCATCCTCTTTCTCTGGTGGCTCAACAAGGACAATCCCGACGATGTGAAGGCGATCGGATGTGACGCCGGCTGGCCCATTTGGGCTTGCGGGCTGCTGGGGCGCGGCATGGCAGCCTACTACGCCGGTTCGGGGGACAAACGCGTCTTGCAGACGCTGGAGGCGGCCTATAGCGGGGACCGCAACTGGGTGCAGCTAGGTGGCGGCATGTCGACTGTCTGGCCCGCCTTTCAGACCTACACCTGGACGGGGAACAAGGAGATTGCCGCGGCCCTGACGGCACGGTTCTCCAAAGACGGTGGCGCTAAGAGCACGCCCCCAAGTGCCTGGGACCGGTTCCGCCGGATGCCCAACATGGAACCGGGGGCCGAGCCCACCGAGCACGTCGTGGTTTTCCTCGAAGCCACGACGCCTTGGACGCTGGGCTACCTGTGGACGGGCAACCGCGAGTTCCTCGACGTGGCCCTAGCGTGGCACGAGCTTCTCGAACGCGACGCCATGCAGCCCTCCGGCGTGCCGGTCGCCGATGAACACTACGGGCCGACCGGCGCGTTTCGGGGCACCGAGACCTGTGACGTGGCCGGCTACTTGTGGAGCCAGATCGTCTTGTTGACCGTCAGCGGCCAGGGCCGCATGGCGGACCGGGCGGAACGGGCATTCTTCAACGCCGGACCGGCCGCCGTGGCCCGCGATTTTCGCACCCACGTCTATTTCCAGAGTCCCAACCGCATCGCCCCCAACTATCCGCCAGATCGCTATCGGCCCAACGCGTCGGGGTACTCGTACCAGGCAACACATTTCCCGCTGTGCTGCACGGCGGCCCTGAACCGCATCCTGCCCAACTACGTGATGCACATGTGGATGGCCACCTACGACAACGGGCTGGCGGCCACGTGCTACGGCCCCTGCAAAGTGTCCGCGCTGGCGGCCGATCGCGTGCCCGTCGAAATCGTATGCCGGACCGACTACCCCTTCAACGAGGTCATCGAGATGAGTGTCAATCCGGACCGGGAAGCGACTTTCCCGCTCCTGCTCCGCATTCCCGGCTGGTGCAGGAATTTCGAGTTGAGCGTGAACGGGTCCGGCGTGAAAACCGCGCCCGACGCCAACGGGTTCGTGCGCGTCGAGCGGCTTTGGAGACCGGGCGACGCCCTACGCCTGCGGTTTCCGATGTCGGTGAGCGTGAAGACGGGACGGGACAACAACACACAGGGCTCGCCCTACGTGTCGGTCTCCTATGGCCCGCTGCTTCTCGCCCTGCCGATTCCTGGCACCCAGGGCCCGAACACGCCCGACCCGGCCGCCAGGTGGAACTACGCGCTGGACGTGCAGGGCGAGAAGCTGGAGCACGACACCGTCGTGGAGCGTCAAGCGATGCCCGCCAAGTGGGACTGGCCGCTGGCATCTCCGCTGAAGCTGCGGGCCAACGCCGTCGTGATCGACTGGAGCCCGGAGCCCAAGGCGCCTTGTCTGCCGTCCGAGCCGATCGTGAAAGGGGAGCGACCCGAGAGAAACACGCTGATTCCCTACGGCTGTACCAAGTTCCGCATTTCGATGTTCCCGATTACGGAACGGGTTCTCAATCTGTCGGAGTTGAAGAAGCCGGCTCAACCTTCGGCGAAGTGAGACGGTGTCTCACCTACTCAAACGTTCTCTCGCGTGTCTTGTCAGACGACCCATTCTGGCAGCGCCGCCCGGGGCGACGGCAGCGACTTCTCTACTGGGGGTAGGATGGTTCCGTAAAGCCGTCGGGCCTACGGTTCTCGGACATGTCGGCAATCGAACGTTTTCTGACTTGGCCCGGCGGTGCAGCTTGGAACACCAGGTCGATGTGTCCGACGCGCAACAGGGCCAGAGCGCGACCTATATCCTTTGGGCCGAACCGATGGCGAAAGACCTGGGGAATGACGCTCGGCGTGCGGAGACCGCTACCATCCACGGCCAACGCCGTCCTGCGGCGGCTGCTCTGCCGCCTGCCGCGCGGCACGGCCGTTTTCAGACCCGGAACAGGGCCTCCTCGCCATCCACGTCAACTCGCCAACCCTCCGCTTCCCGACCTGGCTCGCCGACATCGGCGTAATGCATTCGACGGTGACAGGTGGCGCACAGGACTACGAGGTATTCCGGCCCGAGGCATTCCGGTGGCGGATTCTCGGAGAGATGAAACAGGTGGTGGGCCTCGCAGTATCGGTGTCCGTTCCGCATCACGAAGCCAGGGTATTCGCAGAGCTGGCAACTGGTCCCACGGGTCCGCTTTACGAATCGCGTGATGGGGCTGGGGCGCTCATACGACTTCAGGATCTGCTGAAGCCGTTTGAGAGTCGCCGGAGTCACTTCTGCGCCAGCAACAGTCCCGCCTGCAGCAAGCAACGATACGGCTATACTAATCGCAACGTCAGCATGTGTTTGCCCCTCTCTGTGGTGTTCGCGCTGTACAGGAGTCGAATTCGACGGTTCTCGAATTCGCTTGCGAACTTCCTTGAGCACATTAACGGCATTGGGGTCCACCGTGCCATCCTGATAGATACCGAGGTTGATCGTCACCGCGCCGCCGTTGGCCTTGCACTGGCCAATGTAATCCCCCAACCGTTGGGCCGTGAACTGAGGTCTCGGCATTTCAACCCTCTGCTGCACCCAATAAGGCTCCATGATCAGCAAGGCATGGTAGCGCAATCCCGCGCCGGGGCCGTGCTCTTGGGTAGTGCCATTGAGCGGCAACCCGACGGGGCTGCCGGTTTCCCCTGCCCAATACTCCTGCCATTCGGAGACGTTCGGGTAGATCCAGGAGTTCAGCGCAACGATGCGATTCGGGTTCCCCGCTTTGCAGGCCTTGAAGAACTCGCGGAAGGAGAAGCCAGGGTATTTCTCTCTGGCTTGATAACAGCAGTCGAACCAGTAGCCGGCCACCTTTTCCTTGTAGTGCTGGCCGAACTCCGTCACGACCTCAGTCATGATCCGGGTGAACTCCTCTTCGCCGGCCTTCGGGTATTTGCCGAGACTGGCCGCGTTCAAGTAGCACATCAGCTTGATGCCTTTGGCGCTGAGCGCATCGGCCATTTCGGCAATCAGGTCGCGTCGAGTTGTCTTGCCGGGGTGGTATTTCTCCCAGGCTTTCAGCGGTGCCGGACAATAGGACTCGGCGTGGCCAATCGTGAGAATCACGTAGCCCGCTCCCGTCGCTTCTACCATTTCCGCAAAGCGGTTGACGTCAAAGTCGTCAACGGCCCGCGCATACGGCTTGTGTGTTCCGTCCTTGCCGACGCTCTGCGAGGTCCAATGGAACATCAGCCCGTAGCCGGCTTTGGCCAGCCACTCCGTGCTGGCCCGCGCACGCCGCGCCTCCTGTCGCTCTGCCTCGATGGCTGCCTTGGCGGCGACGCGAATCAGTTCCAGACTGCGAAACGCGAGCACAGCCATCGCTTTCGGCGCGTTCGGGATGCTAAGCGCGATCGACTGGGTTCTCGCCTCGAGGCGGAGGGAGCCCTTGATCGGCGTCATTTCATACGACTTGTTTCCAAAGACCCCTTTGGTCATCGCCAGCGTGTACTTGACCGTACTGTTGCCACTGCTGACCTGCAAGTCCTGTCCAACCGCGCCGGGTTCCGCGGCGTGGCTAAGGGCGACCTCGTAGTCTCCCGCCCGGTCGACTTGTACCTTCCAGGTAATCTGTCCGCTGCCTGTCCAACGGAAGCTGTCGCCGGCTTGCTTCTTGACGCAATCGTCCCTCGAGGCCGCTCCGTCTCCGTACAGGGATGTGGGGGCGTCGCCTTTGACCGGAATCGCGGTCGGCTCGGGTTGGGCAGCCCCCGTAAGGGAGACGGTGACAGCGAGTACGAGAAGTGCCGTTCCTCTTCGAATTCTCACGGCCGCGTCTCTCCGCCATACACTTCCACGCGCCGCCGTCACCGCCGACGCCAACAGCCATACGATTTGTTGCTTTGTTGTCATTCTGCGATCCTTTCTGAGTCTGAGTTTACCCAGCGCGGGTGGTAACGATCAGCCGGGCGAGCCGGTGGGATTGCTTGTCTTCTTTTCAACCGCCGCCGCTGCTCCCGGCAGGATGGGCGAACGGGCCTTGGCCTTGAGCCTGGGGCTGGTGACGCCAAATTGGTCCATGGGGAAGTTCTTGAAACCGAGCGCCAACGCCGGCGAGCCCGGCTTCACCCGGTAGTCGCCGTGCGCTGGGTCGACGAACATCGCGTCGGCCTCCACCGAGTGCGCGTCCATGCCGCTGACCTTCTGCAATCCCTTCGCCGGACGCGGCTCCGTTAAACCGGAAACCTGGACGAGATTGTTGTCCACTTCCTTCCCCGACCTCGGCGACATCTCGTAACCTCGCCAGAAAATGTTCCGCCGCACGACGTCCTGGCAGCCGCGGAGCCAGACGTGGGCGTGGAAGCCGTTGTTCACCGTAATGTTGTTTTCGTCAATGCGGAGATATCCCTCGCGATTCTTGATGCCGCCGTTGAGGCAGAGATTGTTGTAGATCCAGTAGTTCGAGGAACCATCGTCGAGGTCGATGTCCCAC
>Ga0315277_10008230_pt1 | contig 13437 bp, 12 predicted proteins | sample YL17G05_15_MG_FD_203695 | JGI IMG/M metagenome (GOLD analysis project Ga0315277, IMG submission 203695) | Sediment microbial communities from Yellowstone Lake, YNP, Wyoming, USA - YL17G05_15 | ecosystem: Environmental > Aquatic > Freshwater > Lake > Sediment | place: USA: Wyoming | collected...
GTGTGTAATCCCGGGATAGCTATCCAAGATCTGGGCCTCGCTCCACTCATGGGCGAGCAGATCAACAATAAACTCTACAGCTAATCGCGTCCCCTTGATCACTGGTTTGCCCACCAGGATCTTTGGGTCAATTGTGATTCGCTCCTGCCAGTTCATGCTTGGCTCCTTCATGACTTGAGATGGTCCCAGCACACTTAATTGTAGCCCACCTTGGCCCGATCAAGCCGGAGAATCAACATGCGATTTGGGCCCAGAGATCCCAGGTGCAATCAAGCGAAGAATGGTACCAGACTATGATGTCCAACTTTATACGGGAAAAACGGGGACATCGTAGCCTGGCACCATTTTCTCAGCTCCGTGTTGCTGACCTGCGTCATCACAATCTGTTTTTTTTGCTGACTCGGTTTTGGTGGTCTTGTTATGATTCTTCGTGGGTCGGTCTCTCCTTCGTCAATTGCACCTTTAGAGTGCATAGATCATAGGTAGCCTAACGGCGATCCCTGATCAAGAGGCCGACCTTCTGATCTCATCTATCCGCCGGTCGGCGTGGACATCGGGGATATCTGCCTCCCCCCAGAAGGATCTTGTATCGGCAACGCGCGCGATCGAGCTGAATGTCCCAGCGAGCGGGTGGGCGGCCGAGTTGGAGGCGCAAGGAGTCTCGAAGATTCGTCGTATTGTCTTGACAAATCCATATTCCTATGCCTTTTACGACACACGGTAGGACTGGTCGGACGGTTACCTATTAGGGAGGATCATCCATGGGCACGGACCTCACAAACCCGATCGTGATTTCCGAGGCAAAATGGCAGTGCGAACCGGCTAGTTCGTTCGGAGAATTGTGGATCAAGCAACTAGCGCGCTACGAAGGTGGATACTGCATCAATGCCGGCGGTACTGGAGATCTTTTTGACTTCAAGGTGGGCCTAGATAACGCTGCTGATGTCTTCGCCAACTGGCGCGGTCACCAAACTAAGAGGGAAGGATGGCTTGCTCTCTGGGTAGACGCGCTTGGCACAGGGATAAGAGAAGGAAGATGGAACTACAAGGGGAAAACGGCAAACTGGTACAACTTTAAGGGTAAACTGATTCCGGGTACCCTGAAACTGGCTCGAAGCAGTCTCTGGTTTGGCGTGGGTGTCATAGATAGCGACCTGAGTGCCATATATGCTCCTCAGAGACTCAACGCGTGGTTGTACTCTTGTGATCACTTCGGCGATAAGTTTCGTCTGACCGGCGAAGGATCTCGTACAGGAATCTATGCCGGCAAGAATGTCAAGACAGCCGTGTTTGTGATGTCATCTGGCCTCAGAAATCCCCGTAACGTGAGCCTGAATTCTATCGGAGGAGTCGATTTCACGCTCGATGTCGGGCCGATTAAGGTAGGTACAATTGTCAAGCTCGTGACAAAACTGCTGAAGGCTGACAAATTTGTTCGCATGTTCCGGATTTTGTCAACAATGGCAGAGAGCGCTCTCAAGGGCTTGTCTACCGGTCTTTCGTACGACAGTTGGGAGAGCCTGAGGTCGGATGCTGTCACACTTGCTATAGACAGCGGTATGCCCTTAAACTCAGTCCAGCCCCTGACGGTAGTAACGGAATTTGTCGGCATTGGATTGGAGGTGGGGATTTTTTGGGGCCGCTTCGATTTGGACGCCGAAGACGTCACCCGGACTGTAATTGTGCTTCAAGATCACTGACGGAGCCGTCCCCAAGATATGACGCCCTCATCCTCTCATAACGGAGCAAAGCGCGAGCGAACTCGTCCGTAAGCTCGAGAAACTGTAACTCACGGGCATCTGCCAGGAAACGGACCACGTCTTGTCCGATGCCGCGGGCAGGAACCTGAGTCACGCCGAGACGATTTTCCTGCAAAGGGGCGGGGATTCTGTAACTCCTATGGCGGCCGCCGGATGCCATACACAGCGGCGCATTTCGCAGATCGCGTGCTGCCCGAGGCGCCCATGCGGCAGTGGGTGCTCTCGCGCCCCTGCGCGCTGCGCTATGCATATGCTTGAATGCGCCGCTTGCGGCGGGCGCATGGGAATCCTGTCCGCCATTCAATCTCCCGAGGCGATCCGCAACATTTTGGATTGCCTCCGCAGCGCTGGATGCCGATGTAGACGAGCTGCAAGTCTCTTGAGCAGGCGCTGCACACCGAAAGCACGCTCCTGCCGCATGGCGGAGCTATGAGCAAATTCCCCCTTCTCAACACGATTCCGCTGTATCATTCGAGCTTTGGAGCAGCCGGGGCAAGTCAACATAACGCCCCAACTCGAAAGTTGGACGAGCCGTCACAGCCGGACTCCGACGCAAAAACGCGTTTCCGAGTAGGGGAAGCCATTATCGGCCCGTAGGTATCACCTTGGTTGTATCCGCCGTTTCCGGCAGCGTGCCAGTTTAGGTTCTCCGTAACCAATAATGACCGCCCCGCCTCACAGACCCGAGCGTGCACGTTAATGCAGAGTGGGGTCGCATCTGTAGAAAATAGATTCTAGATTAGAGACTCATCCACAGTTGATACCCGCTGCAGTTGAGGGACGCGTACAGCTTAGTAATTCCACGTAGTAGGAAGACACGGGGTTCTAATCTGGAAACTCCATTCTACAGATGCGACCCCATTCATTTACGTCAATGCTCGGTACTGAGGTCGTAGTCGATGAGCAGATCTTCCATCTTCTTCCACAGCTCTGAGACATCATTGACCATGATCACCAGGTTGTGGGATTTTCCGTCAATATCGATGACGAAGTTCTTCAGCTCCGCTTCTTTTTTGAAGCCGAGCCTACGAAATGCTTTTTGGGCGGAAATCTGGGTGTCCATCATTTCCGCCCGGATTCTATCCACACCCTTTTGACTGGCGTGGGATACGAGCTCATGCATCAGAATGGTCCCAAGCCCCTTCTTTTGATATTCCCTTGCAACCACACACCGGATCTCCGCCATGTGCCTGTGCCAGCCATACAGGTGGAAGTGGAGCGTGGCGTCGCCGATGATGGTCGAATCCTTCACGGCAACGATGGGAAGAACCTCCTCATAGTCGAGCTGCGTTATCCATCTGTCGATCACCTCCTTCTTCGTGACATCTTCCCGGAGAAAAAGGCGATCGTCAGCCGGCAGCGCTCGAAAAAAGACTAGCAGGGCGGGGCCATCGTCCTGCGTGAGGGGCCGAATCACGACACTCGCACCATCTTTGGTTTTCACTGTTTTTGGATAGTATTCCATGAAGACCTCTCAAGGATCCGAATAACCCCATGAGTCAGAAGCTGTGAAAGAATCGGGGACATTCCGAATTTCCCGGCTTGCTCAGCTGAATCGGACGGATCAACCAGCGGTTGATCTCTTCTATTCAGCGGAGGAAAGCTGGAAATTCGGAATGTCCCCGATTTTTTCACATCTTCTCACTGAATCACCGGTGCCGCAGAACCCTGGGCCAGTGAAATCCCATACTCGTAGCCGCGATCGAAAGCCTGTAAATTCAGGTTCTCTGTTCCCTTTGGGACAGAAGTCTTCACCGCTTCTCGGACAGCATTGCAGTCGACGAGCTTGGTGACGGCGGTGAAAAAACCTACCATCACGATGTTCAAGACCATCTTTCGGCCTAGTTCCTCCGCAAAGCGTGTGGCGGGGATGGCGAACAACTTCATACCCGGTTTGAGCCCCTTAGGCTTGACCAGCTCCTCCTCTATGATGACGGTTGCATCTTCCGTGGTCTCAGACAGGAACTTGTTGCAGGACTCCTGCGACATGACCATAAGTATTTGGGGTTTCGTCACGTAGGGATACAGGATCCTATCGTCGGACACGATCACCTGGGCGCTGCAGGCGCTGCCGCGCGCCTCGGGACCGAAGCTCTGCGTGAGCGTTGCGAACTTATTGTCGTAGATGCTGGCGGCCCTTCCGATGATCATCCCTGCAAGGATGACTCCCTGGCCACCGAACCCTCCGAATTTTATCTCTGCTGTGCTCATTGGATCCCCTCGTATGTTTTGTAGGAAGACCCGAGTCTCTCCGACATTTTCAGGTTGTACATCTCGAGGAAGGAAGGCCTTTCCCGGTCGATGAATTTTCCACAAACAATTTGCCCCTTAAAACCGAGGCCGACTTCCCTGGTATCGGCGCCGTTCTTAATTGTGCTGTTTTCCTTGTAGAACTTCATCATTTCTAGCCCGTCTCCAAGCCTGTTCCTCCGGCCATAGAGTGTCGGGCAGGGGCTGATGATCTCGACAAAGCTGAACCCTTTTTTCTGGAGAGCCTCTTTGATGGATTTCGTGATGTGCCTTATGTGATATGTGGTCCAGCGGGCTACGTAAACGGCTCCAGCAGATTCTGCGAGGTAGGGCAAACTGAAAGGTTCCTCGAAGTTCCCGTAAGGAGTGGTCGTAGCTGTCGCATCGATGGGAGTGGTAGGTGTTACCTGGCCTCCCGTCATTCCGTAGGTGAAATTGTTCACGCAGACAACCGTAATGTCGATGTTTCTGCGGGCCGCGTGGATGAAGTGGTTGCCTCCGATGGCGATGAGATCGCCATCTCCGCTATAGACGACGACCTTAAGCTTTGGATTCGCAAGTTTCAAGCCGGTGGCAAATGGGATGGGGCGGCCGTGCGTGGTGTGAAAGCTGTCCAGCTTCAAGTAACCGGCTACTCGCCCAGTGCATCCAATGCCCGAAACGACGCAGATCTGATCCAAGGGAATCTGGCAGCCCTCGAGGGCCCGGACAAAGCAGTTCACCGTTGTGCCTAGGCCGCAGCCTGAACACCAGATGTGCGGCATGCGATCCATTCTCAGGTACTGTTCAACCGGGTTGGTCTCGTTCACTTTGCTGCCTCCTTGATCTGCTCGTAAATGACTTCGGGCCGGTGCACGGTTCCTCCTCCATGAGGGACAAGGTAGGTCTTGGCTTTTCCCTCAACCGCGCGTTGTAGCTCCAGGAACATCTGGCCGTAATTGAGCTCGGGCAGGACGAAGGCTTTGATGCGCTCTGCCAGCTGGCGCACTCTGCGCTCGGGGAACGGCCAGACGGTGATAAGCCTGAGGTGGCCGACTTTGATGCCCTGCGCCCTTGCCGTCTGAATGGCTCTCAGCGCCACTCTCGACGTGATGCCGTAGGAGACGACAACCACGTCGGCGTCGTCGGTTTCGTCTTCCTCTATACGGATGATCTTGTCGGCATTTAGCCTTATCTTTTCCACAAGCCTTCGCACCAACTTTTCCTGGCAATCTGGGTTCATCACGGGGTAACCCCTCTGATCGTGTGTCAGCCCCGTGACATGAAATCGGTAGCCGTCCCCCGCCTTTACCATTTCTGGGATCATGTCGCCGTTGGTGAGGTAGGGAAGGTACTCGCCTGGCTTTTTCTTAGTGTAGTGCCGTTCCGTTACCTCGATTTCTTCCGCCGGAGGGATAATGACTTTTTCCGTCATGTGCCCAACGCACTCATCCATCATGAACATGACGGGCACGCGATATTGTTCAGCCAGGTTGAATGCGACGATGCTTAAATCAAAACACTCCTGTGGAGAGTTGGGGGAAATCGCGATGATCTCATAGTCTCCATGGCTTCCCCACCGCGCCTGCATCATATCTGCCTGTCCCGGTAGCGTGGGCAGCCCTGTCGAAGGCCCACCCCGCTGAACATCCACGAAAACCGCGGGAGTTTCGAGCATGGCAGCAAGGCCGATATGTTCCATCATCAGCGAAAATCCGGGGCCGGACGTGACCGTCATGGCCTTTGCCCCGGCCCATACAGCTCCAAGGATGGCGATGGAAGATGCGATCTCATCCTCCATTTGTATGAAGATGCCCCCGACATACGGAAATCGAGCGGCAATTCTCTCCACAACCTCTGTGGAAGGCGTTATGGGATACCCCGCAACGAAGCGACATCCTGCAGCAAGAGCTCCTTCGCAGCATGCGTGATCCCCATCCAGGAAGTGAGGTCCGGTCAGGACTCCTTTTGGATCCGCTCTCACACTGGGCCTCCTTTCAGGCAACAGCTTTGATCCGGATGCCAAAAATGGCGAAATCCGGACAGTAGATTCCACACAAGTCACATCCCGAACATGCTTCGGGCTTTGCCGCGTATGGCGGGTGATAACCCTTGGTGTTGAATTCGTTGGAAAACTCGAGCACTTCCGTTGGGCAAAACTCCACGCAAAAACCGCAACCTTTGCACCGCTCTGCGTCGATCACCACCTGGCCTCGAGCCTGTTTGCTTTTCTTGATTTCCTGCTCCATGCCTTTTCTCCTCTAACATCAAGTCTTTTCCCTTCCCTCAGGCGAACTCCAGCTCGCTCGCTCTTCAGAGGGAACATATCCAGATCAGGTTCACAGGCGCACACGAGCCCTCAGCGCTTCACCGTCGGGGCCGGCGCCTTTGGAATGCCGCTCTGTGCGACCCAATCTTTCACCGGAGGCGTTACCGTTGCGCGGGGCCGATCTTTGCGAAAGCCTAGTGTCCTTATGAACATGTCCTGCTTGAGCAGTTGAATGGCTAAGGCCGGATCCACTCCCTTCGGGCACACCTGAGAGCAGGCACCGGCGAAATGACAGCGGAACGCCCCATGGCTGGAGAGGACCTCATTCTCTCTCTCTTTCGCTCCTTCGTCGCGAGAATCGGCCGTATAACGCCAGCCCTGGGCCAGAGCTTGCGGGCCTGTGTAGCTCTCCGAAGTTGCCACTGTCGGACAGGCTGACAGGCAAAGCCCGCACTTGATGCAGTAGGCAAATTGGATGTAGTTCAGCAACTCATCCTGCGACTGAAAGTACTCGCCGGTGGGCAGATTCTGCTCTGCGAGATCCCTTCGAATGAGATAAGGCCTTACCGAACGATGCTTGTCAAAGAATCCTTCCAAGTCCGGGACCAGGTCGCGGATGACGTCGTAATTGGGCAATGGTTTGATGGTCACGCGGTCCGAATGCAGGTGCACTATCTGATTATTGCAGGCGAGGCGCGGCAATCCGTTGATGAACATCCCGCAAGAACCGCAGACTCCCATGCGGCATGACGAGCGCCAGGCCAACGTCCGATCCAGATGCTCTTTGATCCAGGTCAGGCCATCGAGCACCGTCATCCCTTTGGTGACCGGCACAGAGTATTCCTGCAGGCGCGGGCCTCCGTCCTGCGGGTCGTAGCGAAGCACTTCGAAAATCACGGTCTTTATTACCCTTGTATCCTTGTTTTGATCGTGGAGTGCCGGTTCGGTCATGGTGTTACCCCCTTCATCGTGAACACATAGACGGCAGCGTAGCTTCCGTAGACGAACAGGCATATCCCAGCCAGGGCGCACACCCGGCTGATTGCCTTCTCTAAGGTCTTGGACAGCGATAATTCAAAAAGCATGCTGCGGAGCCCGTATAGTCCGTGAAACAGCGCCGCCCCCAGCAAGATGATGTAGGTAGCCATGAAGATTAACTGCTTGCTGCGCTGGAAGACGGCAGCGGCTGCGACAGGTTCTCTAAATCCCAGGCCAATTGCGCTCAGGCTTGCGCCCATATGCATGATGGCCATGTGCACGCCCAGTATGACGAGGATGATGGCAGCCGAAAGGATGTGCCAGAACCATAGCTTCGATTCGCGCATAATCTCCTCCTATTTTGCAATCAGATAAAAGTCTGCACTGCCAATAATTATGAGCACGGCGGCGATTATCATCAGGGCAATGAAGAGGGGCCTTTGCCGCATCGTTGAATAGACGTATGGGTAAACCGGCCGGCCCGGCCTGCCGATCGTATAGCCAAGCTCTGCCAGGACAAGCCGGATGCCGTTGACTCCGTGGTAGACAAACGCAAGGAAAACCAGCAACTCGCCGAGCTTGAACGATGGCGCGCCAAAGAATGCCATCGTGCTCTGCCATCGCTGCGGGCCACCCATGCGGGTGCCGGTCACAAAGATATGCATAATGAAGTAGGCCAGAATACCCAGACCGCTCAGGCGATGCAGGGCATAGGCGTAGCGTTCCGCGCCGTATCGCCCTCCACCAAGCCAGCCCCAAAGCCCGAGTTTGTTCTTGCGTCTCAGTTGCATACGCTGCTCCATGATTCGAGTTGTATTCAGTTCAGTACTTCCTTTCGACCGGCAGCCAGGTTGTGACGGTGACCGGCTTGTAGTCCAGCCTGGGACCTTGATCGGTATGGAAGGCCAACGTGTGTTTGAACCAGTTCTCGTCGTCGCGATTGGGATAGTCACGGCGGGCATGCCCGCCGCGGGATTCGGCTCGAGCCAAGCCTCCTGTGACCATCACCTCAGCGAGGTCGAGCAGATTGCCGATCTCCAAGGCATGATACAGGTTGGTGTTGTAGACGCTGCTCTTATCTTCGATGTTGATGTCGGCATAGCGCCGCCGCAAAGTGCGGATTATATCGAGCGCTTTGGACAGCTCCTCGCCGGTCCGGAAGACACCGACGTTGGTATCCATGATGGACCGCAGTTCGCGGCGAATGTCGTAGAGATTCTCCTTACCCTTCCTCGGCAAGAGATCGCCATAGATCCGCTTCCTCTCGGCCTCGAGCTTGGCTTCGCAAACCGCGGGCAGCTGATTCTTTTCCCCGCAATAGCGCGCGGCTTCCGCGCCGGTGATCTTTCCCCACACCAGGCACTCGGCGGTCGAGTTGGATCCGAGGCGATTGGCGCCGTGCAGGCTCACACAAGCGGCTTCGCCGGCAGCCCAGATGCCTTTGACGCGCGTGGCCCCGGTGATGTCCGTCTCGACGCCGCCCATGGAATAGTGAGCTACCGGCCTGCATGGGATAGGCTCCTTGATCGGATCGAGATCGTTGAATTCGATGCAGACCTCGCGAATGAGTGGCAGACTTTCGTTGATGCGGTCCGCTCCGAGGTGGCGCAGGTCGAGGTGAATGTAGTCGAGGTCGCGCGGACCTTTATATCCACGCCCCTCTTCGATCTCGATCATCTCCGAGCGGGAGATCAGATCGCGCGGCGCCAGCTCCAACTTCGACGGCGCGTACTTGTTCATGAAGCGTTCACCCTTGTTGTTGATCAGGTAGCCGCCCTCGCCGCGGCACGCTTCGGTAATCAAGATGCCCGAAGGAACGAGGCCCGTGGGATGAAACTGCAGGAATTCCATATCCTCCAGGGGTATGCCCGCGCGGTAGGCCAAGGCCACTCCATCCCCCGTGACCGTCTGGGAGTAAGTGGTAAAGCCGAACAGCGTACCCGCACCGCCACTGGCGATGATCAGCGCCTTCCCGCGAATGAGCTTGAATTGGCCCGTGGTCATATCAATAACGCTCAGGCCGCAAAACTCGCCATTTTCGACCAGGATGGATGTGGCAAAGTGCTCGTTGTAGTGCTTGGTACAACCGTACTTGAGCAGCGTGTCGTAAAGCGTCTGCATTTCAAAAAAGCCGGTCTTGTCCTGTGCCGACACCGCACGCGGGTAGCTGTGACCACCAAACGGCCTTTGTGCGATGCGGCCGTCCTCACGGCGCGTCCAGGGTATACCCCAGTGGTCGAGCTGCAATATTTCCGAGGGCATGGTGCGGACAAAAAGATCCACAACGTCCTGGTCGGCAAGAAAGTCGCTGCCTTTCACCGTGTCCCAGGCATGCAGCTCGAAACTATCGCCGTCCTCCGGGCGCATTACGGCGGCCGTGCCTCCTTCTGCGGCAACAGAGTGGGCGCGCATCATTTGATTTTTGGTGATGACGGCAATATCGATTTTCCCCTGCGCCATCCGTGCCGCCTCGATTGCGGCACGCAATCCGGCCAGCCCCGCCCCAAAAATGACGAGGTCATGATTAAATACATCAGCCATGCGTAGCCTCCTAGTTTCGCGAAATATTGTGGTCACGGAACGGGTGCTCGGTCGTGATCCAGGTCGGATTCATTACGCTTCCTGCTGATGGAACCTTCGAGGCCTTATCACAGAAAAAGCAATTCTCGGAGGCCCCCAAGATAGCACTCTCCTCTTCGTGAGCCAAACCAATTGTGGGAAACCACGAACCATGCGTCCAACGTCACCAACCTGGGCTGATGACGTTGGACTTTGGACGTCTCGGTCAAAGCGCGACGCGTCGAGTGCCTATTGGGGTTGGGCTTGAGCCAGGGGTCGATGATCACGACATGGCCGTCGGACGCTGTGATCTCAACCCTCGGAATCAGCAAGATGTTTCTTGGGCCCGCTTGGCGGATAAGCGCCGCGCTGAACGTGTGCGTACCTTAATTGGTGGCAGCTGGGGCGTCATTTTGCCCGGTCGATCTGCTCGCACGCAGAAGAATAATGAAGTCCCTCGTATCTTCGGCCGTTTGCGTGTGAAGATCGACCCTGGCTGACCCCTAGATTTTGCACTCCTGGACGGTCTTCGTCACGCCGACGACGGTCTTCGAGAGCATGGCCTTTTCCTCGTCGGTGAGCTTGACCTCGTAAATCTTTTCGACGCCCTTGGCGCTGATCATAGCGGGCACGCCGATGAAGAGACCGTTGATGCCGTACTCGCCCTCACAGAGCGCCGCGCAGGCAAGGATGCGCCGTTTGTCCTTTAGATAGGACTCGGCCATGCTGATCGCACTCCAGGCCGGGCTGAAAAAGGCCGAGCCTTTGCCGAAGAGCTTCACGATTTCCGTGCCGGCTTCGCGGGTTCGGGTGACGAGCTTGTCGATCTGTTCTTTCGTGGCGATCTCATTCAGCGGCACGCCGCCTACCGTGGTTAAACGAGGGAGCGGGACCATGTCGGGACCATGGCCGCCCAAGACAGTTCCTGCAACATCAGCTACTGATACGCCCAGCTCCATGGCAATAAACGCGCGCCAGCGGGCGGTGTCCAGGGTGCCCGCCATGCCGACAACCTGATGCTTGGGGAAGCCAGTGATTTTGTGGAAGACATACACCATCGCATCCAGGGGATTGGTGACGATGATGCAGAAAGCCTTCGGGGCATACCGCTTCACGCCGCTGGCCACTTCGGTGATGATCTTAATGTTGACGTTGAGCAGGTCTTCACGGGTCATGCCCGCCTCGCGGGGTTTGCCCGCGGTGACAATGATGACATCGGCGCCTTCGAGGTCCTTGTAGTTCGATGTGCCGATGATGTTGGCGTCGTAGTTGCCGTGAGGAGCCATTTCCATCAGGTCAAGGGCTTTGCCTTTGATCGGATTTTCAACGGCGGCAACGTCCAGGATTACGATGTCCCCCAATTCTTTCTGGGAGGCGAGCATGGCCAGGATCTGCCCGATCTGGCCTCCACCAATGAGCGCGATTTTCTTTCGCATGAAAGGATCTCCTTCCTCAATAGTTTAAAATCAAGCCTCTACATATACGTACTCTTCCCATGTTTATTTGCGCTTCGGGTTGTTGAGCTGATCCATGATGTAGTCCGTGAACTCCGTTCCCGCCGCTTCGGCTGAACGGGCGGTGATGACGACCCTCTTCTTATACAGCCGCGAACCTCAAGCTACATCTCCAGCCTCTTAGCCTTCTCGGGATGAGCAATATGGCCGACGGGCATCGAGGCGATCCGGGTCATCGACGGGGAGGAGATAAGCGCGCCCGGGTTGCCCCGGGCGCCGGCGTGATACAACCATACACTCCTATTCGGCCGGGAGCTCCTCGGCCTTGACCGTCTTCGAAGCCACGTCCTCCAGCATCTTCGTGGTGAGGGACTTGGGCCGCTCGATAGGATAGCCAAGGGCGCGGTCCCAGGTGATGTTAGCGAGCACACCAACGGCGCGGCCTATACCGAACAGCACCGTGTAGAAGTCCCACTCCTTAAGGCCGTAGTACCACTGGATGACGCCCGATTGCGCATCCACGTTCGGCCACGGATTCTTGGCTTTGCCTTGTTTCTCCAGAATCGGAGGAACCACCTTGAACAGCAGGTCGACATATTTGAACAGCGGGTCGTCAGGCAGATGCTTGAGACAGAACTCACGCTGGGCCATATAGCGCGGATCAGTCTTGCGCAATACCGCGTGGCCGTACCCCGGAACCACCTGGCCTGATTCCAGAGTGTTCCAGACGAACTTTTGCATCTCTTCTTCAGTCGGCACCTTGCCGCCTAGCTTCTCCCTCACCGACTGGATCCATCGCAGCACTTCCTGGTTGGCCAGACCGTGGAGCGGGCCCGCCAGGCCGTTGATGCCGGCAGAGAGGGCGTAGTAGCAATCAGAGAGGGCCGAGGCTACCAGGTGGACGGTGTGCGCCGACACGTTCCCCGACTCATGGTCGGAGTGGAGGATGAAGTACATCCGGGCTACATCGTCGTAAGGTTTCCCAAACCCCATCTGCCAGGCAAAGTTGCCGCCGAAGTCGAGGCCGTCATTGGGCGGGATGTGAACGTCGGCCTTGTACTTCATGCGGTAGATGTAAGCCGCGATCGAGGGGAGCTTGGCGAGGAGATTGGAGCAATCCTCATACATCGGATCCCAATGCTCATCTCTCTTCATACCCTCGTTGTACCGCTTGACGAAAAGCGACTCCCGCTGCATGGAGAGGATGGCAGCGGAGAACATAGTCATAGGGTGCGTATCGCGCGGCATGGCGCGCAGCACATCGATCACATACTGGGGCACCGCCCGGCGCTTCCTGAACTCCTCGACTACCTCGAGGGTCTCTTCCTTGGTCGGCGCCTGGCCGGTGAGCAGGTACCACCATAACGCCTCCACGTAAGGATATTCGCAGCCCGGGACCTTGGGCAGCGCCGCAAACGTCTCGGGAATCGTCTTGCCGCGGAACCGGATACCCTCCAACGGGTCCAGGTACGAGATGTCGGTGACCAGGCAGCGGATACCCCGCGCGCCGCCAATCGCTTGTCCGATGGTCACCTCGCCCACTTTGACGTCGGAGTGCTGCTTGACCAGCTTTTGAACGCGAGGACGGTCCTCTTGAATCTTCTTTAATAACGCTTCCTTCAGCTTTGCCATAAAATTCCTCCAGCTGTGTTTTCTTTAGCGACCATTATTAGAACTTATGGTAACAAGCGGTATTATAGGACACTCTACTTTGGCGATGCGAGGTAATAATCGTCCATGGCGGCTTTCGAGCGACTATTGCCTGGCATCTCCAAGCTAGAATGGCCTATACTAGGGGGTTGATCTGCTGGAGGGTCACGTTGGACACAAGAACTTCAAAAGAGGTGAGCTTTACGTCAAATCTGAGCTCGCCGGCTCTTTTATGGGTTGAAGCGCGCGTCATGGGGGCTAATTCAAGACCGTGCCGGCGCGCCAGCCGCGGCGCGCCACGGGGGAGCGCGTCGTTTTAGCCATGCCTGACTACACCGAAGGTGCCAAGAAAGACGTCGCTGAGATCAAATTCCTCATCCACGATCTCCGTGTCGAGAGGTTCATCAACGAGGTCATTCACTTCCACGTGACCCTCAACACGGACCTAGCCTGGATTTTCGCCGGAAGAAAGGACCTAACAATTTGGCGTGAAGGAGTGAGGAAATAATTAGCGGAAGCGAAGGGTGAGTTGGTTATT
>Ga0315277_10008231_pt1 | contig 13436 bp, 10 predicted proteins | sample YL17G05_15_MG_FD_203695 | JGI IMG/M metagenome (GOLD analysis project Ga0315277, IMG submission 203695) | Sediment microbial communities from Yellowstone Lake, YNP, Wyoming, USA - YL17G05_15 | ecosystem: Environmental > Aquatic > Freshwater > Lake > Sediment | place: USA: Wyoming | collected...
GGAATTTGTAGAAGGTGAATGGTTTGCCGCCTTTGCCGGCTCTTTGCTGCTTGAATACAGCGGGGCCTTTGCTGCCAAGCCTGATGGCTATCACAATAGCGGCGAAGGCCGGAGAGAGAAGGACCAGGACCGGGAGGGAAATGACTATATCTATTCCGCGCTTAAAGATACTGTAAATGGTCATATAATTTCGTTAGACTATTAAAGAATACAGGGTTATACGCCGACTTTAGAATCGAAGAATAAGTTTACCCGGATGCAGTCTCAGTATCAACAGTACAAGCGGCAAAGCTCGGCGGAGAAGGTTACGTCCGGTAAACTACTGAAGATTTGCAAAATAGCTGGTGGCCCGGGCATTCTTCAGATAGAGGGATAAAGATTATGTTCGATAACATCATAGGCCCCGAAAGGCCCGTAAGCTGGGTCCTGCAATTCTGGCCTGTGCTGGTGCTTTCGTTTGTTTCATCTCTTGTTGCCACGTCTCTGTGCAAGAAGATTGCGCTGAAGTTTGGGATTGTTGACAGGCCCGACAACTTAGTGAAGACCCACAAAGGTTCTGTCGCATATCTTGGCGGCGTTGGTATGCTTGTGGGGCTGACTGTCGGGATATTTACGGGTATTTATCATATTTACGACCTGCAGCAATTTAGCGCGGCTTTCAAGTGGCTTATCGGCGTGCTGGCGGGTGGGGCGATAGCGTGCCTGGTTGGGCTGGTGGATGACATATTTAACCTGAAACCCTGGCAAAAGATATTGGGCCAGGTCGCAGCGGCCATCATTTTGGTTTTTGTAGGCATCGGACCTGCACTCTATTATTCACTGACCTTTTTGAACATAGAAATTTCTGATACGGTGGAAATGTTTTGCGGGATTCCAATAGTAATCATTTTTGTGGTCGGCGCAACAAATTCGCTGAATCTCCTGGATGGTTTGGACGGTCTTTGTGCAGGCGTTACCGTGATAATCACACTGGCGATGTTGCTGATAGCAATTCATCTGGGGACATGGGGATACAGTGAAGCTGGCGACCCTGTTCGTATAATAATATGTCTGGGACTTGTCGGCGCAGTGTGTGGTTTCCTGCCCTTTAATCGCCACCCTGCCAAGATATTTATGGGAGATGCCGGCAGTATGCTGCTCGGATTTGTAATAGCGGCTCTTATGATTCTATTTGCAGAAAAGGTTCCGAGATGGTGGATGGCTTCCATAGTAGTTTTCGGCCTGCCGATACTTGATACAGCGGTCGCACTTCTGAGACGATTTCTTAATAAGCACCCGTTGTTCGTTTCCGACCGTGGCCATATATACGACCAGATGATTGACAGGGGAATACCACTGAAAAAGACAGTCGCTATTTGCTATGGACTGGCTGCGATGTATGCGGGCATCGGGGTTATTATGAGCCAGATAAGGACGAGGTATGCCTTAGTTGTATATATAGTGGTGTTTGTGGTGTCGGGAATCGTGGTTTGGAGGAAAGGTTATTTGGAAATGGAAGGTCTCCGCGGAGCAATCCGCAAAGTTCAGTAATTCTTACGTTGCCGATTTTGGCCAAATGGAATTCCTCAACTAACGCAAATCTTTTACACGGTAGTTGATTAAAGCTGCCCCAAAGCAGGCCAAAGTGTGGCCAAATGAATTCTGCGGCACTGAGGAGTGGAAAGGTTATCTGCCAGATGTCTCTACCAGGTCAAAAAGCTTCTGGATTTCGGATATGGTCAAGGGCAAATCAAAATGTTTTACGTTCGCGATAAGGCCGCAACCGTGGCTTGTGCGCTGGCTGTTTGTGCCGAATGTTACGGCCACGGGGGGACCTAACTTAGTGTTGCCATTATCGGTCAGGACATGCTCGGCTCCATTGAGCGGCGTTGAGACACTTAATCTGAAGTCGCCATTCATATTTGTGAAGGCGAATTTGACATTGTCGATATAGTCCCAGCTAAATGCCCTTGTGGTGGCGGCGGTATTCATGCCATCGGTGGCGACGAATTTGGAACGGGCCTGGTCATAGTAGAGGTCGATATGCTCTTGACCGTCAGTCCAGCTCGCAATGTACACATTGCCGTGCCACTCACGTCTTGAGCGTTCCGGTTTCCAATCAAACGCAGTTGTAAACTCAGCCCCGAGTCCCACAAGTGAACCCACTGCAACCTCATTAGCTCTGGGTGTACCCCCAATTTGCCAGGAACCCGCATAGTGTAAATCGCTGAAATAGACTATCTGGGCACAGTCCACATAGCAAGTTGCGTTGGAATAGTTGCCCGTGTAACCAAGGTCCCGCAACCCCAGCCAAATGCGCACCCCATTAGTGAAATTGTCATCGGTGCATCTACCCCAGACAGTTTTTTGCTCCCAGTCTGTGTGCTGCCTAACATCGAAGTACCCTAACTCCGAGTCTATTTTGCCACCGCTGGACGCAATTCTGGCAACACCAATAAAGTGGTTAGGCCAGGTGGGGGCACCTTTTATCCAGAACGATGCACAAATGTAATCGCCAAGCGACGGACGCACTGGGCAATACCCACTACAAACGTCGACTGTATTAAAACCCTTGCGCTCACAAACGATCTTATAGCTGCTGCTTCCGTCGAGCTCCATCTCCGTTGATACTCCTGTCTCCACAAGGTTTATGTCCTCAGAAGCGCTAAGCGGCGCCCAACCACCGTTACCCCCCTCAAAACTCGAAGAGGCCGGCGTATTTAACTGATTCGTTATGCCACGTTCAACATACATCGCTTTGACAAGCTCGGCTCGAACCGGAGACGCCTTGTAAATTCTTCTTCTCCCTGCTTCCATAAATGTCCCCCATAGATAACCGTTAGCAAAGCCGACAATATTTGCAAATCCCTCGACGCCTTCGACCCTGTAGGCGCATGCCCAATGCTCACCGTCTGTGCTTACATAAATGCCGCCTCCAATATAATCTACTACACCTCTGACCGCAGCATAATAAATGCCCTCGTACATCACCATACCGAAGACCTGCGCCCTCAGAGTAGCCGTTTGATAAGGATGGTTCAGGTCATTATAGTACTGTGGCCAGTCCATAACCGGTACTGCCGAATCATCACTAGGGTCAAGCCGCCAGAGCACCGGACTCATACCGCTATCATGACCTAAATAGAGATATTTTCCATCCGAAAAGGCGCACACTGGAAGATTGCCTTGCGTCAGAATTGGGGAATTAGGGGCTTCGGACCAGTTTGCAATGTTTCTCTTCCCCCCTACACCTGGTGTATATACCACTTTGATTACCCTGTGGTTACTAGGACGCGAACTGGTCGCAGGGCAATCATAACTCGCATATAACACATTCGTATCGCCGGGCTTGAAAGCGGCAAAATGGCAATGCTCCGACGCAGGAGCCGGCTCATAAATTTTTGACCAGGTAGCTCCGTAGTCGTCGCTATAATAAACCCTTCTCGGGTTATCAGACTGGTAGAGGTAACCATATTCCCCGATTGCGACTTCATTATTGGATATAGCGCACCAGCCCCAGTAATCGACATAACCTCTTTCAAACTCCAGGACGTGTTTCCAAGTCAGTCCTTTATCTAATGAGCGGAATAAATGGCCCCTGCGGCCTGCTCCTCCGGGCCACAGTTGACCGAACGAAAGCATCCAACTGCCGTCCGGCATAACCGTTATGGACCTGATGTTGTCGTTAGGTTCATAGTAGCCGACGAAGTCTTTGTACGTGGAAATATCGAACAATTTTGTAAAACTCGTACCATCGGTCGTAATGTAAACAGGCAGATAGTCGCTGCAAATAATCAAGTCGCCGTCTATGTCCTGTACTAATCTTTCTACAGTTGTGTTTATAGTAACTGTTGGCCGAGAAGCAATGCAAATGTCTTCATACCGGGCAACGTTTTCGGGTAGCTCTCTGAAGTCTGCATCGTATGCTGTGGAATTTCTGACTATACCCAACGATGGGAAAACGACTTCATATTTTGGATCCAGCGATGCTTCGTTGCTGTCGCTTAACCATTGGCCTGCAAGGATGGCGAAGTCCTCAAGATTCACCTCGCCATCGTTATTTATGTCCGCGTGCAAGGCTGCATAACTTGCCTCAGCCAGCAATAATATCGAAATGAAGGCAAGAATATGCGAGCGCTTCGGTCTGATTATAAGCACGGGAGACTCCCTCCAATTTCTTATATATGTTTTCATCATCTCTTCCACAGAATTTCTTTACCCATTATTTTGGTGCTAAAATCCATTCGTCAGCACTAAGACTATTAAAAAATCTTAACAGTTTCAAACGCAAATGTCAAGGAAAAGGTGCTGGTTCAAAGTGACAATTATTATGGGGACCTTTTTGAAAACACTTTTTCAAGAGTCTCTACAATCATGTCAGTGCAATAATTCAGCTCGAAGTCTTTTTCAGCCCGTTGTCTACCTGCTTGTCCCATCTGTGTGCGCAATTGCTCATCATCCAGAAGAAGTAAGATTTTTTCAACCAGAGCGGTCACCTGCTTTACAGGAACAAGAAATCCCGTCTGTCCATCTATTACAATATCTTCACAGCCGCGATGTTTGGTGGCAATGACAGGTTTACCACAGGCCATAGCCTCAAGAATAGCTACGGGCAAACCTTCAAAATAATATGTGGGTAATACAAAAACATCCGCCACCTGCATCAGCCGGCCAATGTCATCACGCCAGCCCAACAATTTGAAATTATCCTCCATCTGGGCTATCTTAACGTTTTTTTCAAGTTTGTCCGCCGAAGGGCCGCTACCAGCGAGAAGGAAACAAATATCGTCTCGTTGAGCACATATCTTCCCTGCAGCAGTCAGAAACACGAAGACCCCTTTTTCCGGAATCAAGTAAGCGATGCAAAGGACTATTTTCTTATCTCCCGGAATGCCTAACTCCTTCCGTATTCGGCGACGTTCATCGTTGGCTGTTTCATGCTTGAATTTTTTCAAATCAACCCCCATTCCTGGGATGCGAAGTATTTTGTTCGTATCGTTAACCAAACGGTGCCTTTTGCACAGTTGCTCATCATAATTATTCATTACCAACACGGCATCGGTGATTTTACCCAGCACTTTTTCTATGCAAAACCAAACCAGCCATATTAAGATGTTCTGACCAGCCGCACACGGTAGACCATGGGCAAAGTAAATAATATTGGGGGTTTTAGCCAGCCTTGCTGCCATTCTACCCACACCCGCGCCGATTGGACTGTGACAAACCACGACATCTATTTTCTGCTCAATTAACACTCTTTTTATCCGCAATATCTCTCTGGCCAAGTTAAAAGGATTGAGATTTCTTTTCAGACGATGTGGAAAAACATCAATCCCCATATCTTGTAATTTTTGCATATCTGAATCATCAGAACCACAAACGCATACATAATCGCCTCTTTTCTTCTGTGCTTCTATTAGAGGTATTAAGAACTGGCAAACCATCAGGCTGGCTCTGGATATGTGCATAATTCTCATAGACCCGCTCTATCCCAAGATGTTGAGTTTCAAAACTTCAAAGTTTTTCAGACAGGTACTTTTCGGTTCGTTCACGAAGTGCGGTATAAAACGCCTGCCGACGAGGCTGAAGTTTATCCGCACAATAATTGCGGGCAATACGAATGTTCCGTTTGACAGTTTCGGCCATTGACTGAGGGTCAGCAAGAACGTGAAGGATGGTTTCTGCAAGGACATTTGCATCACCCGGGGGCACCAGGTGGCTTTGTTCCAAAAGTTCCGGCGTTCCCCCAACGTTGCTGGCAATACATGGGCACCCACGACTCATCGCTTCGATCACTACCCGTGGTAATCCTTCGGCACCGCTGGCGTTAAGAAATAAATCAAACGTATCCATACAATCCATAATGGGTTTTCCGCCGGGGAGGCGGCCATGGAACTTCACACGGTCGGCAACACCCAATTTTTGTGCCAGGGATTTCGTATCTTCAAGAAGCACTCCATCGCCAATCATATCCAAAGTTACGTTGGCGTGTCTGGCAGCACACTGAGCCAAGGCTTTGATATGAATGTGCGGAAGTTTGTGCGATTGCGAGAATGTGCCTACAAACCCCAGACGAACAGGAGGGCCGTTGCCAGCCAAACGACCCGGAATCGTGGAAATCGCCTCTACTCTTCGGCTGACATCGTTGCAGATATCCGCATCGCTCAACTCAATTGAAGAGTAATGCGTGCTATCGGCACCCTTGTCAGGCGGATAACGTTGTTGAAGAATGTGGTGAGTAACATAAGATGCGGCGACGGCCTGACGGCACTGCTTCTTTAGATTGCGGGTCCACTGCCAGCGGTAAAAGGGCCTGCCGATACTCTTTATACTTCCAGGAGCAAACATAACCCACGGGTCAGACATAACCTCTACGCCAAAAGGATAACCTGCCCGAAGGTGCTTCCAAACTTGAGTTGCAATGTTTCCTGCTACACGCAGGATGTACGCATCATTTGGTCGCAGATTCCGCCGAATAATCGCGCGTATATGCGGCATCTTTCTGATATACTGGTATGCACCATGATATTGGGGCAAAGCTGCCAATTCCACATTCCCTTTCGTAACGGGTTGACATCCTGCAGGTACGCGGTCAACGTCGGTAGCGCGGGCAATAATCAAAACAGAATCAAAGACATCAAGGTATCGCTGCCAAAAAGAATCATAGGTCAGATAAGACGAATATGCCAGACCATCAACCACATAGAAGTGTGCTTCGATTGCAACTACTACACGCATACTAAACTTTCTATTTAATTATCATAGAATCAAGTAGGATAATCGAGAATCGGAAGGTTAAAGTCACTTTGAGGTAATTTTGCAAATGGCATCGACAATAGGCTTGCCTATCTCCGCTGGTGTCATAGACCGCATACGCAGCCGATAAATAGTCAGGTTGCCAATAGCCCCATCAAGAACGGTTGACATTTGTGAATAATAGGCTTCCAAATCCAGAACTCCTGTACCGCCGACGGCTATTATCGATTTGAGATGTCTTGATTTGCCAGAATCCGGCGAACCGCATCTACAACTGCTTTGGCGGTTTCGGCCGGCGGGAGTTTTCCTATTCGCAGTCGATGTATTTTGTGGCCGTCGAGGCCAGCTTTTATGACAGATGACATCCCGGAAAAGTATGTGTCGAAGTCCATAATCCCCGTTCCGGCGCAAAATATAAGATATGTGTCCCAAATAATAAATTTATTGCTTCTGATACGCAGACTCACTGGTCAATATTATCGCTTCGCCCCAATGGTCTATTGACTTTCTAGCCAATGTGAAACCAATATCGCCAAATCAGCAAAATTGACACTCCCATCCTGATTTAAATCTCCATCCAGCCAAGAAAGGGACGGATAATCTATAACTTTGACAAAGCTGGTGGCAATATCACCGTTAGTGTAACAGCGGAATAAACGATAACCTCTGGCGCTGCTACCGTCGTAATTTTCACGCGTTGTCGACAAACATGCCGTGGTTGTAAATAAAACCCCATCAGACATTTCTACCCGATTACCATGCCAATGACCCGAAATCTGCGCTTTAAGGTTATAGCCGTTAAATAAGGTAAGTACCTCATCAATGTTGGTGAGGCGGTATCGCCCCGTCAAACTATGCATAAGAGGAACATGAGTGCACAAAATTATAGGTGTATTCGCGTCGGTTTCACTTAACCTATCCACAATCCAGTTTTTCTGCTGCTCTGATAATGTAAAAATGTCGTTGCTATCCGGATTGTTGGCATCATCCAGCATCAGAAATTTCCACAAACCGTACGTAAATGTATAATTCCTCGGGCCAAACTGACTCTCATAAACACCTGGTATTGCATCGTGATTGCCGGGAACAGCATAATATGGGGCAAATAGCCTTCCGAGGGCAAGGCGTGCAAGTGTCATTTGACTACTATCCGACTCCTGTGTCAAATCGCCTGTAAAAATACTAAACACAATATTCGCATCCGCATTGATTTTGCCGACCGCTTGATTTATTACTCCAATACTTTCTGTATCAGTAACGTGTAAATCGCCAGCTTGGGCAAATGTAACGGCTATATTCAAACGGCTCTGCAACAAATCCTGCCACTGGGATACAAAAAAATCATCCGGCAAAACTTGTCGGCATACTACAACCCGTGCCACTCTTCCCTGGAAAAATCCTGGAGCATTTTTATTTGAGTAACCCCCTAAAACTAATGGCACAGTCGGCTTACTAACCAGTACACCACTGAGAGATTGCTCTATTTTACACTCGCCATTTACGAAAAACTTTATCTTAGTCCCGTTATACACCAACCCGATTTGGTTCCAGCCAGGTAATGTCGGGGCATAAAAAACAACCGCCTTCTTGGTAGTATTCAGACGTGCAACCCAGTTCTTATTATGCCAGAAATGCGATAATCCATAAACAACGCTGGACTCATCACCGGCATTACAACGACTGACAATCCCCTTATAACCTGAACCTTCCTGAGCAATATAAACCTGTGCAAAAATACTTATTGTGCACCATCCCTCTCCTAAAGGTGTAGGTATATCGACATAACCGCCGTTGGAAAAGTTCAGAACATATATATCCTCAACGGTCTCTACTGTCGCATTAACTATAGTTCCATTTACACCGTCGCAGGATAAATCGGGCAAAATTGTCCCTTCTGTATGCGCAGCATCCCATCTACTCCCTGATGCTATCCGCGACGACAGGGGGACGATTATGCAGACGCACATTAACACCCAACTCCATCTTATCATGTGATTTGTTTCTCCTTCGAACTTCGAAATATTATAATCCAAAAAAGCCAAAAAGTCAAGAAACTTCCCCACGCGATTACCCGTTTTGAAACGCGGTCACCAAATCGCAGTTTTTCGCTCAAGAAACGCCTTTTTTGGAGCAATTAACTGTAACCCCGGAAAACGCTTTGAAAAAGTGCAAAAACCCCCAAAAGACGCAGCCTGAATTGCAGGCACTACCAAATACGCAGTTTACAGATGGTTTTGCAGAATTTTCATGAAGATATCTCGCTCTGGTCGCTCGAGAAAATGGTAATCGCGTGATTTCCCTCATACGTTCTATATCAGTAAAACTAAACTTGATTATTACTTTTCCAATAACAAATCAAGGCCATAGTGGATTTATCCCCTCATCTTGCCGGCAACAATTACACTTTTAATGGCATCCCAGAACCTTTACAACCGCATCTCTCACCGCCTTTCCGGTTTGAGCCGGGCTCAGGCTACCCATACGCAGTCTATATATCTCCTTGCCGGCAAGAGCAGCGTTAATAACCAAGGCCATTCCCGAAAAATACGTCTCATAATCCATAACCCCTGTCCCCGCTGCCCCCAAAAGTAGGTCCTGAGCACAATGGCCTTGTTCATAATACCAGTTACCAATCAAACGAGAGCGGGCCTGTGGCAGATTAAGCTCATCTATATATGTTTTATCGCCAGAATACCGCTCTATAAATAGAACACTGCCCAGCGGAACCGCATCGACAAATTTGGCGTCCGGCAATGCGTTTCGGGCGGGGACCTGCATATGCTCCGGGGTGAAGCGTCGGGCGAAATTTTCAAGTTTAGGAAACGCCATAATGGTTGGACGCACAATCGTTCTGATTCGCTCAAGTACACCCGAGAAGGCGGATGGGACGAGGGGTTTATGTTTGGCTTTGAATAAATGGGGAAAAATCTGTTGGTGATAGGGGTATATGAAAAATGCTTTTGGAAAAGAAAGAAGATGTCCGTCGGAAGATAAAATCGTGTAATCATCGGCTAAGAATGCGGCGTCCGGCAGTTCTTTCAGTAAATATATAATTGCGCTTGTCTTGCCGGTTCCCCCCCAGCCAGGCAGAAGTATGCCCTGTCCCTTGATAGCTATCGCAGCACCATGGACAAAGCTATGTTGCTTTTTTAGCAGTAGCCATTGAATAACTGGCATTACGAACGGTAATAGGTCGCGATTACTGGCTAAGACATAACCATTTTCCTGGTTGACTAAATGCAATTTGTAGTTTTTGATATAAACATGCCGATTTGTGAATAAGTATGACTCACTGGCGAGGGAGTGTTCGCCGATGGTCGGGGACTCATATTGTAATGTCAGATCAATCTGGTCGAGAGGTCCAGTTTCGAAAGGTCCAAAGGCCAATCTAACAGAGCGCTCGCTGGCATGGCCGGCTTCAACTCGCATCCGCACGAGATTATGTATGTTAAAATATAACCACTTACCTTTTGTTTGCATACGCAACGCTCCTTGTTTTGTCCGATGACTCCGGCAATCCGAAGGACGCATACTGTAGAAGATTGAAAAGGTCTTGCTTGTGGGGGCTTTTACTCAGACGAATCGCTTTTTTGAGGCTGAACCGGACTTACCCGGGGCAGGCTATTTGCGTAGGCGACAAGTTCTTTTGCCACCGCCCGTACTTTTTCCTTATCAGTGTATAGAAACAGCCCTTTTCTTTTGGACCAGAGCTGGGAGTTGTCAAGAATATCGGATACCAGAAAGTAGGGTGAATCAGGGTTTTCAGGTCGCTTTCGGATTGTGTTAACATAAGCCCCAAAGATTTCGTAGGGATATTTTATGGCCTTAATTGTTTTTTCATTTGCATAGTAAGTATTTTCAGCAATCCTGCTCTGGCCGAGTCCTGCAAGAATATTATATGGATGCTGCCAATCCAAGGAACCTGCTGGAAACACAAAATCAACCTTGCCTGTTGTTCGTGCAACTTCTTTAATGACCAGTTCTAACCGCTGAAGTTCCATGGCGGTTAACCTTATACGCTTTTCACCTTTCAGATATAATTTCATTGGCGAATCAGCGTATGGCTCTGTATCAAAAGCAACAAAATCAGCACCCATTTCTTTACCTTCAGCACGAAGATGGTAAATTTCGCGGGCGTAATAGTTGGGGTCAAAAATGTCCGTCAGCTTTATATTTTTGTTAGCATAATATGGCCAAAGGTTGCGACCCCATATCAATTTGACATCAGATTTTTTCACCATCTCAATCGCTTTCCGAACGTCAGCATTGGTTTTCCAGTCAGCGTCAGCCCTGTGCATGTACGTCAGCATTACGTGTGTGATTAATCCTGAAGAGATAGCGGTTTTAAGTGATTCCAAGCTATATCCGGCACCACTGTGAAACCATATTATCGTTGGTTTGGTTACAGGTGGTCCTTTTTTGCCATTGTCCGGCTCGACATGAAATTGCCCATCAGAAGCAGAGGCGGAATAGATTTTTACTATCGACCAGAAAACTAACGCGGCGACAGAAGCAGCCGCAAAACCAATCAAGATTTTGTTTGCTCGTTTCATCATGCTTGATCATTTGCGGTCAACTGCTTTTTCATAACGTCAACCGTACGATACAGCTAACTTACTTATTCTCGGTCCGAAACCGTACAGCTTGGGTTAAGGCTTCCATCACTTTTTGGGTGTGAAATTCTGGTGCAAATCTTCCTGTTGCGGTTCTATAACCATTTTCGGCAATCATTGAAGCAAAACTACTATTGCTAACAAGACGAATAATATGTTCAGCTAAGACTTTATCATCTCCAACAGGGAAGAGCAAGCCGTTGTTCCCATCTTCAATTGAATCCTTAATGCCTCCCACAGGCGTTGCGATAACCGGACGTTTCAAAAGCATCCCCTCAAGGACAACGTGACAGAAACCTTCTGCGTGAGAGGGGACAATAACTATTTCCGACTGATTCATAATTGCAGGAACATCATGGCGCCAGCCAAGAAAGTGCACATTTTCAGAGACGCCCAATTCTGCTACCATATCCTGCATATACTTAAGATAGGATTGGTCGTTGCCTATCACGTCACCGGCCAACCACAATGTCGGATTCAATCCCTCCGACTTAAGTCGAGCAACGGCTTTTATTGCTGTATCCTGACCTTTTTTACGAAGAATCGTCCCCGCTACAAGTAATCGTGGGTGTTTCTCAAGCCCAGGCAGGGGCGCCTCCGGAGGTCGGGTACTTCTTTTTAGGGTATCATTCATATCTATTGTATCAAAAACTATTTTTATCTTCTCCCCCGGCACACCGGCAAGCTGCAACTGCCTTGCTGTCTCAGTGGAAATGGCCATCACCACATTTGCACGGTGCTTCAGGAGCCATCGGTCGTATCTAAGAATAGAAGCTGCATCGGGGCAGCCGATATACTCTCTGGCCAATGGATAACGTCGCAAGCTAAGACTGGTACCGAGCAGCAGCAGGCCTTTCGAACTGTTCGACCAGATGACATCGGGATTTATCTGGCGTATTTTCCGAATCAGTCTGCTTCGTAAACGCCCAAAGGCAGGTATTTGACAGAGCATGCGCCAGAGCCGGATTAGCTTCTTATCTCGGTATCCAATCCAAACCGTTTCAGCCTCAGGCAGCAAGATATGGACTTTTACACCCGCTTCTTTAAGTTTGGCATGATAGGGTTCACAAACCCCGTATGCATCAATAACTTCGATATCAACATCATCAAGTCCAGCCAAGCGATTTACCATATCGGCCAAAAGTTGTGAGCCACCACCAAAGTGTATAACAAAATCGAATATAACTATTTTCATGGAAGCGAATACCCTTATGAAACCTCATCACTACTCGATGACCAATGATGATTAAACTTCTTGCCAAAGAATTTCAAACCATGAATCTCACCAATCTTGGAAAACCCCGCTTTTTCTATTCCTCTGACAGAGGCAATATTCTTTGGTGAAGATGTTATATAAACTTGTCTGATGTTCTTTTCTGCAACATACTTCAATATGTGCTGCAGAACTGCCGGATAGATATTTTGCCCTCGAAATTCAGAATCCGTGTGGGCTGATGCGATGTGCGCCTCATCTTTCTTAAGATGGATATGAGCCCACTGTTCCTCAAAACCGGGAGAATAGAACAACCAGCAAACATGTGCCAGTTTGCCTTCACTGAAGCCCAAGAACAACTCGCCTCCGCTATCAAAATGATACTGGACGTATCGGCGAATAGCGCTCTTATTCAAATAGTCCCTAATGCCGACAATCAAATCTATGTCTTCGCGTTTTCCCCTGCGAATCTCCAGCAAACAGAGCGTTTTCACCTTCGTTTTGGGAACCCCCTCAATCTCATAAATGTAAAGCGGCCTATAGGAAAAAACAAATGAGCAGACACGCGACACAGATTTCTTGAACAGCCCTAATGTTCCGTACCTTTGCTGATACGCCTTGAGTTCTTTGAAACCTATTCTTGACATTCAAAACATACGCTCCAAATTGCTCTACGTTTTTTTATGGACAGACTATACAGTTAGTATTTACGGCCTGTACTTTCATCCCATTTGTCTTTGATTATCTGGGCAGGAACTCCACCCACAATAACATTCTCGGGAACATCCTTTGTTACTACGGCATTCGCTCCTATTACTGAATTTGACCCCACTTTAACAGGCCCAAGTATCACCGCACCTGCCCCCACTGAAACA
>Ga0315277_10008233_pt1 | contig 13433 bp, 8 predicted proteins | sample YL17G05_15_MG_FD_203695 | JGI IMG/M metagenome (GOLD analysis project Ga0315277, IMG submission 203695) | Sediment microbial communities from Yellowstone Lake, YNP, Wyoming, USA - YL17G05_15 | ecosystem: Environmental > Aquatic > Freshwater > Lake > Sediment | place: USA: Wyoming | collected...
TATCATGAACTGTCTGGTAGACTTCCTTATAATTGACAGTGTCTTTGAGTCTGTCGCTTTGCTCTGCTCTGGAAAGATCAAGGAAAAGCTCCAAATCCACCTCAAATCTCCTGCCAGTCTCCTTTTCTGCAGGTGAGACCCCGTGAAATCCGTAAAAAATCATATTGTGCAGTCTGATTATACCCATATCTTTTAACTCCGGTATCTTTTCTGCCAGAAGTGGGAATGTTCTCTTATCCTTTCCCCGGCTTCCTTGAGTTTTTCCTCCGGCTGGTTCAGGCTGAGCCGGATGAACCCCTCTCCCTGCCCTCCATATTCCACACCTGGAGAAGCTATCACCCCGGTTTTTCTCAAAAGCATCCGGCAAAACCCCAGGGAAGAATATCTTCCAGGTATTTGTGCCCAAAAAAAGGGTGTGGCTTTTGGTTTTCTTGCTCTCCAGCCCAGGCTCAAAAGAAGTTCGGTCATCACGTCCCTTCTGGCTTTATATTCTTGCTTGTTCTTACTTATTATTGTCTCGTATTCTTCTAAAAGGACCTCAGCCAGTTTGAGCACAAGCCGGTTGGGCTGGCAACTGAAAAGCCTGCTCTGGGATTCCAAACCTGAGATCATCTCCTTATCACCCACGATAAAACCGCAATCTATGCCAGGGATACCGGTGCCTGTGGAAAGCGAATGTAACTCGACTCCGACCCTTTTCCCACCCTCTGCCTGCATCAGACTGGGTGGTTGAAACTCCTCAAAATAGATCTCATTGTAAGATGCATCCTGCACTACTCTGATGTTATTTTTCAAAGCCACTTCTACCAGCTCTTTATAGAAAAAAAGGTCGGCCAACGAGCCTGAGGGGTTATGAGGATAATTTAAGAAGAAAAACTTCCCCTCGTCTTTGTGCTTATTCTTTAGAAGTCCCAGATTCGGCAGGTAATCGTTCCTCTCTAAAAGGGGTAGAACCTCTATCTTCCCTTCAGCTAACAGGGCACAACCTTTATAAAGCTGAGCTGCAGGCTCACATACAAAAGTCTTATCCCCTGGATTTATGAAAGAAAGGGCAAGCTGGGTCAGGGTTTCTCTTTTGCCGGAGTAAAAAAAGACCTCGGTTTTGGGATTCAACAAAACCCCATACCTTCTCTTAAACCATGAAGAGAAAAGCTCTTTTACCTTGAAAATAGTTACTCTCTCTGCATATCCAAAATTCTTCTTATCTTGTAGAAAAGGCAAAATCTTCTGAACAGAGCCTGGTAACGGCAGGGCCGGATCGAATCGGCCCAAATCGATTATCTCTACTCCCTTTTTATCCAGCCTTTTTAAGACCCAGTTGAAATCAAATAAAGGATAGGGTGGAACCTTCTCCAGTCTTACTGCTTTTTCCACTAAGACTTTTCTCATATTTTTTTCAACTTCTCCAACTTATTTAAAGATTCTTTAGAAAACTCCTCTGTTTTACCTAAAATTTTACATAATAGATTGACTTTAGCCAGATGCTCTACCATCTCCAGACGGTTGTAAGCTTCGAATATATCTTTGCCCAAAGTCAAGACCCCATGATTTTCCAATAAGAAAGCATTATGCTTTTCAATAAAAGGAGCGAGAGAGCTCGGCACCTCCTCAGTAGTGGGAGTGGCATAAGGTGTCAATGGGATCTTCCCTAAGAACATTATCACCTCAGGCAGCAGATTTTGGGATAAAGGTAAATGAGCGCAGGCAAAAGCTAAGGAATAAGGAGCATGCGCATGCACAGCCGCATTGATATCTTTTCTTTTTTGATAGACGAATAACTGCATTCTAAGCTCAGAAGAAGGTTCTAAATTTCCTGAGATTTTTTTGCCTTTCAGGTCAACCAGCACCAGGTCTTTTTCCTTGAGAAACCCTTTATTCTTGCCAGCAGGAGTGACCAGGATTCTATTCTCACCGATCCGGATGCTCATATTCCCTTCAGATGCCACCACATATCCTTTTTGATACATCCTTTTCCCGATTTCGACTATTTCTTTCTTAGCTTTGAGAATAGAGCTCATAATTTCCCGGAGAGAATATTAAAAGTTCTGCCGCCCAGATGACAGTCCAAAGAACAGCAAGATGATAATAGCTTCATTTTTTTTAGTCAAGCTAAATTTGATGCTGAAGAAGATTACAGACAGACAGTAGTTTTTCGTAGCGCGACCCTTTAGGGTCGCTTAAAAACGAGGCTAAAGCCTCGCACTGTGAAATACGATCATACGAAATCACCTGTCTCCTCTCCTGTAAGGAGAGGAGAAAAACAGCAGGGGCCCTACCTGCGTGTTCGCCCTGAATCATTAGGACAGACACAGGGGGGCTGTTGCTTAACTCATAGAAATGGTAACTTGAGTCAGGAGTCGTTGACGTAGGGACAGCCCTTGTGGCTGTCCGCATTAGAGTTAGGACAGGGACAAGCCCTGTCCCTACATAAAATTTCTCCCAAAAAAGACTTCGGCAACAGCCCCCAGGGGTCTGCCCCTACATTTTTTTATTCAGAAAACGAGCCCAAAATTTCCTTTTCCAGAGTATAAAGTTTAAACCTCAAATTCTTAAATTGCTCTGCTGAGCCTTTTTTTATGATTTTCCCGAACTCTTCCAAAACCCTCAAAGCTTCTTCTGTTCTTCTTAAATTCGCCTGGACAATCGCTTTTACATCCTTCCTTTTCCCTTCGTGTAGACCCATCCCCTTGGCTCCCAAATCTCTCTGGCTATCCCGGCATAGCAGAAGGAGTTTTTGATCGAAATTCTCCTGGGAGATTTTGGTCAGTTTATGGCGCAGGTTTTTCAGCCCTTTGGAGAGCTTTTCATCCTCCCAGATGAACCTGGCAACCTCTTCGACTACCCTGAGACCTTCCCGAGCACGATTCAGATTAGCATCGATGATGCGGTAAATATTTCTGTTATCTTTCATCTTATTTTTCTCATCTGGGTTGTCAACCACTCCTCCTGTGGCGAAGATGGTTGACCTACAAAATAGGTTTGTAGGTCAAGCATGTCCGCAGGACTGCTTGACAAAATGGATTGTCAATCTAAAAAGTAGTCGCTCGATTTATCGAGCATTTTCGTAGCGCGACCCTTTCAGGGTCGCTCAGGCGAGGCTGAAAGTCTCAAGACCTTGAACGGCCTCGCACTACGAAAAAAAATGATTAGTTGCCCAATAAATTGGGCAACTACAATGCTCTGACCAGTCTTCCATCATTCATCAAAGGAAGAATTTGCAGGGAATTAACCTCAGAGCACAGGTGCAAATCCTTTTCAAAACCTAATTCGATAAGATACCTTCCGTGTGAGGACTTTTTCAGCATTTCCAGAAGGTTACCCTTATATATTTCGTACAATTTAAGCGCAGCATAAGCCGCATCATTCAACTGGCGTACACCCTTTTTAGCAAGAGCATCTATATACAGCCCACCGCAAACAGCATCTTCTATGGAGAACTGGTCTAATTTACCTGAGCAAACAATAAAAAGGTCATTTGAGTTAGAGTTAAGATAATCTGCAACAGTCTGGAAGTTCACAAAGGAACCTACTGCAAGAGAAAGACCAACTGATCCCTTAACAATAGCTTTAGAGCCGTTGGTGGTGGCGAAAATCAGGGTCTTATCTTTTACCGTCTTGGCTTCATACTCAAAAGGAGAGTTACCAAGGTCAAAGCCCTCGATTTTTTTCCCCTTCCTTTCACCGCATAGAAGGGCTGCATCCCTGCCGATCTTTCTGGAAAGCTCAATCGCCGTATCCATCGAGCTGGTGGGGATGATATCTTTGCAGCCATTGTGAAAAGCATAGGCGATGGTGGTGGAAGCCCTTAAAACGTCTATCACTAAAACAGCTTGATTATTTAATTCCTCCTCTTTAACTTCATTTGGAGTAAAAAAAAGGTCAATTTTCATCGTTAGGCAGTCCTCTGTTTATTTGTGAGTGAATTTCTTATAAAAGGGCGGCTTGGTGACTTTTGCCGGATAGTCATTACCACGGATGTTTATGTTTAGTTCCGCTCTGATCTCGGAGTATTGGATATCTACATACCCTAATCCAATCCCCTTTTCCAAAGAAGGTGAAAATGTGCCGGACGTCACTTCTCCGATTTTCTTGGCGTTCTTTTCTATCTGGTAATGCTGTCTGGGAAAGGCTTTATCAGAAAGCTCAAAAGCAACCAGCTTTCTTTTTAACCCTTCCCTCTGCAACTTTAGGGTCGGCTCTTTTCCTACAAAATCACCTTTATCCAATTTTACGATCCAGCCTAATCCAGCTTCCAGAGGATTAGTGGTCTGGTCAATATCGTTCCCATACAGCATATATTTCATCTCCAATCTCAAGGAATCCCTGGCACCCAAACCAATCGGCTCAATTCCGAATTCCTTTCCAGCTTGCATAATCGCACCCCAGAAATGTTCACCATGTTCATTTGGCATATAAAGCTCAAAACCATCCTCACCTGTATAACCTGTACGGGAGAAAAGTATCTCTTTGCCAACGACTTTTCCCTTGGCTGCCCAGTAATATTTGATCTTTTTCAAGTCGACATCAGTTAATTTAGCCATCAGCTTCTCTGCAACCGGTCCCTGAATAGCTAAAAGCGCAATCTGGTCACTCAGGTTTTCCAGTTTCACGTCACCGAACAAGTGTCCTTTTAGCCAGTTAAAATCCTTTTCGATGTTGGATGCATTCACCACTAAGAAGAAACGGTCAGGCAGCCGGTACACCAAGAGGTCATCCACGATTCCGCCATCTTCATAACACATACAGGAATATTGAACCTGATAATCAGACAATTTGGACACATCGTTTGTGGTCGTCTTTTGCAGAAAAGCAAGTGCATCCTTACCCTTGACTTCAAACTCCCCCATATGGGTGATGTCAAAAAGCCCCACGCTGGATCTGACTTTCCTGTGCTCCTCCATTATACCTTTAAACTGAATCGGCATCCAGTATCCGGCAAACTCCACCATCTTGGCATTATTTTTAAGATGGACCTGGTAAAAAGGTGTCTTTTTTGGCTCAGACATAGACAATCCTTTGAAAATTTTTATACTTTTTAGAGAAACTATTTCCCCGTACTGAAGTTTCTTACTAAGTCCTTTCAATCAAAACCAGTTAATTTTCTAATATAATAAAAAAATTTTAAGAGGGGAAATTTTTTTGAGAAATTATTTAGACCTTCACAAGTAGATTGTATCCTGGCAGAAAGTAGAGACAGAATATTGTTCTGTCTCTACTTTCTCAACAAAAAAAAGACTTCCGGTATCCGATTGGTTCGGGTGCCAGACCCAATAGTCGGATTTTATTTCCTTTCGGCTTTTCGTGGTTGTGGCCCGGGTGGGATTGGCGGCTCTGTACGTGCCAGATAGAACATCAACGCATCAGTGCTATCGAGTCTCCCTGGGTTTACCAAACGACGGCTCCCTTGCTTACCGTATACTTTGTCCAACAACAGATCGAAGAGATCCTTCTTGAGCCCCATGAAGGCTACTCCGTATTCATTTCTGAGTATCTCCCAGTCTTGCCGGGTTAGTTTAGACATTCAGATCACCTCCTCTTTTTAATTTTTTTGCTATGCCCTCTAAGCAGGAACCGAATTTATGATGTTTTATAATCCTGCCAGTCGCCTCTTGGCATCTATTAACTGCGGTAGATTTTCATCCGCATTTTTCCAGATTTCCACAAATTTTTGCAAATGACCCCTCGCTTTGTCTTTTTTGCCTTGCTTCTGATAAAGCTGACCAAGTAGATAATGAGTTTGTGCATAATTTGGATTGATTTCAAAGACATCTTCAAATTTCTCTTTCGCCTTATTCAATTCCCCTATCTTAAAATAAGCCTCTCCCAAAGCATTAAGATAATATGTTCGGTCTAAGGACCAGATAGTAGCTGCCTGGTTCAAATTCGCCAGTGCCTGCTGGTTAATGCCCTTACAAAGGAATAACTCTCCTAAAAGATGATAATAATTTGTTCTTAAGTCCTCCGCTTTCGTTTCTTCTATTAATCCTTTAATAGCCAAGACCTCAGAGTCAGCCTGTTCGAACATTTCTTTTTTGAGAAAAGTTAGCCCTCGAATCCAATGAGCTTTTATCATCTGTGGATCAAGTTCCAATGCCTTTTGGCATTCTTGAACAGCTTGATCATATTCACCCTTTAAGAAATAGAGATTGCTCAAGTTAAGACGACCTTCCGCCTGTTTAACTTCACTCAGGGGCAAAGCAAGATATCTTTCGTAAAAACGCATTGCCTGGCTATACATACCTTTCGCCAGATTAACATCTCCAAGGAGAGCAGAAGTGACAGGATAATCTGGTTTTATTTCCAAAGACCGCTGCAAATTAGTTATCGCCTGATCATAATCACCAACCACTAAGTTGATCTCCGCTAAAACATCAAGCGGATAAGCCTGATTTGGTAAAAGAGCCACGTATTTATTAAATGCTCCAAGCGCTTTTTTCCATTCTTCTTTGCGGAGATAAGCCCAGCCCAGGAGGTTGTAAGCAAAACTGCTGCTACTGGTAACTCCTTGAGGATCAAGCTCTAATATTTTTTTGAACTCGGATATACCCTCATCATACATCCTTTTCTTCTGGTAATAGACTGTTCCCAGATCGAGATGAGCGCCTATGTTTTCCGGGTTTAGGCTTATTAACCTTTTATAATAGTTGATGGCCAGGTCCCAATCTTGTTTTATGTAAGCCTCCAATGCAAGGATTCCAACTAATGTTTCCTCAGTCCCTTTGCCATAATTGGTAGCGATCGTCTTAGTTTTATCAATGATTTTTAGTGCCATTGTATTGTCCCCAATAGTATAGTATTGCCGTGCTAAAGCACTGTAAGCTTCGACAAAAGTTGAATCTATGGCTACTGCTTTTTCCAAATTGTCGATGGCTTCTGGGTTATACATCCGATAGGCTGCTTCTCCTCCAGCAAAATAATATTGGTATGCTTCTAAAGAGGTAGTGGTAAGTTCCGCTATATCTTTCTTCTCTGCTTGGATTTCCTTCATGGAAATTTTTATCCCTCTTTTGATCTTGTCCGTGAGGTCATCCACTAAATGCCCCAGGATACTATCTTCGCCCTTATCTTTGACCTTATAGGGTGTTGCTATCTGTTTTTTTGTATCAACATTCAGCAATCGCGAATTTAACACAAATGTATCTCCGCTCTTGGTAAGGCTTCCCAATACCATAACCTGAACACCCTTCAATTTACAAAGTTTAAACCATAAAGAGTCGGCAATGATTTTCACTTCTTCACACCCAAGCGATTTCAAGCCATCCAACATCTCTGGGAAAGTCATGACTTTAAGATACCTCGATGTGCTGAGATCGGTAATTAATAAATCTGCTAAAACCTTGCGCAGATAATCATATTTATCTTCGCCGGTCTGATTGTCAAAAAACATCACACCGATAGGTATCTTTCTGGGAATTTGTTTTTCCTTATAACGCACAAACAAAAATATCAAGATGAAAGCTAAAACCAAGGCTAAGGAAAAAAGAATTGCCTGACTAATTTTTCTTTTAATCCCGGGTCTTTTAACTACCTCAAAGCCACTCTTCACAGCCCGTAAATCTGTCAGCAACTCTCCTGCGTTTTGATATCTGTGGTCAGGATCCTTTTCAAGAGCTTTTTTAACTATGATGTCCAGACTTTCTGGAACATTTTTATTCAATTCAATAATCGGTTGGGGATCTTTATTTAAAATGGAATAGATCACCGCCTGCTCATATTCGCTTTTGAAAGGCAGTTGCCCGGTTAGCATCTCATATAGCACAACCCCTAACGACCAGATGTCTGTTTGGTTATCAACCTTTTCTCCGCGGGCCTGTTCTGGAGACATATAAGCTATAGTGCCCATAGTCGAGCCGGTTTTGGTGAGCGTCGTACGTCCAGCCAATTTTGCCAGGCCAAAATCCATAATCTTCGCCTGACCCTTGGTGGTCACCATTATATTTCCGCTCTTGATATCCCGGTGAATGATACCTTTATCATGTGCCTCCCTTAAACCTTCTGTAACCTGTATGGCAATATCTATGGTTTCATCTATCTTCAATGGTCCTCGCTCGATCTTCTTTTTCAATTCCTCCCCGTCACAATAAGCCATACAGATAAACAATTGACCATCCTCGGTCTCATTGATCTCGTAGATGGTGCAGATGTTGCTATGTTCTAAGGCCGAGGCGGTCTGGGCTTCGCGGATAAAGCGCTCTTTAGCCTCTGTGTCGCGGGTCAAATCCGGCGGCAGAAACTTCAGGGCAACGGTGCGTTTGAGCCTGGTATCCTCAGCTTTATAGACCACACCCATTCCCCCTTCACCCTGCTTCTCTAAAATCCTGTAATGAGAAATGGTTCTTCCCAGCATTTCCTAGGCCCTGATATAGCTTTGATTGTAATTATAATAAATAAACAAATCGCTTGATTGTCAATTAAGAAAGTGAAAAAAGTGGTCACAGGAGGAAGGGTGGAGTCAAGCTCCACCCCTACGAGACTTTCAAAAAAAAGGACAGAACAATGTCCTGTCCCTACAAAAAAACGGGCGACTCTCAGGGTCGCCCCTATATTCAATTCGTCATCCGTCATCAGTCATCAGATATTATCTTGTCATCCATCATCCGTCATTTTTTTTTATCCCTACGGGTCGCAAGGCTTTTATCGACTTCCATCTGTCATTAGTTAATATTAAGCACCTTTTTCAAAAACTTCCCCGTATAAGAGCTTTCATTCTGAGCCACCTGCTCCGGTGTTCCGCTGGCGATTAATTCTCCACCCTCATCCCCGCCTTCCGGACCTAAATCGATGATATAATCTGCGGCTTTGATCACGTCCAAGTTATGCTCGATGACCACCACTGTGTTACCTAATTCCACCAGACGGCCCAGAACCTTTAAAAGCATCTTTATATCCTCAAAATGCAGACCTGTGGTCGGCTCATCCAGAATGTAGAAGGTTTTGCCAGTGCTAACCTTAGAAAGCTCGGTCGAGAGTTTAACCCTCTGGGCTTCTCCCCCGGATAAAGTAGTGGCAGACTGGCCCAAATGGATATATCCCAGTCCGACTTCCTTCAAAGTCAAGAGCTTCCTACGAATGCTGGGTATATACTCAAAAAAGGTTAACGCCTCATCCACAGTCATATCTAAAACCTCAGCGATGTTCTTCCCCTTATACCTTATCTCTAAGGTTTCACGATTATACCTCTTTCCTTTGCACACCTCGCAGGGAACATAAACGTCTGGCAGAAAATGCATCTCTATTTTGATAATTCCATCTCCCTCGCAAGCCTCGCACCTTCCACCTTTCACGTTGAAACTAAACCTTCCAGCCTTATAACCCCTGACTTTTGCCTCAGGAATCTGGGCAAAAAGATCCCGGATAAAGGTGAAAACCCCGGTATAAGTCGCAGGATTAGAACGGGGAGTTCTTCCAATTGGAGACTGATCGATATTTATCACCTTATCTATTTTCTCAAGCCCAATTACATCCTCATATTTTAGCGGAGCGATGTTCGAGCCATAAAAGTGGTTTGCCAGCACTCTGTATAAGGTTTCATTTATAAGGGTAGATTTCCCAGAACCAGAGACCCCGGTTATGCAGGTGAAAACACCAAGGGGTATGTCCACCTTAATCTTTTTGAGATTATTTCCTGAAGCACCTAATATCGAAAGGTAATCTCCATTGGATAACCTCCTTCTTTTTGGAATCGGGATGGAGAGTTTGCCTGAGAGGTACATCCCGGTCAAAGACTGGCTGTTTTTCTTGATGGAAAGAGGAGGACCACAGGCAACTACACTGCCCCCTTGTTTACCTGCACCTGGTCCTAAATCTATCACGTAATCAGCAGTCTCAATGGTCTCCCGGTCATGTTCCACTACCAGGACTGTGTTCCCTAAATCTCTCAAACCCAAGAGAGTATTGAGCAGCCTTTTGTTATCCCTCTGGTGTAATCCGATTGAGGGTTCGTCCAGAATATACAATACCCCGACTAATCTTGAGCCTATCTGAGTAGCCAGTCTTATTCTCTGAGCCTCGCCCCCAGAAAGGGAACTGGCTGCCCGATCTAAGGTCAGATAATCCAGACCCACGTCTACCAGGAATCCTATTCTCTCGTTTATTTCCTTCAGTATCTGCCTGGCTATCTTCTGGTTTCTTTTGGAAAGCGAAAGGTTCTGGAAAAACTCTCTTGTCTCTTTGATGGATAAGGCAGTAAGCTGGCTTATGGAAAGCCCACCGACTTTAACTGAAAGGCTTTCCTGCTTTAACCTGGCACCTCCGCATTCCAGGCAGGGTTTTATGCGCATGAACTTCTGAATCCACTCCCTTATCCCTTCAGATTCTGTCTGAATATATCTCCTTTCCAAATTCGGTATCACTCCTTCGAAGGTTCCTAAATATTCCCCTTTCCCCTTACCATTCTCAAACTCCCATTGAAATTTTAACTCCTCTTTAGTGCCGTATAAGACTGCTTTCTGAACTTCTTCACTCAGTTTTTCAAAAGGGGTATATAAGTTAAATTTATAATGATTAGAAAGACCTCTCAGCCTATGCATGTAGTAACTTCCAAAAGGGACTCCCCAGGGAAGGATTGCTCCCTGGGCTATGGAGAGTTTCGGATTCGGCACCACCAAATCCGGGTCAACTTCCATTTTAGTCCCCAGGCCAGAACAGGCAGGACAGGCCCCAAAAGGGGAGTTAAAAGAGAACATCCTGGGAGTTAGCTCTTCATAACTGATATTGCAATGCGGACAGGCATAATGTTCTGAGAAAACCAAATCTTCTTTGTTATTTACATCTATCAGAATTATACCGGAGCCTAATTTTAAAGCAGTTTCTATGGAATCTGCCAGCCTTTTCTTTATCTTATCACCCACTATAAGTCTGTCTACTACTACCTCGATGTTATGTTTCTTCTTTTTGTTAAGTACCGGCTCTTCTTCTATCTCAAATATTTTTCCATCTACTCTGATCCTGACAAACCCCTCCTTTTTGACTTCCTGAAACAGGTCCTTGTATTCGCCTTTCCTTCCCCTGACCAGAGGGGCTAAAACCGAGACTTTGCTGTTCTTCGGCAAAGCTAAAATCGCATCTACTATCTGCTCTGCAGCCTGCTGGGTGATTTGCCTCCCGCACTTGTAACAAAAGGGGATGCCTACCCTGGCATAAAGGAGCCTCAGATAGTCATAGATCTCGGTAATGGTGCCAACTGTGGAGCGGGGGTTCTTGGAGGCGCTTCTTTGTTCAATAGAGATAGCTGGAGAAAGTCCTTCTATAAAGTCCACATCCGGTTTTTCCATCATCCCTAAGAACTGCCGGGCATAAGCGGAAAGTGACTCCACATATCTCCTCTGACCTTCAGCATAGATGGTATCAAAGGCTAAAGAGGATTTGCCAGACCCAGAAATCCCGGTGATGACCACTAATTTATTCCTGGGAATCTCTAAATCGATATCCTTTAGATTATGCTCCCTGGCACCTTTGATCTTTATTATATCTTGTGACATTTTCACCTGTATTACGGATTAACCGTTAGAAATATATAAAGGCATAGACCTTTTAGCAAGAAATGATAAATTAAGTCATATCTGGCAACCTGAAATCTTGAAGAGGACAGAGAATAAATGTTAATATAAGTGGAAATTTGGCGACAAAGTTTTCACCCGCCATATTTTGTAGTGATATAATCTACAAAAACTTACACGTCAACTATTGCCCAGGGAAAGACTAATCAGTCCATTTTTCAGTTCGATTTTTGAGCTGCGTTTCGATGATAATGTCATCTGGATTAAGAAGTTAAGAGAACTTTCTACCTTTTGCTTTGACCGTGGAGATTTAACGCAGTCAATTGCGAATGGCATTCAAAATTTGTTAATAAATTTATAAAAAATAGTTGACAAAGAAAAACTAATATAGTAATTTCAAAGCTCTAAAGTTTTAATGAGGTTGAGAAAACGAAAATAATTTCTTCAAGGTCTGATCTAAAGGAGGTGTAAGCTCTAATTTTTTGTCCTGTTTTTTTTCGAACCCTTAAATTCAAGGAGCAGATATGAGATTTAAAAATCTGTTTATCTCTTTTTTTCTGTTTTTCCTCCTTATTTACCCTTTACGGGCTTATTCCTCCGGATTAACCCCTTCAGGCGTGGGAGCAAAGGCACTTGGTTTAGGAGGAGCTTTCCGCGGGCTGGCAGATGACTGGAGCGCCTCGTTCTGGAACCCGGCTGGACTTGCTTTCCAGACAAAATCCGAGGTCAATTTTTCCTTTATGGTATTGAGCCCCAGGCCTAAATATACACCTGATGTAACATTTTCTGTAAATGGGAAGGATTGGTACGAAGTTGGTTACAGAGATGGCACTAAATGGTATCCGGATGACAAAACCTTCACCTTGCCCAGTTTCAGCGGATTTTTGAAATTCCCGGAGTTGAATGGATTCATCACTGGACTGGCTTTTTTCATCCCGTACCGCAGCAGTTTTGAATGGGATTTATTTGATCCCCTACCCGGTTATAACAATAATATTCCCTACCCAGGCATAGACCACAAAGGGGATATCACTGTTCTGGACTTTCATCCCAGTGTAGCCAGACAATTTATGGAAGGGAAGCTCTCCTTAGGAGCAGGTATAAGTATCCAGAAAGGAGATTTAACCTTAAGAAAGTTAGATTTAATCCCAACAGATTTCCCTGATCCCTATAACAACAGACCGCGTGACCTCTTTGCAGTAGACAACAATTTCGAAGGGGATGGCTGGGGGTTTGGAGCCAATATCGGTCTATTATACAAAGCTTCTCCCAAGTTTCAAATAGGCATTTCTGTGAGGAGCCCTGTAAGCATAAAACTATCAGGGACCAGAACCCTTACCGCATACCTGCCCAATGATTCTCTTACAGCCAGTCAAATTGAGCCGATCGACCCGGTTGCCGCAAGCCATTTGAGGGGCTATACTCTGAGTTCATCTTTTGACTCTGAGACTAAATTAAAATTGCCAGCAGATCTCGGAGTCGGGGTTGCGATTATGCCTTATTCCAACCTCATCCTGACCGCAGATATCAATCTTACGACCTGGTCCAGCTTAAAGGAGTTGAAATTCACTGAGACAGGAAAGGATCCCTTCGGGAACCCTGTCAATTATACGGTTCCATTTAAGTGGAAAGATGTGACCAGGTTCAGCCTGGGACTGGAATATCTGCCGGCTAAAAAGTTAGCTTTAAGGGCTGGTTATTTTCTGGATCCAACAGCTACTCCGGATGAGACCCTTAACCCCATGTTTTACGACTCCGGAGAAAAAAACGGATATACCCTGGGCGTAGGTTACCAGGCCCAATCCTTCGAGTTCGGCTACTCATACGAGTTCACCGGTTACAAGGAGAAGTTCTTGAAACCTACTGAGGGTGTGACTCCTTCGTCTCTAATCAATCTTCCTGGAAGATACGAGAATGGAAATCATACTTCTTATT
>Ga0315277_10008234_pt1 | contig 13433 bp, 11 predicted proteins | sample YL17G05_15_MG_FD_203695 | JGI IMG/M metagenome (GOLD analysis project Ga0315277, IMG submission 203695) | Sediment microbial communities from Yellowstone Lake, YNP, Wyoming, USA - YL17G05_15 | ecosystem: Environmental > Aquatic > Freshwater > Lake > Sediment | place: USA: Wyoming | collected...
CCGTGATTGACGGCGCGACCAACGGAGTGATCACGACCGTAGCCGCAGGCTCCTACCCTTATGCCCTCTGCTACAACTCGACCAACAACAAGGTCTACTGCGCGAACTACAATAGCGACAACGTGACCGTGATTGACGGTGCGACCAATGGAGTTGTCGCGACCGTGGCCACAGGCGATGGACCTTGGGCCCTCTGCTACAACCCGACCGACAACAAAGTCCACTGCGCGAACCGCTATGGCGACAACGTGACCGTGATTGACGGCGCGGCCGACACCGTCATCGCGACCGTGGCCGTGGGCACCTCCCCTTGTACGCTCTGCCACAACCCGGCCTACAACAAGATCTACTGCGCGAACGGCAATAGCGCCAGCGTGACCGTGATTGGCGGCGCAACCAACGGCGTGATTACGACCATCACGGTCCGCAGTGGCCCGATTGACCTCTGCCAGAATTCGGCCCAGAACCGGATCTACGTCGCCAACGCCGGCGGTTCCAGCATCTCGGTGCTGCGCGACTCGGGCGGAGGGATTGAGGAGAGCTTCAGGCCTCAAGTCGCAAGCCCCAAGCCCGCGGCCACCATCGTCCGCGGCGTGCTGTTCCTGCCGGGAGCCCCAAGCCACGAGCCCCAAGCCGCACGTTTGCTGGACATCAGCGGGCGGAAGGTGCTGGACCTGAAGCCGGGCGCGAATGATGTGCGGGCGCTGGCGCCCGGCATCTACTTCGCCCGGTTCGGGCCGTCGGCCTCTAGCGGTCAGCCGTCAGCCGTCGCCAAGGTGGTCGTGACAAGATAGGAGGGTAGAGTGAAGAGACTGATAGTCGTGCTGGTCGCGGTCTTGCTCGCCGCGGCGCCGGCGCAGGATTCGCTCAACTGCCGGCTCGTCGGCCACTGCAATACGCCCGACTACGCCTACGGCGTGGCGGTTGCCGGTAGCTATGCCTACGTGGCAGACGGGGTCGCCGGACTGCGGGTGATAGACGTGTCGAATCCCGCAAACCCGCAGGAGTGTGGGTACTATGACACGCCGGACTATGCTCTGGGAGTGGCAGTTGCCGGAAGCTATGCCTATGTGGCGGACAACGTGGGCGGGCTGCGGGTGATAGACGTGTCGAATCCCGCAAACCCGCAGGAGCGTGGGCATTGTGACATACCGGGTTGGGCTAGTGGTGTGGCAGTTGCCGGCAGCCGTGCCTACGTGGCAGAGAATGATTCCGGGCTCCTGGTGATAGACGTGTCGAACCCGGCGAACCCGCAGGAGCGTGGGCACTGTGACACGCCGGGCCAGGCTTGGGGCGTGGCAGTTGCCGGAGGCTACGCCTACGTGGCAGACTGGATGGAAGGGCTGCGGGTAATAGACGTGTCCGACCCTGCGCACCCACAGGAACGGGGGTGCTGTTACACGATGGGCTTGGCTTTGGGTGTGACTGCCGCCGGCAGTTATGCCTACGTGGCGAACGACTGGTACGGGCTGTGTGTGATTGATGTATCGAACCCCGCGGACCCGCAGGCGCGCGGGTACTGTGAAACGCCGGGTTCGGCTTGTGGCGTAGCTGTCACTGGCAGCCATGCATATATGGCAGACGATGGTGGGCTGCGGGTGATAGACATAACAGACCCCGCGAACCCACAGGAGAGCGGGTACTATGACACGCCGGGCCGGGCTTTCGGCGTGGCGGCTGCCGGCAGTTATGCCTATGTGGCAGATGAGGCTGACGGGTTGCAGGTAATCTGGTTCTACGGTGATGGAGTCGAGGAAATGCCGAGTGCCGAAGTGCGAGCGACGAACCGGTTGCCGACCATCGTCCGCGGGGTGCTCATTCTTCCGGCCTCGACGTGTCCCCGTGTCTCCGCGTCTTCTGTCCTGATCGACATCAGCGGCCGGAAGCTACTGGACCTGAGGCCCGGCGCTAATGATGTGCGGGCGCTGGCGCCGGGGGTGTACTTTGTCAGGCAGCAGTCAGCATCCAGTAGTCGGCACCCAAGGCTGTCAGCCGTTGGCCGTGAGCCGTGGACCGTCTCCAAGGTCGTGATTGCGAAATAGGAGGGAAAGGTGAAAGCACTTGTGTCCGTGTTCGGTCTGAGCCTGCTGCTGGCCGGTATTGCGTCTGCCGACTCGCTCAACGTCAGGCTCATTGGTCACTGTGACACGCCAGGCAATGCCTGGAACGTGGCAGTGAGTGGAGATTACGCCTACGTCGCGGAGTACGATTCCGGGTTATCGGTTATCTCAGTCGCTGACCCGGCACATCCGGTTGATGTCGGGTTCTACGACACGCCGGGCTGGGCCCAGGGCGTGGCAGTGAGCGGGGACTATGCCTATGTCGCGGATGCATACTCGGGCTTGCGCGTTATCTCGGTCGCTGACCCGGCGCATCCGGTAGAAGTCGGGCACTGTGGCACGCCGGACCAGGCCAGAGACGTGGCAGTGAACGGAGACTACGCCTTCGTCGCGGATGACTATTCCGGTCTGCGGGTCATCTCAGTCGCTGATCCAGCCAATCCAATTGAAGTCGGGAACTGCGACACGCATGGCGCTGCCTTTGGCGTGACGGTGAACGGAAACCATGCCTACGTGGCTGCTGATACTGGCGGTCTGCGCGTGATATCGATCGCTGACCCGGCGCATCCGACTGAAGTCGGGCACTGCGGTTCGTACTATTTCTATGACGTGGCGGCAAGTGGGGGCTACGCCTATGTTGCGGCTCGTCCTCGGGGTGACGGCCTGCGCGTCTTCGCCGTCGCTGACCCGGCGCACCCAGCTTACGTCGGGTTCTGCGCCGCGCCGGGCTATGCCTACGGGGTGTCCGAGAGTGGAGGCTACGCCTATGTCGCGGATAACTTCGACGGTTTGCGCGTCATCTCGGTCTCCGACCCTGCGCATCCGTCTGAAGTCGGGTACTATGATACGCCTGGACAAGCCTTTGGACTGGCCGTGAGTGGGGGCTACGCCTACGTCGGGGACGCGGGTTCCGGGTTGCGTGTCATTTCGATTGCCGACCCGGCTCATCCGGCTGAAGTCGGGTACTACGATACGCCGAGTTGGGCCAGGGGCGTGGACGTGAGCGGGGATTATGCCTATGTCGCAGACGGGTCTCCCGGGCTGCGGGTCATCTCAGTTGCCGACCCGGCCCATCCGGTTGAAGTCGGGTACTGCGACACGCCGGGCAGTGCCGAGGGCGTGGCAGTTGGTGGGGGCTATGCCTATGTCGCGGATGGCGTTGCCGGGTTGCGGGTCATCTCGGTTGCCGACCCAGCGCATCCGGTTGAAATCGGGTTCTGCGACACGCCGGGCGATGCCTGGGGCGTGGCCGTGAGCGGGGACTATGCCTATGTCGCGGATTGGTACGCCGGGTTACGGGTCATCTCGGTTGCCGACCCAGCGCACCCTGTTGAAGTCGGGTACTACGGCACGCTGGGCCGTGCCTGGGGCGTGGCTGTGAACAGGGACTACGCCTTTGTCGCGGATGACAATGACGGGCTGCGTGTCATCTCAGTTGCCGACCCAGCGCGCCCTGTTGAAGTCGGGTACTACGACGCGCCGGGCGGTGCCCTTGGCTTGGCCGTGACTGGCGACTATGCCTACATCGCATATGGTGAGGCCGGCTTGCAGGTCTATCAGTTCTACGGTGGAGGAGTTCAGGAAACGATGAACGATGAACGCTGGACGATGAGTTCGCAGCCGACCGTCGTCCGCGGCGTGCTGGTGCTAGGCGCAGCAGGTAGTAGACAGAACACAGGATACAGGGCGGAACTGCTGGACGCGGGTGGGCGGAAGGTCCTCGACCTCCATCCCGGCGCGAATGATGTGCGGGCGCTGGCGCCGGGAGTTTACTTCGTCAGGGAAGCACAGGCTCAAGCCCAAGCTGTCCGCAAGGTCGTGGTGACGAGGTAGGTGAGGGGTTAGCAGGTAGCAGTTAGGAGTTAGCAGTAGCTGGGGCGGGCGAAAGCCCGCCCCTGAGTTCAAGGTGAAAGAGGGAGGGACCTACGGCTTCGGTACGTCGATGTCGAACACGTCCTTCCGAATCTTGGCCAGGACCTTGGGGTCGCAGCCGCGGGCTGCGGTCAGTCGAGGCCCGTTACGCCGAATAGGGTCGGGGCGATGGTGCTGCGGGTTAGACTGCTCTGCTACTACGCTGGCGGTTCGCCGATGTTGAAGACCTGGGTGCGGACGGTCGCAAGCACCTTCGGGTCCAGGCCGCGGCTTGCCCACTTCTCCAATAGTACCTGCGCCTCGATGGCAGCGCTGTCGCCGGCAATCTGGCGCCCGGCTGTGAGTTTGTAGAGTTGACGGCCGAAGTTAAGGTACGGGACGTAGTTGATCGTATTCACCCCGCAGGAGTTCAGTGTCTCGCGCACCTTGATCTCGGCTGCGACCATGCCGGCAACGGCGGCTTCATAGTGAGCCCCCATGGTTGCACGCTTCGCCTCGAGGATCTGTTTGACCCGGTCGAGGTTGTACTTCACTTCCCAGTTCTCTCTCCGTCTTTCTGAGTCCTTCATGATTGACCCTCCGTTTCTTCGGATGCCCTTGCTGTTCCCAGGCACCGCCGACTTCGCTGCGGCAGTTCGGGTTTCGCTACGTTTTGCGCGTACCGCCCTGTGCCACGCTGAGATGCGCGCACCCCTGCGCTCAGGTTGTTGTGCTGCCAAGCACACGCACTCGCCGTCAGCGCTGACGTAGAAATCTTACATCACCGGCAATATCAAGTCAACAGCGACTCCATACACCTAAGTGATTGTGAAATAGCGTATTATACGACAGATTCCAATATGAATCGTCAGCAAAGTAGCAAGACAAGTGGTTTACCGAATCAAATGGGGAACCGTTCCCCCAACGGTTCCCCGAGTAGTTGCATGACTGGTCTGACCAGTGATTGGCAGTATGAATGGACGAATGAATGGTGCAATGAATCTAAGTATCGTTCGACCAGTGACTTGACGGTCGAATCGTAGGGCGAATCGCAGGTCCAGCCGTCTATTCACTCGACAACTCGCTGCTGGAACGAATCGTAGAGCGAATCGTCTAGTCAGCCGTCCAATCAATCGTAGGTTCAATTGAAGGATCGATTGTCGAATGAATGGTCAAATGAATCGCCGAATCGCTGGTATTGCTTCGGCCTGATCGACGATTCTCCTGCCTGGTTCTGGGCTGCGGCGCGCGATGCGTCTGGTTCCGGGTCGAGCAACGTGTGAAGCGGCGACGGCCGCACGGCTGCGGACAGGGGTGCCGGTAGTAACGCGAGTTTGAGCACGACCGCAGGATTGCGGCGTGGTGCCGGCCGAGATGAACGCGGCCTCGTTCGATGCTCTGACCTCAGCCGTCAAGTGGGTTTCCGGGCGAGCCCTTAGACGAGCCTTGACCGAGGCTCTTGCCGTAGCTGCCAGATGAGCCTTCCGGCGACCTTTGCGGTCTGCATTGTCCGGCGGGATGGCTTGAAAGGGGCCGGTTCTTTGATATAGTGCCCTCTATGAAGCACCATCGCGGATTCATCCTCGCGATTGACGGCCCTGCCGGCTCGGGCAAGAGCACGACCGCGCGGCTGTGCGCGGAGCGGCTTGGATTCCGGCACCTCGACACCGGCGCTATGTACCGGGCCTTGACGCTGAAGGCGCTGCGGACAGGCACGATCATAGCAAACCCGAGGCCCCTGTTTGCGCTGTTGCAGCGAACCAGTGTCAGGGTCGCGTGGGACAGGCGTGGGATGCGGACTTTCCTGGACGGGAAGGACGTAAGCATGGAGATTCGGTCTCCGGAAGTGAGCGCGTTGGTTTCGGAGGTGTCGGCGATTTCCTCGGTGCGTCGCAGAATGGTGGTTGAGCAGCGGCGGGTGGCTGCGGGACAGGCGGTCGTTTGCGAGGGACGGGATATAGGCAGCGTGGTTTTCCCGGATGCCGACCTCAAGGTATTCATCGAGTGCGACGTGGCCGAGCGGGCGCGACGCCGTCAGTTGGAGCTGGCCGGGCAGGGTGTGCGGACCGGGCGGAAGGCAGTGCTGGCCAATCTGGTCAAGCGCGACCGGATTGACTCGGCCCGCGAGGTGAGCCCGCTCCGGCGTATGCCGGACGCGGTCCTCATTGATACAACGTATCTGACGATTGAGGAGCAGACCGCAATAGTATGCGATCTGGCGCTACGCAGATCAGGACTCAAGACGCCCGGCAAGTCAGAAGCCAAAAGCGAAAAGCCAAAAGCCAAAGCGGGTGCAGGCGGAAGGCGGAAAGCGGCGAAGTGAGGATCCGATGGATGTTCGGGTACGCCATCGTGTACGCGTTCGGGCAATTCGTGCTGAAGGTGCGCGTCACCGGACGGAACAAGCTGGTTCCCGGGCCGCAGATACTTGCATCCAACCACGTCTCGAACTTCGACCCATTGCTGGTAGGCCTCGGCTCGCGACGCGAGATTCACTTTCTGGCCAAGGAGGAGTTGTTCGCAGCCTCGCGCTGGTTTGACTGGCTCATTCGCACCTATAACGCGTGGCCGGTTCGGCGCGGCGGGGCGGACGCAGCCGCCATCAGGAGTTGTTCGTGGCTGCTCGGGAAGCGCCAGACCATCGTGCTCTTTCCGGAAGGAACCAGAAGCAAGACCGGCGATATCAGCCGCTTCAAGCCCGGCATCGGGATGCTCGCTGTCCACAATCATGTACCGGTCGTGCCCGTTCATCTGGCGGGCGTGGCGCGTTCAATCATCTCGTATTGGACCGACCGGGACTTTGTCAGGCGCGGGTATCGGAAGAAGCCGCAAAGGAACGAGGGCATCCGGATAGCCTTTGCGGACCCGGTTTACCCAGAGGGTTTTGCCGCCGACCGGCAGGGATACGAGGACATGACGCGGGAAGTGGAGCAAAGAGTTCGAGCATTGGCAGGGCAGCAGACGCACTGTCCGACAGGGGCCTCTGAGGCCAAGTCAGAAGGCAGAAGCGAGAAGCTAGATGGCAGAAGTTAGGACAGGAAGCGGACTGAGTATGAAGTCAGAAGGCAAAAGCCAAAAGGCAAGAGCCAAGACGCGGAAGGCGAGAGGCGGGAGGCGAATGGCGAAGGGCGGACGCCACGCGGTTATTGTGGCGAGGCCGACGGGGTTCTGTTTCGGGGTCGAACGAGCCATCGGGCTCGCGAAGGCGGGGAAGAAGCAGTTTGGGCAGATATCGACTTTGGGAGAGTTGGTGCACAACCCCCTGGTGCTGAGTGAGCTTGAGCGCGAGGGCATCAGGTCAGTCCGGCGTGCCCAACAGGTGAGTGACGGGGCGCTGGTCATTCGCGCCCACGGGTGCCCGCCCAAGACTCTCGCGGAGTGCCGCAAGCTGCGAATCGCGGTCGTGGATGCCACCTGCCCGTATGTCCGCAAGGTCCAGAACGTCGCCCGCCGTCTGAAGGAGCAGGGCTACACCGTGGTCGTGGTCGGCGAGCGGAATCACCCCGAAGTGAAGTCCATTCTTGGCTATTGCGAGGGGCGGGGCCGGGTCTATTCGCCACGGATGCGGGTGCGGGGCGGCAAAGTCGGGGTCGTGGCCCAGACTACGATGTCCCGCGAGCGGCTAAGGGAAGCAGTTGCCAACCTTTCCCGGTTTCGCTATACTGAGCTTCGGATCTTTGACACCATCTGTGAGGAGGTGGCTGCCCGACAACAGGCCGCTGCCCGAATCGCACAGCAGGTGGACCTGGTAGTCGTGGTCGGCGGCCGCAACAGCGCCAATAGCTCCCGACTCGCCGAGATTGCCCGCAACGCGGGCTGTCACGTCGTCTTTGTGGAACGGGCCGCCGAGGTCCCGTGCCGGATTGTCGCCAAGGCCGGCCGGGTCGGAGTGGTGGCAGGTTCGTCTACGCCGTCACGGGTGGTGCGCGAGATCGTTGATATTGTCAGAAATCCCGCTAAGGAGGACCGTTTTAATGTCAGTTGAGGATAGCAAGCAGGTAGGCGCAATTGGCCTGCCTGAGTCCGAAGAAGTTAAGCCCGTCGCGCCGGAAACCCGACCTGAGGTGCCGCCCGCGCCGAAGACAACCGCCGAACTCTACGCGGATTCTTTCCCGCGGCTGCGGATTGGTGACATCGTCACCGGCCGCGTGGTCAAGCGGCTGACCAACGCCGTTCTTGTCGATATCGGCTTGAAGGCCGAAGGGGTGCTGTCGGTTGATGAGTTCCGGAACCGCGACGAGGCCGCCGAGGGGCGCGAGGTCAAGGTGTACCTCGAGTCCTTCGAGGACCGGGATGGGTTCCCAGTCATCTCCAAGAAAAAGGCCGACTTCCAGCTTGCCTGGGAGACCATCAAGCAGAAGTCCGAGAGCGCCGAGGGCGTGCCCGCTACCGTTATCAAGCGCGTGAAGGGCGGACTCGCGGTCGAGATTCTCGGGCTGGATGCGTTCCTGCCCGGTTCGCAGGTGGACCTGCGGCCGGTGCCGAATCTTGACGACCTTATCAACAAGCAGCTCGAGGTCAAGATCCTCTCGGTCAACTGGTACAAGAAGAACATCGTGGTGTCGCGGAGGTTGCTGCTTGAGGAGCGCCAGGATGAGATTAGGCGCGAGCTGTTCAGTCGACTCAATGTCGGCGACGTGATTGACGGGACGGTGAAGACGATTACCGACTTCGGCGCCTTCGTTGATATCGGCGGCGTCGATGCCCTGCTGCACATTTCTGACCTCGCCTGGAACAAGGTCGTCCACCCGACCGAGGTGGTGAACGTCGGCGACCAACTGAAGATCAAAGTTCTGTCGGCCGACCCGAACACCGGCCGCATTACTGTCGGCCTGAAGCAGCTCACGCCCCATCCGTGGGAGCGGGTCGAGGAGAAGTACCCGGTGGGCAGCAAGGTGCGGGGCCGCGTCACGACCCTCGCCGAGTACGGCGCGTTCGTGGAACTGGAAAAGGGCATCGAGGGCCTGATTCACATCTCGGAGATGTCCTGGACCAAGTCCATCCACCATCCTTCGCAGATTCTGGCGATGGACCAGGAGATAGAGACCGTCGTTCTCAATATCGACAAGGAGAACCGACGGATATCGCTGGGCCTGAAGCAGACGCTTCCCGATCCGTGGTCGTTGGTCGAGGAGACGTATCACGTCGGGCAGCGGGTCGAGGGCAAGGTGCGGGCGCTGAAGGAGTTCGGAGCCTTCGTCGAGATCGAGGAAGGCATCGAGGGCCTGATTCACAACGCCGACATCTCCTGGACCAAGCGCATCAAGCACCCGCGCGAGGAACTGAAGAAGGGGCAGCGGGTCGAGACTATCATCCTCGGCATCGACAAGGAGAACCGGAGGATAACGCTCGGGCTGAAGCAGACCCTGGAAGACCCGTTCTACAGCATCAGCAAGGAACTGAAGGAAGGCGACGTCGTCAAGGCGCGAATCCTCGACCTGCCCAAGCCGGGCGTGGTGGTCAGCCTCAACTATGACATCGAGGGTTTCGTACCCTTGAGCCAGTTGGCACGGGGCGGCAAGAAGGCGAAGGAGAAGTACCAGATCGGTGAGGAGCTCGAGCTGAAGGTCATCCGCGTCGACCTTGAGCATCGCCGGATTGCCCTCAGTGAGCGGGCCCTGCATCCCGAGGCAGAACCGCCGATCGAAGAGCTGCAGGAGCGCCCGGAACGCGAGCGTGAGCACGACCGTGAACGCGGCCGCGAGCGGTATCACGAAGAGGACTTGAACGACAAGTTCACGCTCGAGGACCATCTTCGCGAGTTCGAAGAAGAGCGCGACCTGGAAGGCTAGACCGAGTCGGACCGGTCTGGCTTGTCTGACGAGTCGGACCTTAGTGTGAAGCAGCCCACCGCGGCGATACTGACCGCCGGCTGCCGTCTGAATCAATCCGAGAGTGACGCCCTGAGGCACCGATTGGCGATTCAGGGCGTCGCCATTGTCGACTTACCGGAAGAGGCCGATACCATCTACGTCAACACCTGCACGGTGACCGGTCAGGCCGACCGGAGTTCGACCCAGATGATTCGCCGCGCGTGCCGGGTCGAACGGCGACCGCGCGTGGTCGTGCTCGGCTGCCTGGCGGAACGCTCACCGGACCAGGTCAGGCAGATTGCCGGAGTTACTGAAGTCTGGAGAAACGAAAAGAAGCAGGCCGAGATTGCGGGCATCGACCCGGCACCGGTTCGGAGCCGGGCGATACTCAAGGTCCAGGACGGGTGCGACCGGCGCTGCTCTTACTGCGTCGTGTCCGGGCTTCGTGGCGAGCCGCGCTCGGTGCCGGCTGCCAAGGTTCGCGAGCAATTCGAAAGCCTGTTGGCCAGGGGCTTTCACGAGGTGGTGCTGACCGGCCTCAACCTCGGCACCTACCTTGATGGCGGCACAACTCTCGCCGGCCTGCTGGAGAAGCTGCTCGAGGTGTGCCGCGATGCGCGCATCCGGCTCGCATCGGTGGAACCGGACACGTTCGGTGACGCCCTTATCGCCGTGATCGCTGATAGTCGTGTCTGTCCGCACTTCCACGTTCCCCTGCAGTCCGGCGCCGACGCCGTGCTCGCCCGGATGAGGCGGCGATACGAGTCGGCCGAGTTCGGGCGGCTGGTTGAGCGCATCATAAAGGTCAGGCCTGAGGCGAACATCGGAACGGACGTGATAGTCGGGTTTCCCGGCGAGAGCGATGAGTCGTTTGGGCGGACCCGCGAGTTCCTTGCTCAAACGCCGGTCGGCTATCTACACGTCTTTCCCTTTTCACCCCGGCCCGGGACCGAGCAGACGTGCGGCGAACCGGTGCGGCCGCAGGTCGCGCGCGAACGGGTCACGGAGCTGCGAGCCTTCTCCGACCGACGCCGGCAGGATTACCAGGCGCGATTCGTAGGGACAGTGCGGCCGTCGATTATCGAGACGACTCGGACCGCTTTGACCGACAACTACCTGCGACTAAGATTGACGTGCGCCGGGCGGCTGGAACCGAGAGCGCTCGTGAGCCTGCGCATCGGACAGGAAGGCGCGGACCTGACCGGCGGCCCGTGTTGACAACCGCGCGTCATCGCTCTAAGCTGCTATTCCGGTGATCGACGACAGCACTACCAATGACAACCTGAATACAGGAGGATTCTTGTGAGAACAATCCGGCTGGCAATCATCCTCGGCCTTGCGGCCGCAGGACCGCTTTTCGCGGCCAATGAATTTCGAGTCGGCTATGTGGACTACGACCAGGTCATCGCCAAGTACGAGGCCGCGGTCGAGGCGAAGAGCGAAATGGACACGGTGCGCCAGGGCTTTGAGGCAAGAGCCGAGTCCCTGCAGAGCGAATACGAGCTGGCGAAGTCTGAGTACGAATCCCAGCAACTCACTCTCTCGGAAGAAGGGAAGCGCGCGAAGAACGCCGAGGTCGACCAGCGGAAACGCCGCTATGACGGCTACATCGCGGAGGTGTACGGCAAGGGCGGCCTCATCGACCAGCGGTACAAGGAGCTGATTGCGCCGATTGTCGGGAAGATCGACTCGGCAGTGGCGAAGCTTTCGGTCGACGAAGGGTTCACCCTGATATTGGACGCGTCGAAGTCCGGGATTGTCTACGCGGAGGCCGGGCTTGACCTGACGCAATTGGTGATCGACGACCTGAACCGGGAGTTCGCGCCGGTCGCGCCATCGGTTACCGGCAAGAAGGTCTACGCACTCATGCCTGTGTTCAACTCCAACGATCTCGCGTCGCAGGACCACGTCGGCAGCGACATCCGAGATTCCATCTACGTGCTGGTGGGGACGCAGCCCAACGTAGACATGGTCGCCAATGCGAAAGTCGACCAGCAGTTGCAGGCCTTGGGTCTTCAGAATCGGCAGGTGCAGCTCGACAAGGCGGTGGAGGCGGGTCGCGCGCTCAACGCGGACTACGTGATCTACGGGAGCGCGAGCAAGCAGGATCGCCGTGTTCAGTTCGAGCTCTCGATTGCCGACGTACGTCTCGGGACCCTGCTCAAGAGCCAGAAGGGTGAGTCGTCCCGGCCGGAGGAATTGAAGGGGCAGGTCGGCACAGTAATCCGAGTTCTGCTCGCGGCAGTTGAGAAGCCCTGAGCCGGCGCGGGTCGAGCCGGGCGCGAAACTCGCGCCGGACGTTGTGCTCGCGCCATTCGTCTATGTCGGCCCGGACGTCGAGGTCGGGCCAGGCTCGACCGTGGAGCCAAACGTGACCATCACGGGCCGCACGACCATCGGCGCGCGGGTTCGCATCGGCCCCGGCACCGCGATCGGCTGTACCGGGTTCGGGTACGAGAAGGATGACGGCCGCTACCGGCTGCTCGAGCACGACGGCCGCGTGATAATCGAGGATGACGTTGACATCGGGGCCAACTGTACCGTTGCCCGGGCAAAGACCGGGCGGGAGACGCGCGTCGGTCGGGGCACGAAGATAGACTGCCTCGTGCACATCGGCCATAACGTGGTGATTGGCCGTGACTGCGTCATTGCCGGCCAGGTGGGAATCGCCGGGAGCGCAGTAATCGGTGACAGAGTGAGCCTCGCGGGTCAGGTCGGAGTGAGCGACCACGTCACCATCGGGGATGACGCGGTTATCTACGCAAAGTCAGCGGTATTTCGCTCGGTCCCCGCCGGAGCGCACTATTCCGGGATTCCGGCGCGGCCGCACTCTGAGATGAAGCGACTCTGGGCTAACCTGTGGCGGCGGTTCGGCGGGCACGAATGAGTGGCGCGACGATTGCGAGGACTGCTGGCTTCACCGGCATCGACTCGCTTGGACGAGGGAATGCAAGTGTGCGGCTGAGTCCGGCCGGACCGGGCGCGGGCATATGGTTCAACGGTCATATGCGGGCGACGGTCGGCAATGCAGGCGTAAGCGGCCACGCCACCTGCTTGGGTGGAAGTCGCCACAAGGTCCGGATGGTCGAGCACCTGCTTGCAGCGTGCTACGGAATAGGCGTGACCGACCTGGCGGTGGAGACTGGCGGGGCCAGGTTGCCGATTGGCGATGGCAGCGCCGAGCCGTACGTGCGCCTGTTGAGGAGGGCCGGTATCGTCCGGTACAAGGAAGGGCCCGAACCGGCGCGGCTGAAGCGGCCGGTCCGAGTGAAGGAGGGCGCGCGGTTCATTGCCGCGGTCCCGGCCAGAGGCTTGGTAGTCAACTGCCTGACGCGTTTCCCTGAGTTCGGGCCGCAGTTCTGCTCGTTCGCGTTGACGCCCGCATCCTTCGTGCGCAACGTCGCACGGGCCCGGACTCTGGCGCGAACCAATGAGTCGCCGAATACCCTTAGAACGAAGTACGGCATGCAGTTCGGGCTAAGGCGGGTGGGCCGGTTCGTTTGCGCCAAGCGGTGGCGGTTCAGGGATGAACCGTGCCGGCACAAAGTGCTGGACCTATTGGGCGACTTGGCTCTGTTAGGCAGACCGCTAGAGGCCACGATATTCGCGTATATGCCCGGGCACCGACTGAACCTTGCATTTGCCCTGAAGGTAGAGAAAGAACTGGAGGCTGGATGAATGATGTCGTCCTTACCACTGAGCAGATCAA